>Ga0007763_10080340_pt1 | contig 10876 bp, 5 predicted proteins | sample LauGreFa1BDMLBSN_FD_61645 | JGI IMG/M metagenome (GOLD analysis project Ga0007763, IMG submission 61645) | Metatranscriptome of freshwater lake microbial communities from Lake Michigan, USA - Fa13.BD.MLB.SN (Metagenome Metatranscriptome) | ecosystem: Environmental > Aquatic > Freshwater > Lake... | reverse complement strand
GCCAACACTAAGACCTGCACGCGAGTTCATTTGGTGCAAGGCGATGTCTACCGACCGCCGGTTGCAGAGGCCTCGATGGATTTGACCTATTGTTTTGGCGTTCTGCATCATTTGGAACGACCCGAGCAGGCTTTTGAAGCATTGGGTCAGACCGTCCGGCCAGGTGGTCGCTTGTCGTTGTGGACCTATGGTCCCCGCCAGGGTCTTACCTTGCATGCCTCCAATGCACTGCGGGGGGCGACGGCCGGAATGAGCCCCGAGCAGCTGCACGGTCTCTCTCGGAATATTGCGCGAGGCCTACGCCTTTTCAGTCATACTCCTTACCGAATGTTTGAGACCTTGCCTGCCGCGGGTACGGTTGTGCGCCATCTGCCCGTGCACGAACACCATCAATGGCCGTTTGATGTGGTGGTTGCGGATGTGTTCGATCGCCTGAGGATTCCCATCAAGGCTTGGTTTAGCCGGGAGCGTTTGGAACAATTGTTGACCAATGCAGGGTATGCGGATGTACATGTGAGTCGCCGCATTCGGAACAATGAGACCTTCCGGTCCACGGGGGTCCGCCGTTGATCCTTCGCCCCGGCGCGTTTTGGGGCCTTCATTCCTGGATCGGGGTTTGTCGGACGCAGCAGCCGGATTCTTGACAAAATGGGCGCCACATGGAATACAAGCGCGGATGCCCGCAGGAGATTCTCCGGGGAACGCTCGCGGAAGGCGGACGCCTTCTCTTCGATGTTCCCAGCTCGACTCCGAAAAAGAGTCGAGAGAGGGCTCTAACGGTAGAATTTGTCCGCAAGACACCCGGCGTGCTGGCCTTGCTCTTTGTCAAAAAGGGTGGGTCGAGGGCGCACCCCGTCCTCAGGGGGACCATTCGAATGTTCCGGACGCTTCTGGTTTTCTTGGGCCTCGCGGGGGGCGCCGCCCACGCCGCCGGGTTTCAAGCCAAGACAATGCGAGATCCCCTGTCCGCGCGAGAGGTCGAGCGGCCCTTGGTGTTAGGCAAGGGTTGGCTGGAGTTGGGCCTTGGAACGGATGTAAAGGTTGCTGAAGGCGCCTGGGGGCCAGAGGGCGAGAAGGTGGAGTGGGAGGATGGAACTCGGTTCCTGTACACCACCCAGCGTGCGGACCTACGCTTCGGCATTACCCGGCGTGGTGAGCTGTACGGCACCTTCAAGACCCACTATGTGAACTTGACCAACGAAACGCTTGGTACCGATACAAGTCAATTCGGCATCGGCGATCCTCGGTTCGGTTACAAATATGAGCTTTATCGGTCTACCGCACCGTTGACCTCTGTGATTGCCTACGCGGAATACAAGGGTTCGGCGGCCAATGAGTCGCCGGGTAACTATGTGGGCGGTCCCTCCACCTTCTCATCTTTCGTGATGACTACTGGGACGCCGGATACTGAGGTCGGACTGCGGGGAAAGCGGCAATTTGGGCCTCTCGCCTTGAACTTGGGTGTGGGCTACCTGCACCGTTGGTCTGACGTGACGCAATATGCGATCGAGACCGAACTCAACCAGTTCAACATGCGGGTCAAGCCGGGCGCGGTAACCAAGTTTGACGCGGGGCTTTTGTTGCAGGCAGGTCCGGTTGCTTTGGAGTACCTAGCCCTGTTCCAGTCTCGCGAGGCCACGCGCATCGGTCCTTCAAGCTCGGGTTTCAACCCTTCCGCCAAACTTAATGTGGAAGAGGGTTCCGAAGGGACCGCCATCGACATGGCAGGGAAGGCCACAGTTCATGTGACGAGAGGTTTTGACCTCATTGTCGGAATGTCGGCGCCCGTCCGCGGGGAAGACTTGATGTACTTCCCGATCGAGGACATTCACCCCACCCGGGGCAACACTTACAGCGGTACTCTCGAGTTCCGGTACTGAACGGCAGGATTGACGACAATGGCCCGCAAGCTGCTGCAACTCGCCGCCAGCCTCGCCCTCGGCGCCTCTCTGGCGCTGAGTCAACCGGCTCACGCAATCAAATACTCCTATAATGCAAATCATCCTGATTTGGATTGGAAGAGTATTGAAACCCCGCATTTCGTCGTTCACTACCCAGTGTCCAAGCGCACACGTGAGGAAGGGAACGAACACTACATCAACGCGGAATTTGCGGCTCGCAAGGGCGCGGAGGTCGCGGAGTTGATGTGGGAGCCGATGTGTGCGGAGTTCAACTACTTTCTCAAGGAAAAGATCCACATCGTGATGTTGGATCAGGGTGATGACCTCGCGGGTTTCACCATTCCGGCTTGGGATTGGGTCCAGATCTCCGCGAACCCCGGTTCGAGTTTTGCGCGCATGCGCGGCCGTATGGAGTGGTTCTCGGACGTGTTGGTCCACGAGTTCGCCCACGTCGTGTCGATGAAGGCGTACCGGGCCCACAGTGAAGGTGCCATGCAGGTGGGTATTGGTGCGCTGTACACCGATGGTGTGCGCGACATGGCCACCGGTGTGAACTTCGCCATTTCCGACGGTGATTCTGTGTTCTGGACGGAAGGTGGCGCGGAGTATTGGTCCCACACTTCCGGCTGGAACTGGTGGACGGCATCGCGCGATCAGGGAATCCGCATGTCCGTTTTGGAAGATCGCCTGCTGACATATGACGAGTGGCACGATCGTGCAGGCAAGTCTTGGAGTTGGGCGGACGGGGAACGGTACTACCAGCAGGGGAACAGTTTTCCGCTCTACCTGCGCCAACGATTTGGGTCCGACGTATACGCGCGCTTCGCTGCCGAGTTCTCCAAGGGTTGGCGCCCAGAATTCGTGTCGGTCATCGAGGATGTCGTTGGAATTCCTGCGGAAGAGTTGTATTGGGATTGGCGCAACTATTTGACCGAACGCTACACCGCGCAATACGACCGGGTAAAAGCCAGGGGTGAGGTTGTAGGCCGTGAATTGCGGGCAGGCCCGGAGAAGTGGAACTATTCCACCCCCGAGGGTCGCGACACGTATATGGAAGAACGCCGTTTTTGGCGCGAAGAAAACAGGGAACGCACCGGCGATTGGCAGTATGAACCTCGGGTTCATCCCTCCAAGGGCTTTTGGGGTGTGATCAACCGAGGCACCATCGTGATCCACCGGGAGGACGACGACCAAATGTTCGCCCTGACGGGCGTGGGTGCCTCTGATCCGCTGCGTCAAGACGAGAGCGCTCGACTTTCGGACGCCTTGCCTGCGACCTTCGAATACGGTTGGGATTTCATCGCCAACCAAGAGGCGATCGTCTACACGGCGATGGAAGACGAGTATCCCAAAACTCATCCGTGGCGGCCCCGTTTTGAGTTTGATGGGTACAATCATTCTGAGATCGCAGTCTTTTCGATGCCGGTTCGCGAAGAATCGAAGAAAGGACGGACCTTCAAGACCCGTGAAGAAAAAAACGTGGTCAAACGCCCGAAATATGAGGAAGGGTCCATCAAGACCATCCCCAACACCAAGCGGGGAAATCAGCCGGCGGCCAGTCCCGACGGTTCCCGGGTGGTGTTCATCGAGTATTTCGATGGAACGCACAATTTGGTGTCGATCAATCTCGATGGCTCTGACAAGAAGTACCTGACCGACTTTAAGGACGGTACTTGGCTGCAAAATCCGGACTGGTCCCCGGACGGCAAGCAGATTGTGTTCGGTATGTTCCGAAACTACCAACAAAATTTGTGGATCGTGAACGCAGACGGTACGAATCTACGCCCGCTCACTTGGGATGCTTGGGAAGAGTTGGATCCGCATTGGGGAACCGACGGTCGCATCTATTTCTCGGCTGAACCGGACGGAATCTTCAACATCTACTCGATCGATCCGAACTCGAAGGATGTCCGCCAGATCACCAACGTGATCGGTGGCGCGGCGACTCCCTCTCTGACTGCAGAAGGGAACCTGATTTATAGCTACTTCACCTCCTTCGGTCTTAAGGTTTATGCGTTGAACCGCGAGGAGTTCCTCAACGCCCCTGCTGGCCATCTGTTCCGGACCGAGGCCGAGTATGATGACAAGATTGTGGCCCAAAGTCTCGCCTACCGCGAAGATCTTTCCCATTGGGCTACAACCACGCGGGATTATCGGCCCTTGAAATCGTTGGGTGCGCCCTACGCAGCGCCCTTGTTCCGTTTGGAAAATGACACCCAGACCGATTTTGAGTTGCAGGGTGGTTGGTACCTCGGCGCCCAGGACTTTGTGCAGGACCATGAAGTGTTTAACGTGGCCCTCTTTGGCGAAGACTTGGTCTTCCAGGGTGGCTACACCTGGCATGGCTGGTATCCGGACTTTAGCTTGCTCGCCCTCTACTTCCAGGGCAAGTACGACAACGGCTACAAGTTGGATGAGGACCTGGATCCGGCGACGACCGACGACCAGACAATCTACGATGTGAAGCAGAACAACCGCCAGATGTTCGTATATGGCGACATGTTGTTCCCCTTCAACCTTGGGATTGCGGGTACGCTGTACGGGCAGTACTTCAACTTTGCGTTCCGTGGCACGGCCGACGATACCTTCCAACAGTACATGCAGGCCGCGGAAATCGGTACTCGGTGGACATTCTCCACCTACGGTGCCACCTCCTATGCCGGTCAGTTCGGTGCCAACCCATTCTACGGGCGCAATATCGACCTGTCGTTCGCCCATGCGTGGACCGACATCATTTACCCGGACTACGGCGGTGTGATTTCGGATGACGGTGAATTGCTGAGCAACTACCAGTTCAACCGGATTGAAGGTCGATGGGTTGAGAACATCCGTCCGCCAAGCCTTTGGGGTTTGTTGGATGGTGCCCGCAAGAACCAACATACCATTCAGGTCGACGTGCAGGCGGGCTTTATCGACCGAAACGTGGGTTTGAATGACGAGTTCCGGGCGGGTGGGCAACATCCGTATCGCTTCGGCTACGGAACCTTGCGACCCAACACCCAGTTCGCGGGCTACCCGTTCTTCGCGTTGAACGGCGAGACAATGGCCATGATGAATCTGGCTTACCGTTTCCCAATCAATCGGGAAATCAAGCGTCAAATTGGACCATTGTTCATCTACGGGATTTACGGACAAGTGGGCGGAACCGCGGGCAACCTGTGGTCGTACTCGCCGCCATCGGATCCCAGCTTGTATTATCGCGACCGTGCGGGGGACCGTATCGCGCGGAATGCTGACGATATTCGCCGGGAAATCCCCTTTGTTGATGTAGCCCACAAAAACGGAAACCGGATCCTGTACGACGCCCAAGCCGAGTTGCGGGTCCAAAGCACAATGTTCCACTCTGCCTCGTGGGATTCCTTCATTCGCTTCGCTTATGCCTTCAACGAAATTCGAGGGTATGGTGATGTGGACGGCGACGGCGTGTTTGACACCAGTCAAAATGCCATCGGCGACGAGCTCTCCAATGAGACGGAAAAGCCTGGGGTTCGAGTCTATCTCGGCCTTGGAACTGGTTGGTAGGTGGGAAGATGAAAACGAATCTGTTGCTCGCGTTCCCGCTGCTTCTCAACCTGGCCGCCTGCGGTCGGGAAGTGGAGGTGGAAACCTACAAGACCGCCGGCGTGGGACTCAACCCCGCTGAAATTGGCCCCCGTCCCGTGGATTATGGGGGCTTGATCGAGTACAACTTCGTGGACTTTTCTGGAGCCGCACTCCCGCTCGGCCTTACCGGGTTGGTCGCCTTTGATGAGGTCGGCCCGGGATTGATCGAGATGAAGCCGCCATATGCGCTGATCACTGGTACCGGCTTTGTATTGGATGCCGATTTGCCGCAGATGGACTCGCTATTCGGTTCCTTCGGCGCCCCTTTGGATGCGGTTGGTTCATGCTACACCAACTTTGAGCCCCGCGCCTACTTGAACACAACGGCCGATGTTGGGACAGAAATTACCTTTACCGGGAAGGATGAGGACTTCCAATTCCGATTGGATCGCCGTCCCGGCCTCTATCCGGAGAACAATGTTCAGAACGTGTTCCCGTACTACACCAGCCTCGGTTCCTGGCGGCCCTCTGCCCAGCTGAAACGTGCGGATCCTGGAAGCGGGGTTGTGGCGGATGGTGGGCACGAAGTGTTGCGACCGGCCAACTACGTGCACGCCGCGGACGCGATCGTCCGCTTCCCTGGCGGTATTCCCCCGGAAGATGCTCCGGTATCCTCGATTCCAATGCCGCTTGCCGCGGGGGCTGGGGACGTGACCTTGCGGCTGCCCAATCAGCCCCAGGGCATTATGCTGTCTTGGTCGGGCCCTCGTTACGCAAAAGACGGCTCGGTCCTCGGTGATGGTGAGCAGCGCACCTGTTTCGAGTTCGCCACCCGCCCCGATGATCCCGCGAGCAACGGCGACTGCGCGCAGCTTTGGGAGCCTCCCGCAGAAAGTGGTTCGGTTGTTGGGCAGATGTATACAGCACCCTGGGAGACCGACTCCGGCTTGACCTTCTCCTGGGTGCCACCGGAGGAGTCTTCGGAGTCCTATGAGACGGTGGTCATCGGGGTGCGCTTGTTGGGGCCCGTGGACACCGACTCGGAGTACAAACGGGTATCGCGGATTTCAGTGCCTGCCTCCAGCGGCTTGGCTGCCAATTGGGAAGAGTTTCAGCAGGACCCTTACAATTGGATTCCGGATGATCAGCGTCCTCCCACCGTCGGCTACCGCGAGGCGTTGGCCTGCGAGTCGGAGCAGGATGGCGATTTCGATTGGGTCGTCGATCCGGCTTTGTTGAAAGATCCGGAAGACCCCACTTCATTCATCGACAGTTTGCAGGGCGAACCGTCCTACACGGTTGCCGAGCTTATTTGCAATGTTCCGGACACCGGAGAGTTTACCGTGACGCCCGAAATGCTGAGCTTCGCGCTCGATTATGGTGCGATTCATGGTGCCTCGGGAGCCATCTTCTATTTTGCCCGCACCTCGGCCAAAGATGTGGTTACCCCGCCGGTTCGTGACCGTTATGGCCAAAAACGTCCAATCTCACCCGTCCGGCTTCAGTCGAGTAGTGTCAAACTCGGCCGATTCTGGTGGAATCGCTGAGACAGGGGGAGCTCAAAATGAATCGCCTGCGTTCCATTCTTTGCTTCGTCCTCCTCTCGGGTTGTGGCGGAATCGTTAGTTTCGAGCCATACTATTCGGGTGGGCCTGCCCCGAAAGTTTCGGGCATCGATGTTGCCACCGAGGAGGGCAACATCGGTGGTGGTACCGTCGTGATTAGCGGATCCAACTTTGGGTCCGATCCCACCGCGGTCACTGTTGTGTTTGGCTCACAAAACGCGGAAGTTGTCGCTGTCGACGACTCCTCGATCACCGTCGTGGTTCCCCGTGGACCAGTTGAAGGTGGCTCGGTGGATGTCCGCGTGGGCACTGCCCAAGGTCAGGTCAAGGCTTCCAACCTGTACACCTACGATGTCTCCCTGGGTGAGGGAGACTTCTATGAGGATCAGGTCGCATACATCGCCGTCACCAATGATTATTATTCGTGCCTTGGGGGCGCGGGGGATATCGACAACTGGGCCGAGCAGGGCCTGCCTTGCGACGACTCTTTCGTTTTCACCGGCTTGACCGGAATCGAAGGTCGCTCCGAGCTACTGGAGTTCGCGTTCCCGCGCGTGCACTCGATGTACACCGGCTACCGGGGCGGTTTTGGTGGCGCCCACGACTTCTCTTGGAACCGGTGGACGGTTGAGATTCCGCCCCAAGATGTTGTCACCATCGACTTTGAGCAGCTCTACGACGACCTGCGCGTAGAAGTCGATAATTTCACGCTTGTCAATACCGCTTTGGAGCAGTTGCCGCCAGATGTCGCTGCAATAGATGGCGATGATGAGGACGAGCAAATTGACGGTCGCAAGTGGTGTGCGGACGAGTCAGCACTTGCGTCCTACGCATTTGAAGGTGCCGAAGGGGTTAACGAGGATGGTCAACCCTATTCACCGTTCACCGTCAAAGGGTCCTTTGGTGAACCGGTGGATTGCCCCTCGGACGGGCGCTTTGTGTACGATCTTGCAGAGCTTCAATTCTGCCAACCTGATGAATATGAGTCCACTCGTGCTTATTATTACGAGCCTGAGTGGCCCATTGGCGAGTACTTCTTTTACGGGGAGGATGAGGAGGGCAAACTCTCCAACTTCCATCCTGCCAATGTGCGGATCAACGTGCCTGAAGCGGGCATTTCGGGCGTAGAAGTTTCGTTGCCGCCATTTACCCGGTTCTACGGGTCAGAGGGCTTCAATCAAGATGCCCTTTTCCGCTCGGCCACTCCGGATACCTATTCTCTCTGGGCCATGACAGGCTTTGATGACCGGTGTGTTGACTCCAATGGAGACTCGGTCACTTCCGGCGACGATATCGCGGCGGTGTTGGAGTGGGAGCCATCTGCCTTCCCCCTCACGGAACTGAACGACCAGGTGAAGGGAGCACGCACCTACGTGCGCATCAACCTTTCTTGGGCAGGATTGGGTTGGTTGGGTGGTGAGGGTGTGGTGATGAAGGCCACCATTACCGTGCCCGATGAATACAACGTCTACACTCAGGCGGAAGAGGACGGTGGAGCCAGGCGTTCTCGTATTGAGATTCCGGCTTCCTTGGTGTATCAGTTCCCATCCGCCCGCCAAGATATTGGATCCAATGGGGATAGCTTCCAATGGGGCGATCCCGCGCGTACCGACTATGGCTTCATCTTGATGACGGCCGAACGGATCACGGAATACGCGATTGCTGCCCCGGGCCTTTCGGCCAAAAACGGCAAGGGTAATTTGGTTTTCGCCTATTCCACGGGTGACCTCGGTTACCTTGTCTATGGAATCGGACCGGACGGATATGCGTCCTGGTACAATCCTTCGGATCTCGGCAATACTTGTGGAGATTGCGCGGACTCCGACGGGGATGGTTGGTTGGACAGCCTCGATCCGGACTGCGGAAGCGGTACCGAAGAGGACAATTCCACCTTCGGGGGGAGTTCGTGTAACGACGGTATCGACAACGACGGGGACGCTCTGATCGACGCGGAAGATCCGGCCTGCACCTCCGGCCGGGATTCCGAGAGCAACTGTGAGGATGGCGAGGACAATGATGGGGACGGCTGGGAAGACGGGGCCGACCCGGAGTGCGCCCGCATCGGCGGTGGGGTCGACCCGAACGGCAACGAGCTTGGTTTCGGAACGGATACCTGCAATGACGGGGAAGACAATGATGGCGATGGCCTTTTCGATGGAGACGATGAGTCTTGCGAGAGTGCTACCGACTTCGAGTCCAACTGCGGTGACGGGGAAGACAATGATGGCGACGCACTCGTTGATCTGGAAGACCCCGAATGCCTCAGCGAAACCCCGCTTGAGTCTGAGTTCGACATTGTCACGCCCAACTGTGAAGACGATTCGGACAATGATTCCGACGGGTGGGTGGACGCGGAAGATCCCGACTGTGTGACAGCCCTTTCGATGGAGCGGGGTTTTGGTAGCTCGGGATGTAACGACGGTGTGGACAATGATGGGCAAGGCGATGTGGACCGCGATGACATCTCCTGCCAGCGCAGCGGTGCGGAAGGTTCGGAGCAACCCGCCTTTGCGGCCTCCTGTGTGGATGGCCGGGATAATGACGGGGACGGCTACGAAGATGGCAACGACCCGGATTGTGAGCTTCCGCCGTTCACCACCGAGCGTTATCCCTCCATGCCCGCAGGTGTGGTGGAGCAAGTACCAGCTTGCTACAACGGTTTGGATGACGATGGTGATGGTGACGCCGATTCCGCAGACGCGGACTGTGTGAGCGCCCTCGGGGATCCCTCCGGCTGGATCCTCGCAGAGGACCCCCTCGCCCCGGGCTGCTCCAACGGTGTTGATGACGACGCGGATGGTTGGAGCGACTTGGCCGATCCGGACTGCGTGGGAGGCGCCGAAGAGCTAGGCCTTGGCAGCGCCGCCTGTAATGACGGTTCGGACAACGATGGGGACCTGCTCATCGACGCTCTCGATCCCGACTGTACGGATGCGGCCGATGGGGATGAAGCTCCCTGAGACCGCCCATTCTCCTGGGCGGCGCACTTTTTCACGCAAGGCGCTTGACGCCGCGTGGAAGTTCGGATAAGTGCGGTGCGCCCAAGTCGCTGGTCCCAACTGGCGATGGTCAGGCCAGCCAGTTCTTTGTTCCTTAGTAGGGTTCAGGCGGTACCAAATCCTGGCATCGTCACGAATCATCTTTCTCGCGCTTGCAACTCCGTTGTCTAAGCGTGGGACAAGAAAAACACCAAAGGACATTGACATGGTGATTGCGGCGTGATAGGAGGCGGCGCGGTCGAAAGGCTGCGGACGATTATCCAAGATAACTCGCCGCGGACAATGTATCGCTGTATTGAAAGCTTGGTAGACAGAGTGTGGTTCGTTGGATTTTCGTCCAATGTCCATTTTGGGGCAGTAGCTCAGCTGGTTAGAGCACACGCCTGATAAGCGTGAGGTCGCGCGTTCAAGTCGCGCCTGCCCCATTTTTTCGCCCTGGTCCGCCGCTTCGGGGGCGTAGCTCAGTTGGGAGAGCACCTGCTTTGCACGCAGGGGGTCAGGGGTTCGAGTCCCCTCGTCTCCATCCTTTGAATGATTGGCCCCGAGCTTGGTTTTCAGGCTCGGGGCTTTGCGTTTTGCCGCGGTTTGGTTGGGTTTATCTGGCCCTCCGAGTCTCTCGGGCCTCGGGCCTCGGGCCTCGGGCCCTCCGAGTCCCTCGTTCCCTCCGAGTCTCTCGGGCCCTCCGTATCCAAGCTCGTGGATCAGCATTTTGGCTCCCACCGTTCGGTATGCCGAATTGGGCCGTACGTATGGGGTGGTCCTGTTTTGGGTTGCTTGAAACCCATGGACTCACGGGGTATAGCTCATTCGAGTCGGTCACAACGGCGCTTTGTGGCTGGATTTGCATGCGAGTAGGTAGCCCAATTTT
>Ga0007763_10086054_pt1 | contig 10986 bp, 3 predicted proteins | sample LauGreFa1BDMLBSN_FD_61645 | JGI IMG/M metagenome (GOLD analysis project Ga0007763, IMG submission 61645) | Metatranscriptome of freshwater lake microbial communities from Lake Michigan, USA - Fa13.BD.MLB.SN (Metagenome Metatranscriptome) | ecosystem: Environmental > Aquatic > Freshwater > Lake... | reverse complement strand
TAGACTATTCCAGTATGTTCATCAAAAGATGATACACTTACATTAGGATATTCTTTCTTGACACTGATCGTATCTCTTAATGCAGACACATCACAAGAACAATCTTCTCTACTCTCCGTTCTAATAAGTATCTGTGTTTCTCTCGCTTGCGTCGGGGTACCTAACCATGTTGCCACTAACTGCACACGTGCTGTAGGAGACGTCTTTCGTACAAAGAACGTTATAACGTTTGCATTGGTCTTTGTAGAATCAATGATCACGCCACTTGCAGAAGTGATTGAGACATCAACGAGTCGTGGATCCCTGGTTATGATTATTGACTGTTTGTTTTCTGTTGCCTCTTGCTTGACTGACACAATGTCAAATTCCACTGTGTTCTCCTGATCTGATATTGTCAGCTCATTTTCCGTAAAACCATAACCTTGATCGTTATGGACACGTGGTTTGACAATTGCAGTAACAGGCTCAAACGTTACAATGCTGAATTTCTTCCTGAACTCTGAATTGAAACTTGCTGGCCATGGGTACCCTAGTGTATCACTGTCGTTACACTGACCAAGAAAATCACCTGCGATTGCAACAAGTGGTATGTCACCATACACTGTCTTTATGATATTACCTGCTGCGATTCGCATTTCGTTAGGGACTGCTGTATTAAGGAATGGTTCATAAGACATCCCTGCTGACAGCGTACCCTCTTTCAAAACATCGGTAGGTCGAAGTTTTGTTCTGTCATATCCTATTGTAATGTCAAAGGACACTAGGCTGTCACTAGGTAAAATCTTACCAAGATCTACGGCTAGCAGCCAACGCCGTTCGTTCTGACACAGATCGACCACTCTATATGATCGAACCTTTAAGGTGTCTTGTGCCGAGAGTGTGCTGGCCGCCGTTAAGACGGCCAGCACAGCTATCAGCAGAATTTTCATCTAACGCCTAGATGTTAACGTACAACTGTGAATGTCTGAGTTGCATTAACACCAGCACCTTCAACACGAACCATATATGTACCGGCAGCAACGGCGTTACCGTTGTTATCGTTACCATCCCAGCTCGCACTGAACGTTCCAGGAACAACATTTCCATTTGCGATCACCGACACGAGCTTACCAAATGAATCGAACACGCTAACATTGATCGAACCTGATTCGATAACATTGAGTGCAAGTGTCATTGATGAAGCAACTGGGTTAGGATAAACCGCAACTGAATTGTTATTTGTTTCTACCATGTTGACCGTGTGGCCAGTAACAATGTTGTCGTTGAAGCGAACATCAGAAATGTTTGCCATTGCCGACTCTTTCATTGTCACATATGCTACAGGCTGATTAGCATCAAAAGTGCCGTTACCTGCGATAGCTACAACATCTGAAGAGGCATCAACCATAACGTTAGTGTTACCCTTTGTTACGTCAACGATCTCAACATCTGATGTGAAACGCACACCGATTGCACCCTTGTGAGCACCATTCAGGTATACAGGTACGCGTACGAGACCGTTACCAATTGCTGAAGGTGTACCAAACTTTACGTTTGATGCCTCACGTACTTCTACGACCTTACCAAAATCAGGTCCGAGAGTATCGTTATCATAGATCCATGGTAGATAAGGAAGACGTCCTGAGATATAACGCATGATCAAACCTGCGTCATACTCATTTGCTTCGTAATAGATCTGGTTAAGCGAGCTTACATCTGGTGCACGTCCGTCTACTCCGTACAGACCATCGCCTTCATACATTACGCGAACAACTTGCTTACCAGTGTTAGGACCTACACCTTGACCCGGGAAGAACTGCTCAACGTCAATTGTGCGGCGCCAAATGATGATTTGGTTGCCTACCATTGAGTCACCTGAGAAGCTACGATTGAGCTTAGTGTAGTAATAACGACCTGAGTGGTTTACATCAGCAAGATATGCTTGACGCTTCCAAACTGAATCCAACGGTACGCGAGTAACAATAGAGCGCATGATTGTGCGGGCATCGTTTACTGTAACGCGACGATTCTGTGGGAGATCTGCATGACGTTCAGCTGCTGCACCCGATGTGTCTGCATCACCATAACCCCAGTCACTGAAGGTCAAGTAGATGATTGATTCAAAACGAATACGACCGTCTGAACGACCACCAGATGGCTGCCAAATAGATGTAGAATCTGTGCGGCTGTTAGCTCCAGCGTTTGGCTGCCAAACAAGACCGTTCCAGAAATCAGATAGGAATCCTGGGAAACCACCGTCACCCTTGATACCAACTGTTGCACCACGTGTAACAACTGTCGTGTTGTTTGTATATGGGTTACCACCAACTTGACCATAAGCGAATTCAATTTCACCTTGGTTGTTCTGTGATTGACCACCGAGATACAAACGTGCTTGGAAATTGCCTACGCTAGAATTAACGCTAGCATCATTGATGTTCAGATTCTTCCACTGAACAACAACGCAACGACGCACAGGCTTTACTGTATCGCAATTCTCATCACGATCTACATCAACAACCCATGAAATCTGTGAAGGCATATAACCCTGAGCAACATCTGCCGCAGTACGGAAGCGGTGATCGCCCCAGTATGGAGATACTACATTGTCAGGATACGAAGACGAATTGATGAACAATCCAATTGGCTGCTTTGCAGGAACCAACTTTGTATTGTCGAATGTCAAGAAACCATTGATGCTAACGTACACACCGCTGTAAAGACGGCCATTGTAGTTATAGGTTTCGCCATTTGGAAACTGGATGTATGCGTAACCATCATCAAGATCGTTAACATACGTCGGAGGAAGTGTGAACTGCGACGGAGGGATTGTTGTCTTGTTCAGGCTCGACGTTGGGCAGGCATCGATATCTCTGTAAGGGAGACCGACTACGAGCTTTGGCTGGCGGAACTGGTTAAAGATCTGCTGTGCCACGCCCTCTACTGCACCGATCGCGAATGAACAGAGTACAATCGCCGAGGCAATCAATACCTGTTTCTTCATAAATACTCCAAAAGTTTTCACTGTTTTTTAATCGGTTTAAATAGGGCCGGTCCGCAGACCGGCCCTGTAGATAAGCGTTAGCGTACGAATACGATCTGCTGTGAAGTTGTATTCGTTCCATCTGACACGCGCACAGTGTAAATGCCATTTGGCAATGCAACACCGTTTGCTGCACCATTCCATTCAACCGAGTGCATACCTGGGTTGAATACGTCGTTCGCGAGAGTTACTACACGGTTACCAATTGCATCATAGATTTCTACGGAAACCTTCGATGTTGTAGGTACTGTGAAGTTCACGAGTGTTGACGTTGTGAATGGGTTAGGAGCAGCGCTTGTAATTGCGAGTGTAGATGGTGTCTCTTCACCGTTTTCAACATCTGTTGTGAAGTCATACACAATGATGAATCCTTCGATTGCAGTCGATGTGATTACGAGTGTATCGCAATCATTCGATGCTGAGACACGATGTTGAACTGCCGCGATTGAGCGACCTTCACCAGTCTTCATGTTGTAAGCAAACAGATTACCGTTTGATTGATCATCACGGATGTAATAAGAACCTGGGTTCTGTGCATCACGTGCTGGGATCTGAGTGCGGCACCATGAAAGCTTAACTGGATAGTATGAAGAACTTACACCGTTTTCACCACCAGCTTGGAAGCGACCTTGGAAGATCGACTCACCAGGAGTGTTTGAATATGGGTGAATGTTGCGGATGATACCATTGCGTGTTGGGATTGTCCAACGTGCATCGAATACGTCTGTGTAAGGAACCGGTGGCAATTCATATTCACAGTAGTTAGAATCAAGACGACCAAATGTCGCTGCTTCGTCACCACGTGTTGCAATTTCAGTACCACTCACACCGAATGTAAGTGTCTGCCAACCACCGATAGCATTTTCGATACGAATGTCAGCTGAGAATCGCGTCTGAGCAGATACAGCTACAGAGTATGTAAGTGTATCCTTTTCGCCCTGACGGTCAGTTACTTCGATACGAATCTTGATACGTCCGTTTTCGATTGTACCCTGGAGATTTGATGTGCTAATTGTTACCTCTTGCGTATCAGCAATCGGGCTTGACAACTTAGCAGGGGCAAATGTCCATGATCCAGCTGGCTCGAGAACTGTGAATGTCAGTTCTTCATTGCCTGCTTGTGTGCGCTTGAGATCAACATCTGTTACACGAATCTTGTCTGTGTATTCCTTACCAGCTTCAACGCAACGGATGATCGGTGACTGAAGCATGTTTGGCTTGTGATTAACAGCACGTACGTTAAGTGTGTACGTCTTGATATCACGAAGACCACCCGCGTCAGTTACAAGTACTGTCACGTTTACTGTGGTGTCAGAATACGGAAGATCTGTAACTGTTGGCTTTCCATACAGAAGACCGCTAGTTGGGTTGATCTTTAACCAGTTAGGTGTTGTCTTGCGTGAAGCATCGAACACGATTTGACCAGCTTCTGTGAAATATGGGTCAACTGGTACGCTGTCACGCTGTTCACCAACATAGATAAGCTCGTAGTTCTGAACCTGTCCGAAGTTAGGATCATAAACCTTGATGCGACGAGCTGAATCTGTCAATTGAACGTTGTAATCGATGTCTTCGATTGCATCTTCGAGATTTGCATCAAGTAGACGTGGCTGCACGTTAACAAAGAGGCGACGTGTAAGTGTATTAACACCACCGTGACCATCGTTAACGAGAACCGACATTACCGTATCAACGTTTAGATCACCGTTGATTGGGTTGCCTGGATCGAAGTCATTAACTGGCTTAAGAAGTTCAAAAGCGTTAGCACGATCGATACGGATATCGATCTGACCCTTCGTTGTGAAGTCTTCACCGAATGGGCTTACTTGGCTTGGATCTGCATATTTGCGCATGTAGCGAGTAGCCATCCAGCTTGGACGCGCCTGAACAATGTCATCCAATGATGTTTCACTTGGTGTTTCACGAACCGAAGTTGAAACGAAGCCGTATGCTGTCTTTCCATAACGGAAGTCCCAAGCACCATACTTCTTAACAACTGCGCGGTTCTGATCTGCCGCTGCTGCATCTTCAAATTCATCATCTGTGTTGATATCAGCCTTGAAGCGCAACGAGTCAGTAAGGTTAGCAACGAAGTGGATATTCAATGAATCGTTGTAATTCTTTGAAGGATCGTTGTATTCCTCAGTAAGAATGTTGTTCGGGTTTGCGCCTGTCGGCATGAACTTACGACCAACACGTGAGATCGTTGTTGTGTAACGAAGAGTGTCACGGTATGTGCCAGTAGCTGCGTCATATGCATCTGGATCTGTTGTTGTTGGATCCAACACAACAGTGATGTCACCACGGAGCATGTTTTGATACGTGACCGCTGCAGCACCAGTTGCATTGTGACGCCAGATGAAGCGTGGCATCGAGTCTACTACGTGAATGCGGAACTGATATGATACTGAATCCAACCATCCAAAGTTTACTGTGTCCTGCTGGAGATAACGAGCGTTCGTGTTCGAAGGATCTTGTTGATTCTTCGGCAATGAAGCATTGTCATATTCCGGAGCATGGAAGTATGATGGGTAGATGTATACCCAACGAGCGATTTCTTCTTCTGACCAGTTGTTCTTGCGGAGTGAATCTACAAGCTCAACTGATGGTGGGAAGTTCTTAGCCACAACTTCTACCAATTCACCACCAGGAACGATGTATGGATTGATTGGACGTCCACGGAACATACGATATCCCGTAGCACCCCAGCTTGGATTGTTGTTTGTAGCGTTTGCACGAATCAGTGTATCACGCAACCAGTAGCGAAGACCACTGTTACCAGTCTTGATGCTCCAGAAGTACGAAAGCTGTGAGTTGTCACCAGCATTCTTGATTACTCGTGGATCATAGAACTTGTTGATATCTACTGCTGTGATCGAGAAGATCGAATCACGCTCATAGAGATCACGGCCAGGAATTGGCTGGTTAGTTACATCTGCTGGGTAGCTAGGTGGTTCGTTGAACCAGCTTGGCTGACCGCCACCACGTGGTGACTGAGCTGCTGTGATTGGTGTGTAGAGACGGTTCTCTGTAACAAACACACGGTTACGATACTCTGGGTGAAGCAGTGGAGACGTCGGAAGTGTGTCTGCAGCGCCAGTGAACACTGGTGGGTTGGTATTGTTTCCAACTGTAAAGCTGAGAGCACCCTTGAGAGCGTCTACAACGCCATCTTTCCAAAGAATTGTACGTGATACGATAGTTACCTGGTCGCCATCACGAACTGGAAGTGCACGATAACGCTCACCACCATAATATGTCTCGCTACCACCGTTTGACACAGGAAGGGCTGGACGGTTGCCTAGACGGAAGTTTGCACCTCCAAGTTCACCAAGTTGTGTTGAACCTTCCCAACGACGACCCTGAAGTGCTGATGAATCTTCAGCTACAGCATTGTCTACGAGGAATGATAGAAGTGTTGCACCTGTTCCGTATGTAGCAAGGCCTTCATATGCACGGCGGATGTTTGGATCACCACCGTTTGATGAATCTGGTACAAGTTCTACACGTGAACGGAAGATTGAATCTGTGTTAGATCTCTGTGCCATGTTCACACGGATGTAATCACCAGTGCGTTCGTTGATAACAAAGAAGACAGACTCATTGATTACACGAGCATCGTTGTTGCTGATTTCAGCTGTTCCACTGTAATCAACACGTGCTTCGAGGAATACCGGATACCCAATAGGGTGGTTACCAACAAATTCAGTTTGAACTGCTGCTACATCTGCATGAACATCGGCGTCATACGGATTACGCGTCATGCGCTTAACATACTTTTCATATGATGGTTGCGCAGGATCGTTATACAGCTTAAGTGTTGGAGGAATACCAACTGCGAAGTCTTCAATTGGAGACATGCGACGGCTTGAGTAGTCAGCTGTCTTGATGTCTGTGCCCTTATCGAAGATGTCATAGATACGTCCTTCGAGAAGGAGAGTATCAGGGATCACACCGATTGCAATTGGTGCATATGTGTAGCGCCAATCAGATTCGAATGGACCTTGTTCAGTTGGGTTTGTTGTTGACTGGCGAACAAAACGCATGTGTGTCTTGCCGTTACCAGCGATAAAGAACGTTTCTTGTACGCGACCAAATGACGATGTATTTGGTGTGTTAGGAAGAATCGTGTTTACGTTAGCTTCTGTACGGCCCCAGTAGTTGCCACGAAGTGTGTCAACGCCACCAAAACCGATACCTGTTGTTCCTGCAAGAACACCCTTTGTGTCTTGTGCATCTGGAAGACGGATGATGAAGCGAGCATCGTTGTCATAGATCGAGTTTGATGCGTAGCTATATGTCTTCCATGGAAGTGGACCTGTTACTTCGCCAAACAAGACTGCGCCAGCGAGATCGCTAGAAGCTGCATTTGTGTTGTTTACGATTGGTCCGTCAATAACGTCTTGTGTACGACCGATTGTTGATGTAGCCTTGTTTCCTGTGATCAAACAGCGAGCCATAGCAAGCTTAAGATCATAGTTGTCAGAATACATACCTGCACCGCTGAATGCAACGTTGTTTTGCATACGTACACGGTCGAATGAGAATGTATCTACACGAACACGGATGCTATCAAGGATGTACAGAGCACCACCAAGACCTGTTCCATTTTCACGGAGTGTTGTTCCTGGATGTGTGATCTTGATATCGCCACGCTGAGTAGCACCTGAGCCTTGACGATCTGGATTTGCATATGCTTCGTTTTCATAGAAACGGGTAAGCATGCGCTCATCAGGACGAGGAGAAGCTGTTTGGAATGTAAAGATGTCGTTGCGTGGGTTATAACCAGTTGCAACACCGTTTATATCATATGTGATCTCGTCCATGTCTGTAACCATCAAACGCTTACGTGTAAGCGTATCTGGTGTTACAACGGCGATAGCACCACCATTGCTGTTCCAAGCCTTGTTTGCACGGAACTCAACACCCTTAACTACGTTAAGGTCTGCATTGATCGTATAAACAGCTCCACCACCACGAACTTCAGATGCAAGGTTAGATGCAACCTGACCAACGCGGTTGTTAAGGAAGTGACCACGAACAAAACGCAGTGTGCGGCGAGCGATTGGCAGATTCTGAGGAATCTGTACGCTGATAGCACCACCTGAGAAGTTAGCTGTGTTGTTCTGGAATTCTACACCATAGTTCGTTCCGTAGATCCAAAGTGGACCCGATGCGCCACCTGCACCGTACATGTACATGTTACGTGCTGTGTAGATAGCACCGCCGTCTACAGACGCACGGTTATCACGGAACTTGATGTTGAAACCATAGTTACGGGCTGTAATGATACCGTCTGAACCACCAATCCATGGTGATACTGAGTTGTCATTTGTACCGTTTTCAACAAAGATCGCACCGCCACGACCTGACGTATTGCCAAGGAAGTGTGTTGGTGGGTTGTTGTCGAGATTGCCACGTACTTGAATCTGCCATGCACCTGTTGATGCATAGATAGCACCACCCTTAGAGAAGTTTCCTACGGATGCTGCACCTGTTGAAGCAAGTGTTGTGATATATGGAGTTTCAGTCTTGTTTGTTGTGTAGCGACCAGCAAAGATTACACTTGTTTGGTTTCCAACGTAGACCGCACCACCGCGTGCACCTTGAGAAACTGAGTTTCCGTTTGGTGTCGCTGACTGACGGTTAGTAACATAGTTACTGTTGAATTCCATCGTGTCCTTGCCCTGGAAGTCGTTTACACCGATACCGACAACCATTGGTGTACGACCAGAAACGTAGATAGCGCCACCAAATGCCTCGTTCTTTTGTGAACGATTGGTGTTTGCAAATACGGTAGCAGCACGATCTGCATCTGTTACAACGCGGATACCACCGATACGTACTGTATCTACATCTGATAGCAATACATGGTTACCTGTGAAACGTGACTGACGGATGCGGCCGAGGTACAATGCCAAACGAGCATCGTCGATCGACTGACGGTCTACATCAGACATCGTTTCAGGATTCGCATCATATACCCAGTCAGTAATAGGAAGGCCCGAAGAGATCGGAGCACCAGTTACTGGGTCAGTCATGAACGGGTTAACCGTTGCTGGATACTTTGGAAGCGCTGAAAGGAATCCTGTAGAAACAGCTGGGTAAAGCTGAAGCTGTGTACCCGTATATGTATCTGCAGGCGCCTGAAGGATCTGAACAGCACCACCACGGTAGCGTGACATGTTGTTACGGAAGTTACATCCGACAATCCACGTACGTGATGAGAATGTTGTGATCGCTCCACCGCCACCATTTGTTGCATCCAACAGACCTGCATTTGCTGTCTCGGCTTGTGCCGCTGTAAATGCCTGGCCATTGCTGTTTGCAAGATATACTGGGCGATTGTCTACAGTTGTGTCCTTGCGGAAGTTGACGAAGTCAACATCGCGGAAGAACGCTGCACGTGCACCTGGGAGTACAACGATGTGACCCCATTCACGTGAGAACGTATTAACGTCACCAGCCTTGAACGTGATACGTCCAGGTGTAACATTAATACCAGCACCTGTTGGGCGGAACCATGCATTAAGACGGATCGCTGAAATCACCGATCCGAGCTCAAGACGAGCTGCCTTGTACATGATCGCTTGGGCAGGTGTCAAACCTTGGAGGTTGACATTTGTGCCAAGATTCACGTTAAAGATCGTCGAATACTTCGACGGGTGAATCGTTGGCTCCGTAGAGATCGTCGATGAGACGACTCCTGCCGCACCGAAATATGACAAATCATCATATCCAGTGTATGGTGGAACCAGTGGATTCACCGCTGTTGGATTGTACGTCGCAGACGCACGACCATCAGCAATGATTCGACCACCTGTTGAGTCAACCAAACGACCGTTTGGCATAAACTCAACTGTTGTTCCGGGCTCGATCAGAAGCGTTCCACCAATGGTGTACGTGCCACTAATACGATACACGGTGTCACGTACGAATACGCGCACCGCACCCGGAGGAAGACTACCACGGACTTCAACATAAGCCGCCTGGGCTACATTAAATGCCGCGGTTAGCACAAGCAGCAAGCTGCTCAGACGAAACCAACGTTGCATACAACCTCCAGTTGTAAAAACCTTATACTTTAATTTTTTCACGCTTTTCATTTACTCAAAACAGAAAAATGGCGAAACCGCCCGATTTTGCTAATCAATTGCCGTGCCAAGACGCGCCAGACCCGATTTAGCGGATGCGGCAACTTCTGACATTTCAAATTTCTTAACGATCATTCGGTACAATTCCGTTGCTTTTTCTTTGTTGTTTGCCTCTTCGTAGCAAGTCGCCGCATTGAGGTAGCACTGCTCTTCAAGGCCACTATCGTCGGCTTTCTTGGCTGCCTCCTCATACTTGGCTGCTGCGTCGGCAAAATTCTTTCCTAGTTCGAGACTCGCTGCAAGTCCTTGAATAGCACCAACTTGCATGATAACAGACTTTGATGATGAGGCTTTTTCGAACTGGGCCGTAGCTTCTGCTGCCTTACCCAGGTTGATGTATGCGTTGCCCGCCATTAATGCGGCTGTTTCTCCAGCAGCTGTGCCTGAGAATTCGTCGCTGATAGCTACAAGCCCCTTAACCGGCTGACCATCCATTGGTGGGATGCCTTGACCCGTTAGTGCCATCTCATACTGACCCATATCGTAAGCGATACGCACACGTGAGAGGTGTGTCAGGCCTTCGATGTTCAATTCGCTGTTCTGGTGCTCCATGTAGAAATAGCCAGCGACCACTACCACTACTACTCCAACAACACCGGCGATCATCTTCCACTGACGTGAGAAGAAGTCTACCGCCACATCAGTTGATGCAGGCCCTGTAGTTACGGGGCTTTCGGTGTAGTTGTCTATGTCTTGTGTGCTCATGCACTCCCCAAAATCAGTACTGACTACGAAGCTCTTTCGCGGTCAAAAAGCATTGTCGTTTCTCAAATGTTTTCAAGTACGCACACGTAGGTACGCACTTTGCGC
>Ga0007763_10004487_pt1 | contig 11031 bp, 6 predicted proteins | sample LauGreFa1BDMLBSN_FD_61645 | JGI IMG/M metagenome (GOLD analysis project Ga0007763, IMG submission 61645) | Metatranscriptome of freshwater lake microbial communities from Lake Michigan, USA - Fa13.BD.MLB.SN (Metagenome Metatranscriptome) | ecosystem: Environmental > Aquatic > Freshwater > Lake... | reverse complement strand
CATCGAATCGCCCGCCACTCCGCCAACCCCCAAGCGGGTCAACCTGCGCCGTCCCGGCGTCATGGAAGCCGTCGCCGCGCAGGTCGTCGCACACTACCGTTCCGAACTCGTCGAACGGATCCGGGCACAAGGCGGCCAACTGTCCCACGGTGGACTGACCATCAAGCTCGCGAAGGAATTTGGCTTCTGCTACGGCGTCGAACGGGCGATTGATCTCGCCTACGCAGCCCGCCGTTGCTTCCCGGCCCCGGCCCGCATCTTTTTGCTGGGGGAAATCATTCATAACCCCGAGGTGAACGATCAGATCCGCAACCTGGGGATCGTCTCGATCTCGCCTAAACCTGCCGACGACGAACTCGCCCGACTCGGTCTCGGCCCGGACGACGTGGTGCTCATTCCGGCGTTCGGTACGGAGGTCGCCACCCGCCGAAGGATCGAAGAACAAGGGTGCCAGACCGTCGACACAACCTGCGGCGACGTCATGAGCGTCTGGAAGCGCGTCCGGAGCTACAGCAAGGACGGGGTGACCAGCATCATCCATGGAAAGGCCCGCCACGAGGAAACCAAGGCTACCACGTCGCAGGCCACGGCCTATGGGACCGGCCATTACCTCGTCGTCTATGATCTCGTGGAGACGGACGAGGTCTGCCGCTATATCGAGCACGGCGGCGACCGCGTTGCCTTCCTCGAACGTTTCAAGGGTGCTTACTCGCCCGGCTTCGATCCGGACCTCCATCTGAAGTCCGTGGGCGTTGCCAATCAGACCACCATGCTCCGCGGCGAAACCGAGGAGGTCCAACGACGGATCCGTGCTGCGATGGAACGTTGCTACGGGGTCGAATCGGTCGGCGAACACTTCCGTGTGTTTGATACCATCTGCGGCGCCACCCAGGACCGGCAGGATGCCCTCCAGAAGCTACTCAAGACACCGATGAACCTTCTGATCGTCGTGGGTGGATACAATTCCTCGAATACCTCCCACCTCGCGGAAATGGGTGAGAAGGTCCTACCAACCTACTTCATCAAGAACGCCGCCAAGATGGAGTCCGCCGCCCACATCGAGCACTGGAACCAACACATAGCCGAGGAGGTCCAGACCGGTAACTGGCTTCCTCTCGAGGGTCCCGTCACGGTAGGCATCACCGCAGGAGCCTCCTGCCCCAACAACCTGATCGAGGACACCATCCGCCGGTTGTTCGAACTCCGCGGCATCGACGCGGCAGCACTGCTCGCGACCTGAGGTGTCACATCCTCCTGACTGGACTGGACCCCAACCGCCCCGCCGCGGACGAAGCTTGGTCCCGGAATGAAAAAGGGCGGCGAAGCCCGAAGCATTCGCCGCCCCTGAAACAGTCCGCCTCGGTTACTGCCGGTTGGGCAAACCACCACCGGCGCCGGGAAGGTTCAGGCCCGGAATGTTGAACCCGGGAGGAACTCCCCCGTCACCCGCCCCTGCTCCCTCGGCCTTCTTGTCGGCAAAGAGATCGGAACGGTTCTTCAGGATCGGCTCGATCGTCCACTTGCTGACGATGTAGGTCCACTTGGCGTAGCCCTGCTCTGCCTTCAGTTTTTGCTCCAGCTTGGCGAGCTTGTCCTTGAACTCCTTGTCGAGTTTCTCCTTGTCCTCCGGTTTCTCGTCCTTGCCCGGGACGCGCTCCTTCTGAAGCTCGGCGGAAACCGATAGCTGGATGGGATACTCGTCGTTGGCCTGGACCTTGCCGACCTTGATCTCGTAGCTGAATCCCGAGGTCGTCGTGATCTTCGCCAACGCCGGCTTGTCGAGTCCGAGCGCCGCCACATCTGGATTCACGCGGACGTCGGTGAAGGTCGGAGCGCTCAGGACACTGCCAAACAAGCTGGTCTTGGAGGCCTCCACTTTCTCCTCAGGCTTGGCATCCGCGAGCTGCCATTCGCTGAACTCGTTGGTCCGGGACAGGACGAAGCTGTTGGTCGCTTCGGGACGGATGAGTTCAACACGCCGGGGCAACTCAACCTTGAAGAACTCCTTGTCGAGCCACTCTTCCGGCCGGGTCTCCACATTGCTCAGGGGATCGGAGACCACCGCCGCTGTCTTGATGTCGCCGCCAACCATGAGGTAGCGGCCGTTGGCCATCCCGCCGCCACCTGCCTGCGAACTATCCTCCGCTCCAGCCCTGCTGTGACTCTTGCCCAGCAGCAGTGACCGCAAGGCCTTGCCGTCCGCAGCCAGAAGTTCCAGTTGGACGCCATTGCCTCGGTCGGGCGCAACCAGGTCGAGCGCGGCCAGGCGGGACGGACCCACCTCGAGAGGACGAGTGACCTTGAGGTCATCCAACTTGCGCAGGAAATCGGCCAGATTGGCGAAGCTCGCCGGGTAATTGGCGCGCTCTCGAACAACCCACGCGTCGCCTTCGCGAACCACGTTGAGTTGGTTGGATCCGGCGCGAATCCGGAAACCGGCCACGCTGTTGATGTCGAATTCGCCGAGGACCTTCTGGCCCATGCCCACGCGGGAACCGGTGAGCTTGGCATCGTCCAGGCGACGTAGGTACAGGCCCGCCCCCCCCAGGACGAGGAGCGCGGCGATCAGGATCAGGAGTTGTTTTCCCTTCATGGTAGCAGCTGGATTCTGGGGTTAACGGGCTGCGGTCCGACGTCGGCGCGCCAGCGCCAGTCCAATCCCGGTGCAGGCCACGATGGCTGGCATCCCAACGATGTTCAGGACCTTGCTCTTGAACTCGAGCGACTCCACATCCTGGCGGAGATCCTTGCGCACCTTGCGCAGGTGGCGATTGGCCTCGGTCTGCTTCTTCTTGAGGTTGTCGTACTCGATCTTCGCCTCGGGAGAGAGGATGAACTTCTGGTTCCCCTCCTTCTTGCTCTGGATCTCCGAGATCTTCGCACTCGCCTCGTCCACCTCTTTCTGGAACTGGGCGATCTCCTTCTGGTAGCGCTTGCTGGCCTCCGCCTGCTTCTGCTGAACCACAGTGAACGGGCGTCGCACCGACGCCCGACTCCGGGCCCCGATCAGGCTCGAGTCACCGGCGATCTGTTCCACCAGGTTTTGCCCCAAGGCGAGGTTGCCATTGAATGGCCTTGCAATCCGGAACATCCGGTCAATCTCCACACAGAACGAATCGTAGACGAAGTCCGAATCACCGAAGAGATAGACGATGCCGTCGGTCTTCGATTCCTTCAGGAAGTCCGCCTTGGCAGCATCCTTCTGGTCGCCTTCCTTCGAAGTGTCTGCGGGCTTGCCGTCCGGGAAAGCGGTCTTGAACTTGCCGGACAGCCGAACCGCCAAGGCATACTCGACGCCAGTCGCACTGAAATCGTCCATCACCTTGCGCCCGTTCAACTGGGCCGTGACGCCGTCCACCAACTGCGCATCCTTGCTGCTGTGGAGGAGGACCTCCTGCTTCAACCCGTCCGCCGGCTTGCCTGTGAAGGCACCCGAGAACGGCAACAGGATGTTGTCCGACTGACCGAACACCGCGTCGCCTTCGGCAACCGCGTCCTTGGTCAGGAACAGGAAGGCCGGCGCAGGCTGGGGCGGGCGACCCGGCGCCGTCGCCAATTCGCGGGAGAACTGAGCGTCCGCAACCACCTTGGCCGTGTCGAATTCCAGACCCCAGGACTTAAGCAGCTTCGGCAAGGTCGACCCCCCGCCCATGTTGAAACCCATCGGATTCGGGTTCCGGTTGTCCGCGAGGCAAAGCGCATCGAGCATCGCCACCAGACGGCCGCCCCTCAGGACAAACTGGTCGAGCGCGAACTGCGCCTTCTCGGAAATGTCCTTCGGATGAAGGACGATCAGGACGTTGATCTTGGGATCGATTGCGTCGACGTCCATGGCGACCTGCTGCACGTCGAAATCCCGCTTCAACTCGTTGACGAACACCCACGGATCGCTGCCCTGCTGACCCATGCGCATCATCATCGGGTTGCTCGGCGTGCCAAAAACCGGCAACGGGGTCATCACGCCGACGACAGGCTTGGTGGTCTGGAGCACCTGCGAAACGGCGCGCGCCAGATCGTACTCGAGCAGGCGGTCCCGCTGAACCGACAGGGCCGGAACCGCCACCTTCTGCGGATCCAGCGTGATCGAGAGCCCGAGGTAATAGGGCTCACCCGTCTGCGGATTGGCCTGAGGTTCGACGCCATCGAGCTTGGCCGCATCCTCTTCCTCGGAGTCCGGCTGCGGATCAAACTTCTTCACCCGCAGCATCCCCTTCGACGCACCGGCAAACTCGCCGAGCAGGTCCTCGACCTGACGGGCGTAGACTTCCTCCATCGGCGGGAGGCGATTGCCCTTTTGCGAGGCGTAGAAGTTCACCACTACCGGGGTGTCGCTCTTCGCCACGCGCGAGAGGATTTCCCGCGTGCCGTCGGAGAGCGAGTGCAGCTTGTTTTCGGTGAGGTCCAGTCGGATGGGCGCACGCCCGATCACGAAGTTGAACAGCACCACCACGACGAACGCCACCACCACACCGATGGCGGAGAACATCAAGGCCTGGAACTTGGATTGTTTCATGGGCTTGTCAGTGAGGGTTGAGGTTCAGGCCCCGCGCACACCGCGAAGCACGACGCTGGTTGAAAACAGGGAGAATCCGATGACGGATCCGAAATAGATGACGTCGCGGAAGTCGATGACGCCCTTCTGGAACGCGCCGAAGTGATGCCAGGTCGACATCCCCTTCACCAGGTTCACGAGCGTCTCGGGAACGTGGTTCACGAGGAACTGGGTCACCGGTTCCCAACCACAAAGGAGGAGCACGAAACACACGACCACCGAGATGATGAACGCGATGATCTGGTTGCGGGTGATAGCTGACATCAACTCAGTCACCCCGAGGTAGGCCCCCGCCAGCAGGAGGCTGCCGACGTAGCCGGAGATCACGGCCCCGTTGTCCGGGTCACCGAGAAAAGCCGTGGTCAAGACCACGGGGAAAGTCAGCGCCAACGCGATCGCGAGGAAGAGCCAACTTGCGAGAAACTTGCCGACGATGGCCTGCCACGGGGCGATCGGCATCGTCAGCAGCAGTTCCAACGTGCCGCTCCGGCGTTCCTCCGCCCACAGGCGCATGCCCACCGAGGGCACCAGGAACAGGTACAACCACGGATGCCAACTGAAGAATGGCTCCGCCAGCGAGGCCTGCCCCCGCTCATGGTAGTAGCCCAGGCTGAATGTGAAAAAGCCCGTCAGCAGGAGGAAGATGACGATGAACACGTAGGCCACCGGCGAGTTGAAGTACCCGCCCAACTCCCGTTTCGAGATGGTCCAGACGTTACGAAATCCTTCGTTCATAGCGGTCAGAAATTCATGGGTTAGGCCCGCGACTCGTCTCCATCGGCGGTCGCAGGCCAGTTGAAGTCTCTTTTCAGGCGTTCGACCCAGCCGTGTCCGGTCGGGTAATGCTGCGGAAGACGTCGTCCAAGCGACCTTCCTCGGTTTCCAGAGCGTCGAAGCGCCATCCTTCCTTCGACACCACATCCGCCACGGCACTGGCCAGATCCGAGCCTTGCCCACGTTCCCTCGGCTGAACCCGGGCGGACACCGTGCCGCCTTCAGCCTGGGCCGTGACCTTCCCGGCCACCCCCAACTGGGCCAACTTGGCCCGCACCTGCTCCGCCGCCACGCCGTGCACTCGGAGCGTCACACTCCCGGCCAGTTCGGACTTGGCCTTCAACTGGGCCGGCGTGCCGTTCGCCACAATCCGACCCCGGTCGATGATGATCGCCCGGGAACAGCAGGCCTCCACTTCTTCGAGGATGTGCGTGCTGAAGATGATGACCTTCTTCTCGCCCATCCTCCGGATCAACTGCCGCACCTCGAACTTCTGGTTGGGATCCAGTCCGTCCGTCGGTTCATCCAGAATCAGGATTTGCGGATCGTGGATCAGGGACTGCGCCAGACACGTCCGGTGACGATAGCCCTTCGAGAGGGTGTCCACGGATTGGTGAAGCACGTTTTCGAGGAAGCAAAGGTTGGTCACCCGCTGGACGGCTTCTTGCCGCGCCCCACCCGAAAGCCCCCGCATCTCGGCCGCCCAGTTGAGGAAGCCATGCACGGTCATGTCCGAATAACTCGGAGCGCTTTCGGGCAGATAGCCCATGAGTCGCTTCGCGGCGATCGGGTCCTCCACAATGTCATGCCCACCCACGGTCACCCGGCCCGATGTGGCCGGCATGAAGCCGGTGATGATCCGCATGGTTGTGGACTTACCCGCGCCGTTGGGCCCCAGAAATCCGAGGACCTCCCCGGGCTTGACCTCGAATGAGACTCCATCCACGGCACGCTTGGTGCCGAACTCCTTTACGAGATTCTCAACGGTTATCATGTCGGATTGGAATTACAGCCATTCGACGCGCAAAAGGGTCCCGGGAAAAACGCTCCGGGAACCCAACCCATCCGATGACGGCGAGGTGTCTGCTGCGCTCAACTTGGCTTCCGCCCAGTAGACAACAGATGGTTGCGACGTTCAAAAAAAAGTTTGAGGAAGGCCAGCGCAGGAACGCATCCCGTAACCGCTCCCGAAACCGGTGGGGCGAGTGTCCTCACGAGCCGCTGTGGAGTCCCGAGTTTCAAGATTCATGGCCGGCTCAGGCTTCAAACTGAAAACTTCGAACTCCGGAACGGCTCGACGGAGTCTCGCCCCACCCAACCTTGCCTCATCCGGTGGGGCGAGTGTCCTCACGAGCCGTTTCCGTCTCCGGCGCCCCACCCATCACAGCAACCCCAAGACTTCCAACCTGGAACTGAAACCTCGAACCCTGCCTACTTCTTCGCCTTCTTCTTGGCCGCCTCATTCTGCTTGTCAGCCTTCCGATTTTCCTCGCGTTCGGTCTGCTCGAACTCCTGTTCCGCCACGCGGACTCCTGGCAGCCGGGCGCGCTCCTCATCCGCCATGTTGGCGGCATCCGTCGGAGTCGGCAGCACCGTTGGCCGCATCAGTACCATCAACTCGGTCCGCCCCCCATTGCGCGACCGGGATGAGAACAGGTTCCCCAGGACCGGAATGCTCGAGAGCAACGGGACACCCGCCTTGGATCGGGAGGTGTTCGAGGAGATGTACCCGCCGAGGAGGATAGCCTCCTTGTTGCGCACGGTCACCGTAGAGGATGCGGAACGGGTCTGCGTCGAGGGAACGTCGTTGCCATCGATGCTGACGGTGGGCCCGAGCTGGTCGATGGTCTGGTTGATCTCCATCACCACCAGACTATCCGGGGTGATGAAGGGAACGACATCCAGAGCCACACCGACGAACTGGCGCTGGATCTGGGTCGAGTTGCCGAAGCTGCCGCCGTTGAAGGACCCGGTGACAAAGGGAACCTCGGAGCCGACCTGAAAGCTGCCCGGCGTCGCATGCGACGTGAGCACCCGCGGACGCTGGACGACGTTCACCCGGGAATCCGTCGCCAAGGCGTTGGCCGCCAGGTCCCAGTTCTTCCCAAGTTGCATGAAGTACGTGAGACCCGCAGACGAGGGGAAGTTCGAGGACGACGAGGACAGGCCGCCGAGGAAGGACTGGCCGGTTCCCAGGGCATTGCCGCCGTTGTTCATCGTGCCGCCACCCACGACTCTTGGATCTCCATTCAGCGCCTTCGGCCGCTGACCCGCCGTCACGCCGTAGTTCAACGTATCGTTCAGCGAGACTTCCATGATGATCGCCTCGATCAGAACCTGGGCGAGGAGCGTGTCCACCTTCGACACGACTTCCTTGATCTTCGCGATGTCCTTCTTGCGCGCATACACGATCAGGGAGTTCGAGCGCATGTCCGGCGTGATGTTCGCGTTCTGGGTCAACTCACCCAGCGTCCCGAGTCCTTGCTGCCCTTGAGCGCCACGGCCGGCACCGTTCAATCGGCTCTGGAAAGTCTGTCCGGTCGTCGGTTGGCTCACCCGGACTGGAGCGGCGACCTGATTCGGATAGAAGCCACTGCCCACTCCGCGCGATGAGTTGTTGAACCCCGAGTTGAAGCCGGAATTCATCCCAGACCCAGACCGCCCAAAACCGCCGCCCCGACGGGAGTTGTTGAATCCACCCTGGTTGAATCCGCCCTGATTCCCTAGTCCCTGCGTCCCCAGGCCACCGAGACCACCACCACCTCCACCACTGCCGCTGATGACGCTCTGCAGGCTCTGGTAGATGTCCTCCACCTTGCCATAGCGGATAGGGATGACCTCGAGAATGAACTCGTCCTCAACCTCGACGTCCACCTTCTCGATCACCTCGATCATCCGCTTCACGTTGATCGCGAAATCCCGGAGAATAAGGGTTTTGGTGCTCTCCAGCGCAACCGTCCCATTCGCCCCCTGCGCGGAGGCGAAGACCTTCACCAACTGCGCGGCTTCCTCAGCCGGAATGTGCTTCACCTGCACGACGTGCGTCACGAACTGGCTGGCTTCCGCATAATTTGTCGCGCCCGTGTTGCTGCTGAACTTCGCACCCATCTGCATCGCCTGCTGGGACGGCACGACGAGGATGAAGTTGTCACCCATCGGGATGGTGGTGATCTGGTTCAACGCCATCACGGTGTCGAGGGCCTGGATCGTCTCGTCCACCGACAGGGCCTTGGTCGGGAAGTAAGTGATCTGCAGCGCCATGTTCAGCCCCTGCCCCCGCAACACCGTTCGCCCGGTCAGCGGCGCGTACCAGGCATCCAGAACCTGCTCCAAGGCCATGTTCTTGAACTTGACCGTCGCAATGAGGGCATCCAGATCGCCGGAATCCCGTGCGGCCCTCGCTGCCTCGACGGCCGCATCATTCGCCTCCTGATCCGCTGCACTTACCGGCCCTCCTGCCGGATTGGCGCCGGCTGGACGCGGCCCCGTCGCCGTAGGCGGCTGCGGAATGCCAGGTCCCGGACGGAATGTCGGAGCCCCGGGCGTGGGTCGGCCTGATCCGGGAGTGACAGGAATGGGATTGGTTGTCCCGGGATTCGGCCTACGGAACTGGCTAGGAACCGCGACCCGGTTGGTTGCGGGAGCCGTGGGTGGGGTCGTGGCTGGGGCGCCGATCGCCGTTGCGGGAGCCGTGACCGGAGCGGTCGTCGCCGGTGCTGGCACGGCTGCCGGGACGGCATCCGCCTTCTTCGCGGTCGCCGCCGGGGGGGGCGGGATCACGGTGTTTTGCGCCAGGACACCGTCGGCGGTGGCCAGGACCGCGGCCACCCAGGTTGCGAGTTGGAGCGCTTTCACGAGATTCTATTTCTTTGGAGGACGGTTGGTGGCGCCCGGGCGGTTCCCGGTCACCGGATTGGCGGCGGACGTGGCACGCGATGGCGCGGGCGGGGCTTTCTTCTGGACGCTGGCCACGAGGGTCAGTGTGGTCTGCAACTTTGTCTGCGATGGATCGAGTCGGAGGTTCGACACATCCCGGACCCGGACCATCGACGAGCCCGAGCCGAGTTCATAAAGGAAATCCACCAATTCCGGCTCACCGGCGACGACGGACACCGTGACTTGAATGTCATCGAAGAATTGGTTGGTCTGGCCGTTGGCCCCACGTGCCGAGATCGTCGACGGAATCATGCTGTTGATCTGCACGCCCGCGGTGGCAGCCGCCTTGTTGATGGTCTGCTGGAGCTGGTTCGCTGCGTCATCGCTCGCCCCCTGCCCCCCCCTCGCCTGGAGTTCCCTCAGGCGCCGGACGTAGTCATTCGTCTTCGTCGTCTCACTCTCGTACCGACTCCGGACCCGGCCGGTTTCATCGAGTCCCCGCTCCACTTCGCCGAACTCGCCGAAATACGGCCACACGAACCAGTAGTTCACCAGGAGCGCCACCACGACCAAGGCCCCGAGCACCATCCGACGCTCACCAGGCTGAAGGTTCAACCGATCAAACCAGGAAGTCATCGACCCTCCTTTGCATCCAACCGGTTCAGTTCGGCCTCAAAGCTCCACGTCGCCACGGTCCCGCGGGTATTGACCTGCGCCGGCTTCACGGAGCCGAAAAGCTTCTGATCCCGGACCTCCACGGCGGCCAACTCCGAGTTGTACCGGGTCACATCCTCCCGGGCCGACGGCTCCACGGTCCCGTCCAACCGCAGTGTCTTGCCCCGGACGAAATTCATGGAGCTGAGCGTCATCGAGGCGGGCAGCTTGTCCACTGCCGCCTTCCAGCAGTCCAGCGCTGCGAACCGCAAATTGACCTGCTCTTCGAGGATCAGGACCTGATCCCGGAGCCGCATGGCGTTCGTATAGTGCTGCGCGAGGGACTTCAGATTGACCTTGTTCTCCTCCAACGTGCCCTTCTGGTGGTTCAACCAGGCGAGCAATCCCAGGGCGACGAGCAGGTACGTCATGCCAATCGTTCCCAGCCCCCTCACCCACAACCGATCCACGAAGGCCTGCCGATTGCGCTGCGCAGTCTCCGCCGGCATCAACGTCAGCGCGCGCCCAGCCAAGGCCTCCCGCGCCGTATCCGCCGCAGTCATGGCCAGATCCCGCAATGGACGACGATCGACCGACTGCCCGCTCCAGGCCACCAAAGCCGGTTCCAGAAGATCCGCCGTCGAAGTGTCCGAAACCAATCGGACCACCGGCATCCCTCCGTCCAGCCAGCCATCCAACTCCGCCGCCCATGCCACACGCGTCAGGGATGCCGTGAGCACTTCTCCCGCCCCCGCTCCCTCCGGAATGCGCAGGACGTCCACCTGACGCCATCGCCCCCCGGTCCGCCAGGCCACCGTCAGCAACCCACGGACTCCCATCGGATCGAGGACGATCCAAAGTCCATCTTCCTGCGCCTGCGAGACCAGTTCGCGGGCCATCGCTACATCGAGGCGATCAACCACGAATCCACGCCCCCGCAATTCCTCCAACCGCGCCTCCACCGCCGGTCGCGGCGCCATGACCACCAGCACCGCCGCACCGCCCGAACCGGCTTCGCCCATCAATTCGTGGCCTGCCACCATCTGGCTCGGCGGCAAAGGAGAGATCTTCTCCAACTGCAACTCCACCATCGCCCCAAGTTCCGAGGCATCCGACCCCGGGAGGTCCACCAAACGGATGCAAACATCGGTCGCCGACATCCAGGCAACATCCAG
>Ga0007763_10062572_pt1 | contig 11101 bp, 22 predicted proteins | sample LauGreFa1BDMLBSN_FD_61645 | JGI IMG/M metagenome (GOLD analysis project Ga0007763, IMG submission 61645) | Metatranscriptome of freshwater lake microbial communities from Lake Michigan, USA - Fa13.BD.MLB.SN (Metagenome Metatranscriptome) | ecosystem: Environmental > Aquatic > Freshwater > Lake... | reverse complement strand
CCACATCAAAAACATAGTACCTACCACCAAAGTAATAACTGTGGTTAGTTTGAAAAAAAGCGCCTGGTATTATTACCACTGGACCTATTGGAGTAATCATATGCTCTAAACCAGCGGCAATACCATAAGCCTGAAAAGCGGCTAATAAAACAGTTAAATATCTAGATAATTGATTAATTTTTCTCCTACCTGACTCCCCTTCCTTCTTAAGGTTTTCCAAAGGCTTATAGGCTATAGACATCAATTGAATAATAATTGAAGCTGTGATATATGGCATAATAGCTAAGGCAAAAATGGACATCCTACCTAGAGAACCTCCGGATAACATATTAAACATCCCCAAAATACCAGATTGGTTTTGAGTAGCTATATTATCAAGAGCGCTAGAATCAATCCCTGCTATCGGTATAAACGAGCCAAATCTACATACAACCAATATCATAATTGTGAAAATTATTCTACTACTAAGATCTTGGTTAGATTTGTGATTGTTATTTGAACTCATAAATTATAAAGCTTGTCCACCAACTTCTTCAACCATTTTCTTAGCAGAAGCTGAATAATTGTCTACTTTAATTAATATCTTATTTTTAATTTTATTAGCACCAGCTAATAACTTTACCAATGATGTATTTTTTTTTAAAAAACCTGCTTGTACTAAATGCTCCTTAGTGATGATAACGGACAAATCTAAATTTTTATCAATAATCCAAGATTCTAGATCACAGATATTTAGTACTTCGTACTTAACAGAAGATGGGCAATTAAATCCTCTCTTAGGAAGCCTTTTAATAATAGATGTCTGACCACCTTCAAAACCTTTGATCGCAACACCAGACCTAGACTTCTGACCTTTCACTCCTCTACCACAAGTCTTTCCTGTCCCGCTACCAGGGCCACGTCCTACTCTTTTTCTATCTTTTTTTGCGCCCTTGTTATTGGATAATTCATTTAATTTCATTGTTTATACCTTAATTGACTAGTTCGATTTTTATCAAATGTTGAACTTTCTTTATCATACCTCTAATAGATGGAGTATCCTCAAGAATGCTACTTTTATGCATTTTATTTAAACCAAGCCCAACCAAAGTCTTCCCTTGATCATATTTCCTACCAATAGGGCTACCAATCTGCACGATTTTAATTTTCTTATCATTGATTTCGTCTTCTATTTTAAGAGCGCACATACTTATTTCCTTTATTCAGCAATTTGGGTATTATCTTCGATCAGTTGAGCGTTACTATAATTTAAAGCTTTTGGGCGCTTCGTTGATAGGTCACTTATTTTTTTCCCTCTTCTTTCAGCAATAATCTTTGGAGATGAAAGTTTAGATAAAGCATCGAATGTAGCAGCAATCATTGCGTAAACATTACTAGATCCGAGTGATTTAGCGACTATATCATGAACTCCTAAAGAATCAAAAATTGCACGCATAGGACCACCAGCAATAACTCCTGTACCTGGTCTAGCTCTTCGTAAAATTACTTTCGCAGCACCACTTGTGCCGATAACATCATGGTGTATAGTCCTTTCTTCGTATAAAGGAATTTTTACTATATCTTTTTTTGCTTCCTGCGTAGCTTTAGCTCTGGCTTCAGTTACTTCTTTAGCTTTACCATGACCATAACCGACTCTACCATTTTTATCACCAACAATCACACCGGCGGCAAAAGAAAACTTTCTACCGCCGCTTACTACCTTAGTAACTCTATTTACGTCAATTAAAGTTTCGCTAAGTGAATCTCCAGTATTTTTTTTAGATTTAGCCATTTTGATCTCTAATTAAAAATTTAATTGTTTTTTTGTTGCGTCTGCAAGAGCCTTAATTACACCATGATACTTATAACCACCTTTATCAAACACAACTTCTACTATGTTTTTTTCAGCAGCTCTAACAGCCAAAAGTTCTCCAACCTTGGTAGCCGCATCTTTATTACAATTAGATTTCTTTGACTTCCTAATAGCTTCATCTAATGTCGATGCAGATACTATAGTGACAGAACTGGCATCATCTATGATCTGCGCATATATGTGCTGACTTGACTTAAAGACAGACAATCTAACTCTATTAGAAACTTTAGCTATTTTAGCCCTGATTCTTTTTTTTCTTATTTCGAACTTAAGTTTTGGATTGCGCATATATCTAATTTTTAACCTTTTGTTTTTTTGCCTTCTTTTCTTTGAACAAACTGTCCTTTTCGTTTTATTCCTTTGCCTTTATAGGGCTCAGGTGGTCTTTGTTTTATAATGGTCGCTATAAATTGACCAAGCTTCTCCTTGTCGACGCTTTGTAGCGTTATAATATTTTGCTTTGGAGTTTCAATTTTAATGTTTTTAGGTATTTCTATTTTTGTGTTATGACTTTTTCCAAGCACAAGATTCAAATAATCACCTTTAACAGAAGCTCTATAACCAACTCCGTTAACCTCGAGCTCCTCAAAAAAACCACGATTAACACCAGTTACCATACCGTTGATAATACTTCTTGCGGTGCCCCACATAGATCTTGCATTATTACTTTTATCAAGAGGCAAAACTGAAATACAACCATTCTGTAAAGTAATCGAAATATCCCCAGCAAAAGTCTTCACAATACGTCCCTTGGGACCAACAATATCAAGATTTAAACCACTTAATTCAACTTTCACACCATCCGGTATAGAGATTGGCAATTTTCCAATACGAGACATATTCTTATCCTAAAATACTTTACAAATTATTTCGCCACCAACTCCCAAAAGATGAGCATCTCTATCAGAAATCACGCCTTTGGAAGTTGATAAAATATAGATTCCCATGTTATTATAGTAACCACTCAACTCACTTATTGACGAATAAATTCGTTTCCCTGGTTTAGAAACTCTATTAATCTCACATATAGCAGAATTACCATTAGAGGAATATTTCAAATCAACTTCTATTTGACCTATATTTTTTTCAAAAAATACTCTATATTCTTTAATGTAACCTTCTGCTTTCAGCGCATTCAAAATAGCGCATTTCATTTTTGAATGAGGCAGCGATATAGTGATTAATTTGCTTTTTTGACCATTTCTGATCCTAGTAAGCATATCCGCTATATTATCCGACATTGACATATATAAAACCTATTAATTTACCAACTTGCTTTTATTAAACCAGGCACCTGACCTTTACTTCCAAGGTCTCTTAGCATATTTCGTGACAAACCGAACTTTCTATAATATCCTCTAGGCCTTCCTGTTAATTCACACCTATTTCTTACCCTTGTAGGCGCAGAATTTCTAGGCAACTCCCCTAACGCAATAATCAACGAAAACCTATCCTCTAGTGACAAAGTTTTATTATAAATTTTGGCTTTTAAATCACGCCTTTTTTTATCAAAAGCTTGCGTCATTTTTTTTCTTTTTTTATTTTTTTCTATAGAACTTATTTTAGCCATTTAGCACTCTTAAAGTTAATTATAAAAAGGCAAATTAAACCCCGAAAGAAGAACTTTACTCTCTTGATCTGTTTTAGCGCTTGTAACTATTGTAATATCCATACCACGAATAGTATCAATTTTATCATAGTTGATTTCCGGAAACACAATATGTTCTTTTATGCCAAAAGTAAAATTTCCTCTGCCATCAAAGCTTTTGCTAGAAAAACCTCGGAACTCCTTAATCCTAGGCAAAGCAACAATAACAAGTCTTTCAAGAAAATCGTACATTCTATCGTGACGAAGTGTTACTTTGCAACCTATTCTCATGCCTTCCCGTAGTTTAAAAGTGGCAATAGATTTTTTAGCTATTGTCACAAGAGGTTTTTGACCAGTAATCAATGATAAGTCATTTATAGCATTATTAATTACTTTAGAATCCCCTACCGCCTCACCAACACCCATATTAATAACGATCTTTTTAATTCTAGGGATCTCATGTTGGTTGCCATACTTAAATTGCGCCTTTAAACTATCTACAATGATCTTATTATACAAATCTTTAAATCGTAACAACATTATTTACCTTCCTTTGACACGATAATCTCACTAGACTTCTTTGCCACCCTAACTTTAGTGCCATCCTCCAAAATCTTAAAGGCAACTTTCGTATGCTCTCCGGTCTTAGGGTCAATGTGAGAAATGTTCGAAATGTGAATTGGTAACTCTTTCGATATTATTCCCCCTTCATGTTTTTGAGTTGCTTTAGTGTGTTTTTTTACAACATTAATTCCAGAAACTATAACTTTATTTTCTTCGGGAAAAACTTTTAAAATTTTACCTTTCTGACCTTTGTACTTCCCTGTAATAACTACAACTTCATCGTCTCTTTTAACTTTTAATTTTATCCTACTCATAATACCTCTGGCGCTAGGGATACAATCTTTAGAAAGTTCTTACCCCTAAGTTCTCTTGTTAACGGACCAAATACTCTGGTACCAATAGGCTCGATTTGTTTATTTAAAAGCACCACATCATTGGAATCAAATTTTATCGTGCTACCGTCTGGTCTTCTAACGCCTTTTTTGGTTCTAATAATCAAGGCTTTGCACACATCTCCTTTTTTCACTTTAGATCTTGGTAATACTTTTTTAATAGATACTACAATAACATCCCCAATACCAGCTATCATATGATGCGAGCCACCTAGTACCTTTATACACATCACTTCTTTAGCACCTGAATTATCCGCAACACCTAAGATGCTTTGCATCTGAATCATAATCTAATTTCCACTTTAAAGATTTAATAACGAAATAGAATATACAAAATAAAACTAAAAAGTCAAAGACTAATAGCGTTTTTACTATCAATATTATTTTCAACGATCCACGACTTTGTTTTGGATATAGGGCGACTCTCTATTATCCTCACTTGATCTCCTTCTACGTACTTATTGTGTGGATCATGCGCAGCATATTTTTTGGAAACTTTTACTGTCTTCTTATACACAGGGTGCCTAAATCTACGTTCTACCTTAACAATAACAGTTTTATCAGGTTTTGCGCTTACAACAACACCTTGCAACACTCTTTTTGGCATTTTATTTTGCTCCGAATTTCTATCGTTTTGTTAACTCAGTTCTAATACGCGCTATATTTTTTTTAACTAACGCAAATCTACTAGTATTTTTTAACTCTCCTAGAGTCTGCTGAAACCTTAAATTAAAAAGTTCTTTTTTAAAAAAAACAAGACTCTTGTTTAATTCTTCTTTAGTTTGATCCGCTAGCTCTTTTGTTGATAATTTTGAATCATTCATAACGTCTCACTATCTTTGTTTTTACTGGTAATTTTGCACTAGCAAGTTCCAAAGCCCTACAAGCCAATTCTTCTGCTACACCCTCAATCTCAAACATAATACGTCCTGGAGAGACGCGAACTGCAAAAAATTCTGGAGACCCCTTACCTTTACCCATTCTAACCTCTGCTGGCTTTTTTGATACGGGCAAATCTGGAAAAATTTTAATCCAAAGCCTTCCCTGCCTTTTCATACAACGTATCGCAGCTCTCCTTGCCGCTTCAATTTGTCTTGCAGTTACTCTCAGCCCATCAAGCGATTTCAAACCAAATGAGCCAAAAGCTAACGTGGTGCCGGCCTTAGCATTTGATGAAACTCTGCCTTTATGCGCTTTTCTAAATTTTTGTTTTTTTGGAGCTAACATTACTTCATTCTAAATTAATTATATTTTTTTTTGCCTTCCGCATAATCGCCCTTATATATCCAGACTTTTACACCTATAATACCATATGTCGTCTTTGCTTCCGCTACAGAATATTCTATATCTGCTCTTAAAGTATGCAACGGAACTCTTCCTTCTCTGTACCATTCTGTCCTAGCTATTTCAGCTCCACCAAGGCGACCAGAACAGTTTACTCTAATTCCCTGTCCACCTTGTTTTAAACATGCTTGTATAGCCATTTTCATCGCTTTTCTAAACGACACTCTTTTTTCCAATTGTTGAGCTATGGTTTGAGCGACAATAGTTGCGTCAATTTGAGCCTTTTTTACCTCATGTATATTTATATAAACTTCTCCAGGAGAAATTTTTTGGACTTCCTTCTTAAGTTTTTCAATATCATTACCGCTCTTACCTATAATAACACCAGGCTTTTTAGCGTATATATTAATGATAACACTTTTATTAGAAGGTCTTTCTATCAGAATTCTGCTAATCTGAGCCTGATTGTGTAATTTATTAATCAAACTTCTTATCATCAAATCTTGCAAAAATAATAGACGATAATGTTTTTCTGCATACAGGACAGAATCCCATCCTTTAATTAAGGTTGGACCAACTCTAAAACCATGTGGATTAACTTTCTGCCCCATCCCTATTTACCCCTTTTTTCAGTGACTGTAATATATAAATTACTAAAAAATTTATTAATCCTAGCTGCTCTACCTCTAGCTTTTATCATAACCCTCTTCATTACTAATGCTTTACCTACAGTAGCAGAACTCACAACCAAAGAGTCAATGTCTAACCCAAAATTATTTTCTGCATTTGCGATTGCGGACTGCAAGCATTTTTTAACATCCTGAGCTATTCTTTTTGGAGAAAAACTAAGTTGCACTATTGCATCTTCTACTTTCATGTTCCTAATAGACTGAGCTACCAAATTTAACTTCCTTGGACTAACTCTCAGAGATTTAGCTATTGATTGCGCTGAATTTAAATTTCCCATATTACTTTCTCTTAACTTTTTTATCTGCACCATGACCGTGATATGTTCTAGTTGGAGAAAATTCTCCTAATTTTTTTCCTACCATTTCCTCTGTTACAGATACTGGTATAAATTTATTGCCATTATGAACCGAAAAGGTAAACCCAACGAAAAACGGTAAGATTGTTGATCTTCTGGACCAAGTTTTAATCATCTCGCTCTTCCCTGACTCTATAAGTTTCTGTACTTTTTTAATCAGATATCCATCTACAAATGGTCCTTTCCAAACTGAACGCGCCATATATTATTTACCTAAACTATTTTCTTCTTTTAATAATAAATTTTGTTGTACGTTTATTCTTACGGGTTTTTTTTCCTTTTGTAGGAAAACCCCAAGGAGTTACTGGGTGGCGACCACCAGAAGTTTTTCCTTCTCCGCCGCCATGAGGGTGGTCAACTGGATTCATAGCAACGCCACGTACATGAGGCCTACGACCCAACCATCTATTTCTTCCAGCTTTACCTAAATTAATATTTTTTTGATCAGGATTAGATACAACACCAACTGTAGCTTTGCACTCTAATGGCACTAACCTAAACTCTCCAGATCTCAATTTAATTTGAGCATAACCAGAATCTTTACCAACTAAATCCACGGAACTACCAGCCGATCTAGCTATTTGACCACCTTTACCAGGTTTCATTTCTATATTATGTAAAGTTGTACCAACCGGAATAACTCTCAAAGGCAAGCAATTACCTACTCTAATATCAGCATTTTCACTAGATATAATCTTATCGCCAATGTTAAGTTTTTGGGGCGCCAATATATAAGAATACTCGCCGTCCTCAAATTTCAATAACGCAATAAAAGCTGTTCTGTTAGGGTCATATTCTATCCTTTCAACCACAGCCGAAATATCAACTTTACATCTTTTAAAATCGACAATACGGTATAATCTCTTATGCCCACCTCCTTTGTGCCAAGAAGTAATTCTACCTTGGTTGTTTCTACCGCCAGTTTTAATTAAACCTTTAGTTAAAGATTTAAAAGGTTTTCCCTTCCAGAGATCCGATCTATCAACTTGTACTAACTCTCTAAGCGATGGAAGAATTGGGTTAAATTTCTTTAAAGCCATTTACTTAATACCCCCAGCAAAATCTATAGTGTAGTTTTTTTCCAAAGTTACAATAGCCTTTTTTTTATCAGATTGACGACCATTTACACCCTTGAATCTTTTATGCTTGCCTTTGACATTCAAAATATTAACTTTTTGAACTTTAACTTCAAAAATATTTTCAATAGCAGCCTTAATAGCAGGCTTTGCCGCAGTGCTTGATACTTCAAAAGTAAACTTATTCAGATCAGATAAATCAGTAGTCTTCTCTGTAATAATTGGTTTTCTTATAAGATCGTAGTGTTTATATGACTTCATACTAACCTCTTTTCTAAAGCAGTAACTGCCTCTGTAGATAAAAACACATAATCGTGATTTATGATATCGTAAACATTAGCTCCAATTTGTGGCACAGCTACGGTGTTATGAATATTTTTTGCAGCCAAAGCGAAATTAGTCTCTGACTTTTCACCGCTTATAATGAAAAAACTATCACTATGAAAATTCTTTAGGATATTCGCAAGTAAAGAAGTCTTGGGCTCAGGCAAAGCGAATGAATCAAAAATAAATAACTTCCCTTCAGCAAACTTTGCGGACAAGGCGTGTCTCAACCCTAGTTTTCTTACTTTTTTGGTTAATTTAGTCGCATGACTTCTAGGAACCGGTCCATGAGAAACCCCTCCGCCTCTCATCTGCACAGATCTTAACGACCCTTGCCTTGCATTACCAGTACCTTTTTGTTTAAAAGGTTTTCTAGTAGTACCAGAAACCTCTGATACGGTTTTAGCTTTATGAGTGCCAGCCATAGCTTTAGCTCTTTGCCAATCAATAACAAGCTTTATAATATCTGCTCTTGGTTCCAAGGCAAAAACATGCTTACTTAGCAAAATTTCACCAACATCTTCGTTTGAAAGATTTAATATTTTAGCTTTCATAGTTCCTTATACCCGTTTATTACCTAGCTAAACCTTGTTGTTTTTTTATTGAATCCCTGACATATACATAGGATCCTTTAGCGCCAGGCACATTACCACTAATCATAATTAGCCCTTTTTCTTTATCTGTGCCGACCACTTTTAAATTCTGAATCGTAACTCTAGTACTCCCCATATGTCCGGCCATTTTTTTATTTTTAAACACCTTACCTGGATCTTGTCTACCACCCGTAGAACCGTGAGATCTATGAGACACAGAAACACCATGAGAAGCTTCGAGGCCTCTAAAATTATGTCTTTTCATACTACCAGCAAAACCTTTACCTATAGTAGTACCGGTTACATCTACAAATTGGTTATCTGTGAAATGATCAGCTTCTAAAGCAACTCCAATGTCCAGAAAGTGACTATCAGAGATTCTAAATTCTCTTAATTTTTCCTTGGGCTCAATTTTAACATTCGCAAATACCTGCTTCATGGACTTAGATACTTTAGACAATTTTGCATTCTTCGCTCCAAGAACCAGAGCATTATACCCATCTTTTTGCAAAGTTTTATGACCAACTACTTGGCAATCATCGATCTTCAAAAAAGTAATGGTATACCTTTCCCCTTTCTCATTAAACATCGAACTCATGCCTATTTTTTTCGTAACCAAACCCGTTCTCATTCTCAAACACTCATTAACTTAATTTCAACATCAATACCAGCAGGCAAATCTACCTTTTTCAAGGCATCTACAGTTTGCGGAGTAGGATAATTTATGATTAACAATCTTAACTGAGTCCTAATCTCAAACTGTTCTCTAGATTTTTTATTCACATGAGGTGACCTCAGAACGGTGAACCGCCTGATTTTTCTAGGCAGAGGAATAGGACCGCTTATATCAGCACCAGTTCTTTTTACAGCACCTACTATTTCTTTAGTGGCCTGCTCGAGCGAACGATGATCAAATGACTTAAGCCTAATTTTAATTTTTTGATTATTACTCATTACTTATCCTTTGTAAAAACAGCTAAACAGCAACTCTTAATGCAACCAACTATACTAAATCGGTTACAACTTAGATTGCTATTAAATTATTTGATTATCTTAGAGACAACACCAGCTCCAACGGTTCTACCGCCTTCACGAATAGCAAAACGCAAACCTTCATCCATAGCTACAGGCGCAATCAATTTAACTGTTAGGTTCGTATTATCACCTGGCATAACCATTTCTTTACCATCTTTTAGCTCCACTTCACCCGTAACATCGGTTGTTCTAAAATAGAACTGCGGGCGGTACTTATCAAAAAATGGAGTGTGACGCCCACCTTCTTTTGTGGTAAGCACATATACCTCAGCTTCAAATTCTGTATGAGGCGTAATACTACCAGGCTTTGCCAAAACTTGCCCTCTCACAACATCTTCTCTTTTGGTGCCTCTCAATAATATACCAACATTATCACCAGCTTCACCTTGGTCTAGTAATTTTTTGAACATTTCAACGCCAGTGCATACTGTTTTTTGAGTATCTCTTATACCAACAATCTCTACTTCTTCACCTACTTTCACTACGCCTTTTTCAATTCTACCAGTTACCACAGTGCCCCTTCCAGAGATAGAAAACACATCTTCAATAGGCAATAAGAACGGACGTTCTTTGTCTCTCTCAGGCTGAGGAATATAACTATCAACGGCTTCCATTAAAGCTCTTACAGCTACTTCCCCTTCTGGTTTTCCTTCTAAAGCTTGCAGGGCAGAGCCTCTAATTACAGGGATCGCATCACCATCGTATTTATACATAGATAGTAATTCTCTAACTTCCATCTCTACTAAATCAAGTAATTCTGGGTCGTCTACCATATCTACTTTATTCAAGAATACAACTATCGCAGGAACACCAACCTGACGAGCAAGCAAGATATGTTCTCTAGTTTGCGGCATAGGCCCATCAGCTGCAGACACAACTAATATTGCGCCATCCATCTGAGCAGCGCCAGTAATCATGTTTTTTACATAATCGGCGTGGCCTGGGCAATCAACGTGCGCATAGTGCCTATTTTTCGTTTTATATTCGACGTGAGCAGTAGCTATGGTTATTCCCCTTGCTTTTTCCTCAGGAGCAGCATCTATTTCATCATACTTAGTTGCTTTTGCGCCACCATCTTTTGCTAAAATCATAGTAATAGCAGCTGTTAAGGAGGTTTTACCATGATCTACGTGACCTATTGTTCCTATGTTGCAATGAGGTAGGTCTCTTTCAAATTTTGCCTTCGCCATAATTTTTACCTTATAATTATATAAAACATTTACCAAATTTTTAAGCTATACGTATCATATAGCTGGAGCGGGTGATGGGAATCGAACCCACGTGATCAGCTTGGAAGGCTGGAGCTCTACCATTGAGCTACACCCGCATATATCTCCCACCAAATAAA
>Ga0007763_10040177_pt1 | contig 11138 bp, 8 predicted proteins | sample LauGreFa1BDMLBSN_FD_61645 | JGI IMG/M metagenome (GOLD analysis project Ga0007763, IMG submission 61645) | Metatranscriptome of freshwater lake microbial communities from Lake Michigan, USA - Fa13.BD.MLB.SN (Metagenome Metatranscriptome) | ecosystem: Environmental > Aquatic > Freshwater > Lake... | reverse complement strand
CACGACGGTGAGGCGTTTGCGCAACGCCTACCCGATATCTACCAGAAGGGATTTGATCTGGCTCAACGTCTTACAGGGTATACTAAAGACGGAGGATCGTTGCAGCCTTCCGTCCCTGTTTTTTTGGCCTAGCGGCCGTAAAACGTACCAACCCGAGGGTTGGCCCAGCGTCTTACAGGATATACTCGATGGTGGATTGCTGCAGCCTTTCCATCCCGCTTTCGCGGCGGTGACGACTTCGCTGCAGGCATGACACTGCCTACAGCGGGGTTGTCAAGCCCCTTTGACCTCTCAGTTAGCCTGAGAGGTCGTACTGGTGCCTGCAGTTATGCAGGCGTCTTGTATCCAGGCGTTCGGCCTTGTGCAGGCTATCTCGAACACCTTTTCGATGGTTTCCTTTGAGTAGTCTGGTCTACTTGGTGGGTTGAGGTATTGGACATTGGGAGCCAACACTGCTTCAATAGCGCCACCCAGGGTTAGCTTAAATGGAGATAGTGTGGTGGTTTTTAACCCTGATATGATGATGACGTGGACTGGTCCTAGTGGTGCTTCTGGAGCGTGCTCAAGTACTAGGTTGCCGGCGTAACCAGCTGTAGACAAATCAAAGGACGTCACCTTATAAGCGAACGAAGAGATATCGTTCGTGCCGTTCTCCACAGTCACGTTAGGATTAATGAGCGATACATCCTCCCAGTCCGTGACGGGCATCGTGTTCGACGTGGATATAGTGATTGGTCTCTGCACATATGTTGGTTCAGACGTGAACAAAGATGGGTTGAAGTTAACCGAAGCTATACCATATGGAGCAACACTACCAATGTTGAGATATCGATTAGTCCCGTTTTATAAAGCCTCGCCTGAGGTTTCCTTTGCAGTCTTGAGCCAATATCTAGAAATGGGTATACCTAACGCGGCTAAGTTCGGATTGTCTTCAGGATATCTAACGGAGAACATAGTGACAGTGCCTGATGCATCGATAGAAGGACCGATATATTCTACCCGTACTTAGGATGACGTCAGCCTTAGGTTCGACATGGTAGGTAGGCCAGGATAATACGGGTGTTGTAACACTTGTTGAGAACCATCTAATTGCAAAGTCGTTGGAACGGCGTTGACGGGTGAACCTATCACCTATGGCAGATAAGTTGAGCTGAGTGGGAAAGCAACACAGTATGTATTAAGAGGCGTGTAGACTACTGCCATGTTTTCTGCAAAATAGGGTGTTCCTAGTTGTACGTTATTGAATCTGTTGTTAAATTAAACTGAAATGACCCTCTTGTACAGACTTGTTGGTGTGCTACCATACGGTGTACGCTAGATTTTATCTAAATCCATGTACAATGGAGAATAAATGGTGTTAAGCACATCGGGAAGTACCCCATGTATAGTTTGTCCCACTTTGGCCTACATCGGCAGTTCGAAGTAATTGCCCTGAGACGATAGTTGAGTTGGCGGTAACAGGTTGGATATTATTTTTGGCTTGGTCATGGTCTGAGCAAACTACTGGACTCCAGTGTTGACTCTATTCATGATGGAGGTATGGTCACTCATAATCGCGTCTTTCAATTTGCCGGTAATTTGGCCACCGGATATGGCGGCAATCATAGATTTAGCCTTGCTAATGGCTTAGTCAATGACAGGCGCCATTTACGGGAATAGGGCATGACGGGCTGACCATAGAGCTGAGGCTCCGTTTTTTAAGACTGAGAACACGTCATCATACGCTACTAATTCCAAAAGAGTTCTATCGTCCTCATTGGGGTAGTTTTTTCTTAAAGCTGAGAGTAATTTCTCCGTCACCATATCAGTGAGCTGTTTCTTGGTGAATGTGGTAGGGTATTATTTGGTCCTGATTAGTCCTTCCTTTGCTTTGTCATTACCAGCGATCACATCACTAAGTATAAAGGCATTACCCCCGGGATTGACAATTGCCTTGTCTTGCCTGAACTAATCCATTCTCACCTGGTTTTACGTGGTCTAGGTTTAATTCCTCATCTCACGCAGGAGATCTTTGTTTATCTTCATCAACTAGCTAATGGAGTTGGGATTACGTGAGGAACGGTTGTTCCTGTTGTTGTTATTTCTTCTTCGGCCGTTTTAAGAACCTCGGCCTTGGTTCTAATTATTGTTACTATTATTGTTGCTTAATTAGTAACCTAATGGTTCTGATGACGCCTCAACATCATCTAAAACCCTGATCAGAGTTGATCGCTTGATTATTTTTTAGTATTTGGGTTCCTTAGCCTTCTTTGCCATTGCTCTCAATTGTGCGCGACGCTTCCGCTAATGTTACATAGACTAGTCTCTCCATTCCCTCGTACTAGCGGGGGCTTAATCTACCACATCAATTTTGTACCCAAACCACAACTCATCCTCTCTTTCAGCGAGAACCTCACATAGAGCCAAGACGACGGTAGCTTGGCCTTTCAATGTTACCTCTACGTTTGTTCCGAAACCGACTATCTCGTGTTAATAGTCTTGTACTGGGGACATGATGTTTAAGTTCTATATCTAGTACGTGTCCTGGCACACCATATAAGGATCAACGCACACATTCTAGTATAGGTACAATTTCAATCTGTATTCCCATCCCATTTGCTATACACATTGCTCATAAGTTTTAAAATCGATTGGACGCTCGAACATAGCCGAATAGCCTGGAGCCCCTTGGGCCCACACGAGATTAGCATGATCCCTCAATCTCAATAATTAGCTATCGGTAAGGACTCTGTTCTCAGTGACCACACCACTATTATTGCACCCTATCTAGTAGAGTGAATATAGTCTAGTCCAGAATAATTTATTGCCTGAAAAATAAGCCTGTCTGGAGCAAAATTACATGTCCTCTTTGAGAGATTTTAAAGTTTAACCTAAGCCATGGAACTTAATGGCTGGGTATTTTTGATCAGTAATATAGTACTTCTTATAGTTCCTAATGAACCTGCGATACATATTGTCTGTGAGTTTGACGAACTGATCATCGCCACTGTCTTTATCGACAGCTTCTGGCGTGTGGACGAAACACGGTAAACCTAGTGTGGTTTTTAGATAAGCATGTACCAAGCAACTGTTAGCCAGGTAAGTGAAACCATAACCCGACACCACAGTTCCGACGACTGTGGCCCTCCACGTTAAGGGTGATCCTCTAAATAAGTTATAAGTCAAATTGTGTATACCAGAGTACACCTTATCTACGTAATTACCTAATCCGCTGTATTCTAGGCATTTCTGAATATAAGTCCAGTAATATCCAAATATTGGAAACAACACGGCCTAAATCAAGGTGTGGTGTTAGGCTGCATCGTGGGACGATCCGTCTGTAGATTGGAACCTCCCAGCGTTGTTTTCAAATAAGTCCTACATTTATTCAAATGTCTTACCACAAGAGTTGAACGGCATATGTTTAAGCATAGCGTTATATAAGATGTAGTTAATGAATCCGCATAATACTTTCCATTCCTTACAAGGATTGCAAATGTTCCTTGGGCGTCCGTTCAGTTAGCCGTTGTGATCCATTACCAACATTTCCCCTGACTTGACGATTACCTCGTATTAACTATAACGTATTCTCTGGGCTGGGTTACTGTATAGAGAGTCTAAGGTGGTTCTGTACTACTTATATTTGCCACCGTCTTTTTCTTTTATAATTTCCATGTACTCCTCGATAGACATGGGGTGAGTGGGGGGTATGGGCAAGTACTATAAGCTACGCATGACGTTCCGACGTAATCGAGCTACCACTCTCGGTTCAGGTTATATCATAGCGCTAGTTTACCTCCACAATGAATAGGTTGATGCATGGTCACAATTGGAAAATGAAGTCACGATTGATCCTGTTGGAAGTTTTGGATCGGCTAAATACCTGTATTTCTTGTCCTGACAATTATGCTCAACTGGCTAAAGCTCCATATATGATCTTAACGCTTGACTACGATTGGTGAGATCCGGTTGGTGTTTTGTGCACACTACATCACCATGTTCAAATCTGAGGTTCTCGATTGATAGGTTGGAGGTACAGGTGTAATCAAAAAAGAATTCCTCAGTCGTTTTCTTCGCGGCCTCAAAGTTTTACAGCCTGCCTCTCAACCTTGCCGGCACTTTGAGAACTTTTATTCGGTGGGAAAACTGCATGCCTGCACATAGGACCACGGTGATAGCAACCAAGTATTTCTCCAGTTCCGGTGTGAATATATACACGGGTACATAAAAGACCCAATAAGATAGGAAGTAATTGGTACGCAGTACGTTTCGTACCAAGAAGAACAAGAACAATAACTTCCTCAATTTACCTCCCTTCATTTCGAAACTAGACACGTCATATTGGTGTTAATTATTATTTAGTACCCAGTTGCTCGTCTTCACCGATATATGTTACTCCAAGAATTTGTGTAGAAGGTTGTTCTCGTATAGGCCCCACAGTGTTTGATAAAAAGAAAAGAAATAGATGGCCACATTCCTAATAGACATATGTATGTCTCCAGAATACCAAACTAATATAGCAAACCAGTATATAAAACTGTTAATGTATACCCAGAACACGTCTAATGGTAAAACATATAAATTAATTGGGTTCATCAAAAACATCTCCCATCTAGTCATCTCGTGTGTAGTTATTTTGGTGATCCATGGATCCCTTAACCTGTAGGAGTTCTGTATACCATCATCGTCGTCTATATGGTTTACCCTACTAGAAATGATCTTCTCCATAATTCTTTGCGCTTGAGGGGTAGTGAACAGCGCTCCGTAAGAGTAATCGATTTGAGTGGTGTACTTGGTTATGGCCTCCGTCAGAGGTTTCACTTTGTCTGGTGTCTTCGTGAATCCAGAGACGTCAGCGACTGACTGGCATTTAGCATAACAGTGTTCTGATATCGCCGTACCTTGAACCGTATGGGTACCAGCTAAGGGCAGTATAATGAGTTAAGATTCAGAGGTGTACTCTAAATGTAACCGATAGATAGTCCAGAAGGTATGTACATTGATGACGTCTACGCGACGTACAGTTACGTTCAGGTTTGCGATGGACATTAGGCTTCCTGGACCAGGGACGTACTACATCCCATTCATACTATAAGCATTGCTATTTGGGAAAAGCATTGGACAGTAAAATTAATCTCCTCGTACTATGTAACTTACATTTCCGTAACTACCGGATCTATTTCCTGCGGTGAAAACCAAATAAGCGCACAGTCCTGCACCAGTTGGCAATTTACAGTGTTGTAATATACGATCAATATGATTACGATCTGGTACGTCTGGATCAGCTAATTTGCACATCGGGCACATCGGGAATGGGACCCCGTCGCATTCCGGTTGGATATCAAATACTTCTTTCTACTTAGCCAGGTAGTTGATTTTAGTAGCATTGTTTTTAGTGACACTCTGCTTATATATAGCATAAATCTCTGGGGACATAGTTTCATTCTCTTCCTTAGTGCGTTCCTCCTGTTCGAATTTCTAAATAGCTTTCATTTGTTATGGGGGTATCTAGTTGTGTTCAACTATCTTCTATTAGTTCTTCAGATGCGCCACTAAGCCTTTAAAGTCCTATTCTGCACAACTTAACAATTGCTTTTCGGCAGCTTGTGATTTGTTTACGACTTCTTTGAGCACTACATCTTTTAACCAGCTCGCATTAAAGATCTTCTTATATCTCGCTCCTAAGTTAAGAGTCGACCACACGTCGTCTTTCTATCTCGCTGTAACATCGAGCACGAATTAGAGCACCTCTGAGGAGTCTTAGAAAGTGGTGACAACACTAGCTTATTATATAACTATCTCTTAGTTCAACATATCCTCTTGGATCTTCTGGATCTGCTTTTCGTTACCTGGAGGTAACTATTTCCGATCTTATTCCACCATCTGCCATGCTTAACTAGACAGTTTGCTTACCATAGTGAAGTCGATCTTTGATGGGAACGTGTTAAGATGTGGAATAGTTTATTTATTACGTAAAAAATCAAGTCCGTAGTAGTAATATCTTCTCATGTCTACCACATGTTTGTTTGAGTATGTTGTAACGTGTGCGAAATCACCCGTCTCCATCTTGACGTCAAGGATATACATAGGTTTATCGAGGTAAAACATTAGTTTTTAAACATCCATTTTATTAAAGTTGGTTTGATAGCCTGTAATCTTGTGTATTTCTTCATCTTTCGAAGTGACGGCTATAGCGTACATGTGATTATAAAAATACTTGAACTAGGCTTTGCTATTCGCCGGCCGTTATTATTTCCTATGAGATTCATTCTCTTTCCTAATCTTATCCGACCTAAATGAGACTTAAGTCTCTGCGTATTCCATATGTTCACATAGAAGCTACCGTAGATCTACTAGAGACAAGTCCTTCGGCACAACTGTGTCTTTGCCATTTATTTTAGTTATTTTACGACCGTATGGGGATAATATTCCCTTCTGTATCAGCTAATTCCAGTCGTCTTAAGCAAAACTTGGCGGCGTCGGTATGTACCAATCCGCATACCAAACGTAGGCACAGCCTTCTTTCCAGAACTTAGTATCCCACTGTTCCTTAATTTCAATAAATTCAAAAAATGGAGCATCGAAAAACTTAGGTTGGGATGGATGATTTTTCTTAACTTATTGCTCATACCTGTACTGGACGTCATGGTGTCGTAATATCATCTGGAACCCGTCACTCATGAGATCGTATTCTGATCCGTATATGGGGCTAAATGCTACGAGTCCTCTATCGTTCAATTGCTTATAGGTGGGCATGTCCGTCGTGATTTGCGTATCAAACTTCAACATGTTGTTTTTTAATTTGTTTCTTACATCTTAACCTATTCGTCTATCCCTGGCTGCTTGACCCGATGATAGTTCATATTGTTCTGCTCTTAATGACCATAAGGCTACTACTTCTTTGCTGTTCAGCTGTTCGTCATCTCTCTTCACGGTCACCATCGCCTGGTTGGGTGAAATTTGTTTTTCAGTTTAATCAATGTTAGGTTCTTTGTATTGTGGAGGATCACCAAACTTGTCTTTCATCTTCCATTATTTGCGGGGTGTGAATGAGAGAAATTCAATTTCAGATTCAGATTATTCCGTTGCTGAAACCTCTCCGTCGTCATTTCTGTGGTTATCGAAGAGATATTTTTTCCTATTATGAACCATTGCTTCCTTATCTGGTAATTAATTGGCTTTATCCACCTGCCACATGGCTAAACTCGCGAAACTACAGGGTTCTCCCGTGATTTATGTAAACATCTTCTTGACTAACCTAACTACTGTGTCATCTCCCTTGCACCGTTGTAGTGACCAGAGTTGTCGCTTACCTTCCACTTCCTATCTCACTTTTAATTTCATTCCATCCCCCTATCCTTCACCAACTACTTCCTTTAGCGAATATACACATCTATATTTATGTTCATTTAAATGCTCTACGATCGTTTCGAATTCGTCGTCAAGAATGAATGAACGTATGGGAACGTTCTCTATCATTTTTATTTTGTCTTTGATCACTCTCCATCTCTCGTTTATAGTTTGAGAACGATCCACTTTCCTCCAGACTTACTCTTAACTCGTGCTTGATCGTTGTGTGCTCTAACTGTCCAAACTCGATCTTTTAGAAGTTGTCTTATCCCCTTGTTCCTACTGAGCAAACATTTCATTAATCTCTTATTCCTCAACTTCCATCTCTTCGTGTTATGATTCTGATTTTCTGCGCTATGTGATTATACTGTCCATAGATTAACTATTAATATTAGTTTTCATAGGTTTCTACTTCTTTGGTCCTTGAATTAATTTGCCGCATCGTGGAACCTCTACGAAAAAATCATCGACCATCTCTGGGTTTTTCCCGTAATAAACGACGTGATTATTATAAACGTGAATTACTCTATCCGCATCGTTTTTGGTTTAATAAATACTTCCGTAATATAGCGTCAATCCTGCAGTGTAAGCCAATATGTAAACTGAATAATCGTTTGAATACATAACATTGAACCTTAAACATAGCTGTTTGAGACATTCCTTATCATAGTCTAATTTAGGTAGACCATCAGGTACACCAGCTTTATCGTATATCTCCTCTAGGGTGGTACCAAATTACATACTTGAAAATAAGGCTCTACTAGCTTTATAAGTCGATAATTATAACTCAAGTTAAATGTGATGCTCACCATCTACTACTGCATATCTAATGTATATGGCTTTACCTGGTTGATACGATATTTAATGCTGCTTGTCTAAGCACTCTTTTCTTTTCTGTTCAATGTACTGTAAAACATCTTTCTGAGTGAAATCCATCGGGAGTCTAAGGATTGATCTAAGAACACCGACACACCCGTCAGTGTTGTCTATAAATTCAGAGTCGGGGAAAGTGTATCCTTACATAGGAGGTATTAACTTAGCTTTCAGTTGGACAGTTTATAGCAAGTCAGCAATAACGTCGTCGTAATCGACCTTAACATCAGGATACATTTCTTTTTACTGCCACACTCTCTTGTATGTCTCCATATGTAAGTCCATTTTTGAGTAATAATGTTATTTCTCTAATATCTCACTGATGTATTAATTTAAAGTTTTATCTTGCGGTATGTTCAATTTTGGTACTCCATTAGCTTAAGTCTTGACGTAACCTAATTGCTGAAGAGTATCAACCATGAGATAGTGTAATAAGGATTTATTTTAATGAGATACCCTCAATTTGTCTAAAGTCCATCTATATCCTTTAGCATGAGACTAATAGGTTAGGAACGGCCATGATTTGTTCTCTAGGGCTTCCAATAGGGGTAGGACAGTCTTGTTGAATTGTTCATCGCGTCTCCATGCGGGTTATGAAGTAGTGTCATACCACATAGCTCCTTGAGCAGCAGCAGAATTGCTGGCATCATGACTTATCATATGAATTAATTAAAATGCTTAGGTGGCTTGATTTAGTTGCTATTATTGTTCAGATCGTAGGCTTAAACCCAAATTATATTAGTCACTAAAGTATTCAAATTTTAGCGAGAGTTTATCCAACCACTTATTAGTCTACTTCGGTACTATCACCTTCGGCGGGGCAACGTATTCCTCCTCTTCCCCTCTAATCTACCTACTTAATGCTTGTGCCTCTTCCTCATATAAATGCATTAGTGCTTGCTCTACTATTGTCAATTCTCTAACCTCCTCTTTAATTAAGTCAGCGTTCCAGTCCCTGGCTTTAACAGAGAGGTTTAATTTCTTCTTCTTAGGCGGTTCTTGTTGCGGTTGCTGATCTTAAGACTATTCTTTTTGGACAGGTAGTTTCTGAACTTCCTACACTTCTTTTTTATCTTCAACTGCCTCTTCGAGCTGGGGTCTTTATTTTAGTATAGGATGAATGAAACTTTCCATGAATGTGGTTATAGCGGCTTTCAAATGGCTGAGGAACTTGTCTTCGGTGGTTCCGAAATCGCTGTAAGTGATGTGCAGCTCCAGTAATTCCTTTGGATCGATTCTAATGTGACTGTTATTAGCCCTCGAGAGTGAGACTTTCCTAGCCTCATCTTTATTGTAGGTTTCTGTTAGGACTTCCAATATTTGAGCGAGAGGTCCGTAGTTAATAGGGGTCGGTATTTTGGGACCTACAGTGACTTTACCTATTACTTTCTAAGCGCTAGTCAGCATGAAATGTGGGAAATGGTGATATAAAATCCTAATGATTTAGATATGTACAATTTTCTCTGATAACGGTCTCGAGGTTTTAGTGCCCGGTTATTAGACATCGAAATAAGGCTGAGAACCGTCGTCCCTACATTTTTAATACTTCCTCTGTATCACTTTCCATAATCCGTCCAGTTACTTCTTTTTCATAGCATCAGAGGCTTGAGATCTTATTTAAGAAGCTGGTATTTCTTCATTGTTGGTCATTAGTTTACCGTCTTTTTGCCATACTATTACGTTATGTCTGGTATCGTTCACTGTGATATTCGTTTCGAGATACTAGGGTCCCTTGTACTTTGGGGCGAAGTTTCCACCCAATTGTGAGTTGATGTTTCTTTACATTGACGTGAATTATTTAATAGAATGTTAGGCAGCATCATGCCTTTTCTTTTAACTCGCGGCTGATTTTTTACCTCTCAAAGGGACGTTATTCCTAATTATAGCAATGATAGCCTCCCAACAATTTCTTTTTTATGGCGTAAATATCTATTCAGGTTCGGATTCGTCGCTTTCGCTCTCTTGGTCTTCCTTTCTTCCTTTAAGTGGCACACTAGGACCGCCTTGCATAAATGGTATGTAAGAACATATCCACAACCATACAGCACTAAACGTAGCTAGGATCCAATTGTAGATGTTTTTAGGAGCTTCGTACATATAATCTTTAAATTCGGCGTACATACCAGAATAATCCCAGAATCTGTCTGGATCGTACTTAGTTGCTATCTTCAAAAACCTGTAATCAGTGACCGATTGACCATCAGTCAGACTCTTATAGCCGAGTGGCCAATAAGCCACGTATTCCTGGGCGATTTTCTTATATAAATCCAATTAGGTGCCCCCGGTTATCATTTACAATGTGATTTTTGTCATAATTTCGGCTAAGCCTGGGACATCCAATATAGTGTAATCTTTACAATATTAAAATCCTAACGTATCGTTAAGCACCTCACGACAGATAGCCGCCCTAGAATATATATCGAAGAATAGTAATGTAGAGTTGTCGGAGATGGCGTGACCCTTCAGGAGGTGGGTCATCATGGAGAAAAATGGAGCCTCTGCTAAGGTAGTTTCGAGATATCTTTAGACCATAACCTTAATTAACATGTTGGTATCGTTGGTACTATTAAGTTTGAGCCCCTAATTTTATAACATAAATCTGTGATAATACTCACTAGAATTAAGTCCGCTCTGATCAGCTAGGAAATGGGTGTCATTGATTGGACTGTACTCTATGCCTCTGCAAAAGAAATATCCGTCTTCTATTGTACAGTTAAAAGTAGCGTTGAGGTAACCGTAGGTCTAAGTGAGAGTGACATTACCATCAAGATGGGAAATGCCAGCCGCTGGGAAAGAAAGGACACTATTGTTACGCTGTATGAGGTCTAGGGCTTAGAGCCGCTAGCGCAAAAGAACCCTAAGAGGGTGAAAGCACGCAATATCGAAATATGCGGAAAAAATTGCAGCTGAAAGTGCAACTGCACACAAATTCATTA
>Ga0007763_10003664_pt1 | contig 11331 bp, 1 predicted proteins | sample LauGreFa1BDMLBSN_FD_61645 | JGI IMG/M metagenome (GOLD analysis project Ga0007763, IMG submission 61645) | Metatranscriptome of freshwater lake microbial communities from Lake Michigan, USA - Fa13.BD.MLB.SN (Metagenome Metatranscriptome) | ecosystem: Environmental > Aquatic > Freshwater > Lake... | reverse complement strand
CATTGATTCTGACTCGGTGGGTCGGCGTCTGCGAAGTTGATAACCCGGGTGTGTACCTGAGACCCACCAGAAAAGCGACACTTATAATAAGCAATGAGTATTATTTAGAAGATCACAAGTTACTTACAACTACGATACAATAGGTTAGCATAAAGAAAAGAAAAAATGGAGGATTTCCACTGTACAGTCTGTAAAAATAACAAAGGCCCAACAGCGGCATTGCTGCTGTGTTTCTGACTTGCTGTGGTTGCAGTAGATGGGGCAGGTCGGCGTTGGCATAGAACCAAGTAGTGCCACAGCAACGAGCAGCCAAGGGTGAGCTCAACCCAATCATCCCGAAGCAAACTCGAGAGTATCATCAAAGTCCTCTTGCTCACCCTGGTAGAACTGAAGCTCCTCTTCGTACTGCCCAGCCGCAGAGTCATACGGCAGCTCCGCGCGCGACAGCTTCCGTTGTGGTACGTAATCATAGTAGTTGCCCTTTGTTTCCTGAGGGCCTGTTTTCGTAGCCCATGCGTTGGAGGTCGGGGTCGGAGACACGACGACGACACTCGATGTCGGAGCAGCGCGGCTGCTGGCGTTGCTACTAGCTGCTCCCTGTGGGTCGGAGCGTCCAGTCAGAGAGACAGACGGGGCGGGCTTTGATGCTGTATGAGTTTCTCCACTGTCAGTTGGCGCGTCGGTCGGCAGATCGTCAGCTGGTAATGGTGCTGGCTCGGGATTCACAACCTGCGCTTTTTCTCGAAGTGATCGAAGTGATCTTTGTGATCGCCGTTCAGCCGCCTCACGCTTCCGTTGTCGTGCTATGAATGAAGGTCGGCGATGAAGCTCGTCGATTTTGTTGCGAATCTCCTGCATTTGCTCCTTCTCAGAGAGTGCGCCAACACTGTAAATGATATTTCGTTGACGAGACTCCCGAGAGAACGCCAACAACCAAATTGCATGAATGGCCAAAGCAATCAACACGACAATTAGAAGCGGGTCAATCGATGTGGTGGATGTGAGTAAAGCCGCGGATGCCGCAGCTTGAAGTGCCTGAAGATCACTTCCATATGGCGACGTGGGAGTGTAAACACCCCAGCTTGCCGAGTCTTTGTGAACAACAGAATATACAACAGAGTCGTAGGCTTGGTCCAAGCCCGTGGTTGCATTGACGACGCCTCGCCGAGAGAGGCCAGTACTGCGAGTCTGGGAGAGATACACAGTCAGATCTAAGCATCCCGTCTGATTGCCATTGCGGAAGTCCACTCTGGAGACTCGACTCACATTGTACTTTGCGGTGGTGGTAGTGGTTGGTTGGAAGAGAGACGGTTGCGACACAAACAAACTAATCTTCATTTGGAGGCTATTACTCAAAAGACCACTGGCACAAATTGTAATCTTTTGCGTACCACAGCAATTTGTTGTATTCACTATAGACATTGTCCAAACTTGATCCAAATTGTCGATTGAAACCCGGGCTCGGGTTTGAATCAAGCTAATGCGCGCAGTTACGTTGGCGGAGGTTGTGTCTCCCAGAGCCATAGTATTGAACAACGTAGCACTCAGCAAGTTAATGCGACCAGCAAGCGACGATACGTTGTATTCAACAAGCTCTTTTTCTGCACTTTCTTGTGAGAGGGCCCTAAATGTTTCTGTTGCTTCAGCACTGAGGGCACGAGATGCCTCTGAGGAAAGTGAAAGTGAAAGTGAGGCTTCAACAAGTTGGGCCCTTTGGGTTTCTGCCACTAATGAGCCTGCTGATCGAGAAACCTCCGCAGCCAAGCGACCACTAATGTCTGTCTCAGCAGCCACCGCAGCGTTAGTCTGTGCAAGTACTGCCGAATTCAAAGATGCTTCTGTTGAAACACTGGCGGTAATAATACTGTTCAGAGATGCTGCATTTCGGGCACTTTCCATATTCAATGCTTGGGAAATAGACGCTTCTCGGGCCACCGCAAGCTGGCTCTCCGAAGAAAAATCATTCAGCAAAGATGATACCGCTTGGCTTTCAATGCCTTGAATCTCAAATAGTGCTGTCGCCATGGAAGCTTCGTACGCACGAGCTCGAGTTGTTTCTGCTGAGATACTTGACAGGATAATGCTATCTGCATCAAATGCTCTCGAAACTTCCGAGGAAAGTTGCACAGAAAGTGCTTCTTTCACTGTTGCGCTTCTCGAGATTTCAGTTGAAATAACAACTGAGAGAGACAAATCTGTCTCAACTGCACGGCTAATTTCGGCTTCGAGGTTCAATTGACCTTGATTTTCAAGATTTTGGTTGCGAGTAATTTGCATTTGCAAACCCACACCCAACGATTGCTCTTGCGCAAGAGCTCGAGTCGTCAACATGGACAGTTGTGATCCAAGGGACTCCTCGACAACAATTGCACGGGACATTTCAACTTGAGTGCTGCTGCTCAATGCGCTCTCTTGGCTTGTTGCGCGTTGAGACTCGGAAATAAGATTGAATGAAATTGTATCCTCTGCGGATGTTGATCGAGAGGTTTCTTGATTGAGCGAATTTCTCTGGGAGTTTTTGATTGCGACAGAGCGCGAGACTTCAGAGGTCAAAGACGATGCGAATGTCAGAGCTGTAGCCATAGCTCGGCTCTGTTCTTCTAAGAGCGACGTAGTTATAGAAGCTTCGGTTTGACTTGCGAAGCTATATTCTATGAAGAGCTCTGTAGCCAAGCTGGCCTCGTACTGTTGAGAAGAAGAGCTGAGGGAAGCAAGCTGAGAAGACAAGCTATGCTCCGAAAACAATGCTCGCGAGACTTCTTGACCCAACGAAAGAGTCAACACAGATTCCGCTAACATGCCGGCCGTAACTTGGTTTGTCAAAAAAGAAGTGCTGCTGATTTCTTGGGCTTGAGCTCTCCCTACTTCCAAGTTCAAACTAGCTGTCAAAGACTGTTCAGCGCTCAACGCACGAGTGGCTTCAGCGCTGATCAATGAGGCCAAGTTTGCTTCGGAAATTCGAGAATTTGTTGACTGGGCCTGAATGTTGGAAGACAGGCTGTTCTCAGAAAGTTGAAAGGCCTCAATCGTGTTCGACAAAAGAGAGGAAAGGCTGACCTCCACGCTTATTTCGCGCACAACCTCATCCTGCAGAGAGGATGACAGGGATCCTTCAGTAACAGTCGCTCTGTCTGTTTCATCCTCTATCGACTGGACCATCATGCTTTCTCCATTGATTGCTCGCACGACTTCATTGTTGATGGCAGCATCTAATGAAAGGGAAGAAAACTGAGCCCGACTGATTTCCACCGTCAACAGCGATTGAATGGCCGATTCTGCTGTGGTCGCAACAGTATTCTGCAAGGTTGATGCAGAACCGATGGAATTTTCAATAGCAACCTGTGAATTCGTTTGGCTGGTCACCGCGATGCCAATCGCAGCCTCAGCCGTGCGAGCGCGATTGGTTTCAGAACTGACCATATTGGTGAGAACGAGCTCTGCGCTCAAAGCACGAGATGTTTCCTGAGCCAGAGAAGTTGCAATCGCCCCGACGGAAGATTGCGAGCGACTGACCTCGTTACTGACTGAGCTACTGATGAGAGCTTTGGCAGAGCTATCTCTTGTAACTGCATTAGTCAGGCTTGCGGTCAAACTGTCTTCTGCTGCGACACTCCGAGAGATTTCGGATGCCAAAGATAATGACAGACTGTTCTCTGCAAATTGAGATCTGCTTCTTTCAGTGGTAAGCGAATTGCTGAGACTGTTATCGGTCGCTATTGCAGACGCTTCAGAGGATGCAAGACTTGTACTGATCGACGTAGTCGATGCTAACGCACGCTGTGTCTCTTGGGATGCGAGAAAGGCTGACCCGGCTTGCACACCCAAATCCCGCGACTGTTCGTTCTGGACTGAGGACGCGATCGAGTTTTCCACAGAGTCGGACCGCAGTTTCTCCGACAACTCGACATCACTCAGTGATAACTCAGACACGATGCTCCGACTGATTTCCGTAGCCAAAGCAGCCGCAATAATCTGCTCATTACTTTGAGCCTGATTTGTCTCGGCTTGTAAGTTGGAACTAATGCTAGATTCTATAGCAACTGCTCTTTGGGTCTCAAGGAGAATATTCTGTCCAAGATTGCCCATAGTAGCAGTAGAAGTTTGCTGCTCCGCAGCTATTTGAGTGCTGATAGAGGTTTCGATCAAGTTTGCTCTTGTTGTTTCCTGATTAGTCTGTGAAATGAGACTTGCCTCGACATCGGTAGCGCGGCTTGTCTCAGAAGAGATGCCCAACTGAATTCCTGCTTCTGCACCAGATGCTCTGTTTGCTTCTGCAGTAGTTCCTGTTGCTATACCTTGCTCGCTGGACATTGCTCGAGATGTTTCGATAGTTAGACTTGAGCTTAGGGAATACTCGGCCAACGAAGCACGTGATACTTCGGTTGAGAGAAAATTGCTTAAATCAAGCTCAGCTTGCATTTTGGTTGAGATTTCAACAAGGATTTGAGTTGCAATGCTCTCTTCGCTGAAGTGCGCACGTGAAATCTCAGCTGCGAGCTCAGTTGTAATCGAAGCTTCCACTGTAGATGCTCGAGTTATTTCATTGTTTAACGAAGTTTGGAGGAAACCTTCATTGTTCTGAGAACTGCTATCAACATTTGCAACTCGAGTTGTTAGAGAAGATTCAGCAGACCGTGATAGGTCAATTTCAGGTTGAATGTCAGTTGAAAGTTTATCATCCGCAACCGTTGAACGAGATATCTCTGATGCGAGTGTAGTTGAGATGCTGGCTTCTGTTGACGTAGCGCGAGTAATCTCGACTGTAAGCTGAGAAGTGAATACCTGTTCTTGCGAAGTGGCCCTCATCGATTCCGCGACGATAGATGCCGCCACAGATGATTCTGTTGCTCGTGCTCTAACGACCTCGTCATTCAGCGAAAAAGACAACGAGGTTTCAACTCCAACTGCCCGAACTGACTCAGAAATGATGGAATTGTGTTGCGTGTTCAACGCAAAAGTAGATCGAGAACCTTCAAGGAAAATTGATTGCGAAAGGCTGGACTCCAAGAGAGTAGATCGCAGAGTTTCCTGGTTGAGAACTTGGAACAAAGAAGCCTCTGCAGACGTTGCACGGCTAGTCTCTGTTAAAAAATTTCCGTTGAAGTCAGAAATCCAAGCGTCCAACGCAGACCGCAAGTTAGCAGTATTCTGAGAAACAGATTGCTCAGCATCAAGAGCCCTTGTGTTTTCAGAAATGACAGCGGAAGAGATTGATGCTTCCGTACTCTGGGCCCGGGTCACCTGCTGTGCTGTTGCAATAGCCAATGACAATTCTTGTCCTCGAGCGCGAAGCGTCTCTGCATTTAGTGAGGAGCCCAAGCTTGCCTCGAGGGCTACCGCACGCGAGGTTTCTTGGAACAGAGAGGTTGAAATGCTAGACTCTGAAGCTGTTGCTCTGGTGACCTCGACAAGAAGTACGGCTGAAATCGATTGCTCAACAGCTGTTGCAACAGATTTCTCAACCTGGATCATAGTACCAATGCTCACTTCCTGCCCCAGAGCTCGAGCTGCAATGCTTGGTATTCCCGTGCGTATGACTTCCTCTGCAGCATTTGCTCGGTTAATTTCATTGATCAACATAAGTGAGATGAAGCTATTCTGAGCATTGAGTTGAAATTGAACGGCGGACAGAGAGGCTTCTGTACTAAGTCCTCGCGATGTTTCCTGTGACAGCATTTGTCCGACAGTGGTTTCAGATGTGATTGCTCTTGCTGAGTCACTCCCAAGTGTTGAAGATATGCTCAACTCGTTCGAAGTCGCTTGTTGAATGGTAAACTGAATTGATTCAGCAAGGGAATATTCTGAGCTGGCTGCTCGCACCATTTCTTGATCCAGAGATGCACTCAATGACGCCTGGACCTGTTCGTTGCCAGAGGATAACGCTTGGTTGATTGATGCCTCTGATGCTTGAGCCCTGTTCACCTCGTTCTGATACTGAGTATAAATGCTGCTCTCGACAGCCATCGCTAAAGCAGCTTCGGCAGATGTGGCAGACTGCAATGAATTTTCAGTTGTGAAAGCTGTTTGATAAACATTATCAATTGAGGTTGACAGAGAAGATTCGGTTTGTTGAGAGCGGGTCAACTCAGCTTGCACCCTTTGATCCAATCCAGCTTCTGCACCAAGTGCTCTTGTGTTCTCATCTTGAAGGCTTTGAGAAAGAGAGAGTTCGGCAGTTTCAGCGACCCCAGTTTCATGGAGTATAGCCGAAGCGATGCTGGTTTCAATCGTGGTTGCTGTCAACGTCTCTTGTGTCAGTCCGCTGCGAATGATCGCTTCTGATGCACGTGCTCGAGTAGTTTCTGAACCAAGTTGCGCTCCCAAGTTCGACTCTTCAGCCATCGCTCTGGTTGTCTCTGCTGAGATATCGTTTCGAAGCAGGGCCTCTTGTTGACCAGCTCTCACAGTTTCAGCGGCCAACAATGCAGAGATTGTCCCTTCGGCCGAAATGGTATTGGCCTCATTCTGACCGAGAGAGTTGGAAAGAATCAAGTTTTCGTTAGAGGCTCGTGCATACTCATCAGAGACAGCAACATTCAGCGAATTCTCGACTGCAATCGCTCTCATATCTTCCAGATCGACTACAGATGCAAGCGATTGCTCAACTAAGAGTGAAGCGCTTAATTTTGAGGCGATTTCAGCTGCGATATTGGACTCCACGCCATTGGCCCGTTGAAGTTCTTGATCAATGGAGCTTTGAAGAGAATTTTCAACCGCTAAGGCTCGCACAGCCTCATCAGATATGCTTTGAGCTATGGATGGCTCCACATTGGTAGCAAGAGCAATTTCATTGTTGATACCAGTGTTTAACGCTGACTCTGCATCTGTCGCTCTTTGTGCCTCACTGTCAATTTGGCCTTGAAGAGACTGTTCAATGCCTTGTGCTCGCTGCTGTTCATTGCTCCCATAGGTAATAAGATCTTGTTCTGCCGTTTGGGCTCGATTGGTCTCTGTCGTAAATCCAGCCGCAAGTGTTGCTTCAGCTGTTGTACTGGACTGAATGTGTGTATCGAGTGTTGACTGCATAGATTGGTGAGAATTACTAGCTCGGGCTGATTCAACCGAAAGGAAGTTAGAGATAGATGCTTCTATGGCCATTGATTGGACATTTTCATTGTTGAGTACACTGCTGAGACTGGCTTCAGTACTGGTTGAATACTGAACTTCAGCAGAAATCGCCTGATGAAGAGAGTTTTCCACTTGTAGAGCATGAGCTGACTGACCATTCAAGGCGTTGCTTAGGGAGGTTTCGGTTGCTTCAGCCCGAGCGGTCTCAATAGCCAGATTTGATAAAAGAGAACTCTCTGAAGCCCGAGCAACTGTTTGATGAGCAGCAAGCGAATTGCTCAAGGAATTTTCCTGAGCCATTGCTCTTGCTATTTCAGAGTTGAGTGTTGTTGTCAAATCAGCTTCAACGCCACCTGCTCGATCGATTTCCACAGCAAGGACTCCAGCAATGTTCATTTCAGCTGACTGTGCACGGAGATCTTCGGAAGATAAGTCTGATGCCATTTGAGATTCCACGCTTTGCGCGCGGGCTATTTCCTGGGCGAGATTGGAGTCCAGCTGTGATTCTGCCTGAACGTGGCGATTTTGCTCTATTGCGATGTTGGCAGATAGGGTCCCTTCCGCACTTGTGGCTCTTGTAATCTCATCACTGATTCTACCTTGTATATTTTGCTCAGAAAGGGTGGCTCGTTGCGTCTCGGAGTTAATCGCAGTCACTAGAGTTGACTCTGCTGTTCGAGCACGGTTGACCTCAACCGCAAGTTCATTGCTGATAGATGCTGTGGATTGTGCCTCTCTTGCCGATTCCGCGTCAATGCCACTGTCTATTAGGGATTCTGAATTCGAAGCTCGCGTTGTTTCTTGAGACAAAGCAGTTGATAATTGTGTTTCAAAGTTTGCCGCGCGTTGAGCTTCGCTGCTTGTCTGACCTGCCAGAGTCGCTTCAAATGCACGAGCTCGAGTTATCTCTTGCGAGATGCTTCCTGAATTGGCGGCTTCACTTGCTTTTGCAGCATTAGAATTTGTCTGAAGCTGATTAGAAATAGAAGACTCTGAATTCGAGGCTCGAGTAGATTCGCCTTGAATTGAGGAAGACAGAGCATTGTCCTGTGTGGTTGCCCGATTGATTTCATCAGTTATGACAGCAGCGTTAGAGGCTTCGGTGGATGTTGCAGTAGTGTGTTGAAGATTAAGTGCAGCACTGATGCTTAGCTCTGTCGCTGTTGCACGAGCAATTTCATTCGCCACACCACCAGCAATAATACTTTCAGCATCAGATGCCCGATTGAACTCTACTTGTGCTGCTGCCGTCAAACTTGCCTCAGTATTCATTGCGTGGTCATCTTGAATCGATAGGCTGTCCGCCAGAGATGATTCGATTTGATTCTCCCGTGTTATTTCAGTTTGAATACTGGTTGCGGTTGTGCCTTCAGAGACCTGTGCAGCAGCTGAATCGGTTGAAAGCTCACTCGAAATCTCAGCTTCGGCGACAGGTGCTCTCTGTTCCTCATCTGTCAGAGACTGTCCAAGGCTCGTCTCGACAGAAGTTGCTCTTCCAAACTCGTCAGATATGGCCACAGACAGCAGTGACTCGGCATTTGTGGCTCGCAAATATTCGGTTTGTTTAGCGGCATTAGCTGCTGCTTCTGCCGCTCTTGCACGAATCACTTCAGCGGCGATGTTCGAGCTCAATGTATTCGTTGCGGCCGCTTCTCTGGCCACCAAATCACTGATTGAGGCACCGATTGACTCTTCAGTTGCTGTTGTATAGCTGATAAGATTGTTCAAGTCTGTTGTCAGTGCTGTTTCAGCAGTACCTGCGCGTGTTGATTCAAGAGAGATGCCCGAATCAATAGAAGTCTCTGCTGCAACCGCTCGGTCGTGCTCTTGGCTTAACTGGAGAGAAATACCCGATTCAGTGATTTGAGCACTTGTAATTTCGTTGCTCAAAGCCGACTGCATTAGTTGTTCTTGATTTAAGGCTCTGTTGGATTCAGAATTGATGTTTGCTTGAATGGTTTGCTCCGAATTCTGAGCACGAGTGGCTTCAGACGCGACAGATGAAAAGAGTTGGGTTTCGGCAAGTTCTGCGCGTTGAGTTTCGACACCAACAGCCAACGTAATACTCGCTTCGACCTGGACTCCTCGCTGATATTCCGCTGATTCGGAAACAGATAATTGCTGGGTAGCGGTGGCTCCTCGCGTAATTTCAGATGCGAGATTAGTGCTAATGAGGATACTTGAACTTAGAGCTCGACTAGCTTCAGCTGAGATGGCGTTGCTGAGTGAAGCTTCTGAGCCCTGTGCGGCTTGCACTTCTGCTGTTAAGGCAGCACTCAAAGAGGACTCGACAGAATCTGACCGTGATATTTCTGACTGCAGCAACTGACTGATCGCACTTCGAGAAGATGATCCTCGAGTGATTTCAGTCTGTAAATTTTGACTCAAAGAAGCCTCCAACGACAGCATGTCGGTGTGGTAAGTGGCAAAATAGGCTGCTGTGCTTGCTTGGTTGTCGACGGTGAGAGATATTTCGATAGCAATAGAAGCTGCAATAATTAACTGCTGTGCAGCAGCACGCTGAATCTCAATATTTAGAGGGATCGAAACGGATTGCTCTGCCTGAGTTGCTCTCAACGATTCGATGTCAAGGGACGCAGCAATTGTTGACTCGGCGGCCTGAGCTATCGGTACCTCATCACTGAGGGACATTGCAATAGATAATTCGACCGGTGGTGCCCGTACTACTTCGAGATCGATGGCAATTGCCAATGATGCTGTCGTTGGTAATCTACGAGCTGTCTCAAAGGAAAGATACATTGAAAGTGAGCTTTCTTGAATCAAGCTCTCTTCATTTTCTTGCTGTAAAATTGAAGCCATGGATGCCTCGTGACCAGTTGCAAGAGTGATTTGATTGCTCAAGCTCACTGAAAGTGATTCTTCGGTTAATACCGCTCGTGAAGATTCTGGGTCGATCCCATCGCCAGCAATGCTTGCTTCTGCTAATTGAGCCCGTGATTGTTCAATGCTGGCTGCGTTGCTAAGCGACGATTCCGCAGAACCGGAGCGACTTATTTCTGAAGCAAGGGCAGTTGATATTGATCCTTCAACAGCAAGAGCTCTTGTGTTTTCAACAGAAAGACTGACTGATAAAGATGCATCTGTTGATATCGAAATCATTGAATTTGATGCCAACAAAGTTGAAAGAGATGGTTCAGTGGCAGTAGCAAGTGTGACTTCCAACGTTGTTGCTTGACCAATAGAAGTTTGACTTACGAAAGCTCTCGAAATTTCTTCCAAAATAGACATAGATATGGATTGCTCGACCACAGCAGCTCGAGCAGAATCCGCAACGAAACCAGTTGCGAAGGACTGAGCCGCTATCAGCGCTCGAGTTCCTTCTTGCGCGATTTGTGATGCAAGACTGTCGTACAAGTATTGGGCCGACGACGTTTCTTGAAACAATGATGTGCTGATGCTCGCATCGCGAGAAGATGCTCTGTTTGATTCACTCAAAATTGCCAAACTGATGCTGGATGTTGCAAACAGCGACCTCGAAAGTTCAGTAGCAATGGACTGTGATAGAAACGATTCGGAGGCGACTGCTCTTGACGTTTCTGTCGCAGAAGCTTGCAGAATGTTGGCAGAAGCACTTGAAAATAGTCGAGCGATGCTGCCTTCAGTAGTCATAGCTCGGGAAGCTTCTTGTTGGATTCGGTTCACGCGTGAAAAGAGAGCCGTGGAAATACCAACGCCCAAAGATGCCTCTGCTCTCAGTGCACGCAAGGTCTCTGTTGTATATGCCTGACCCAGGGTATCGGTGTTGGCGTCAATTGCAGCAATACGAGATGAGGCAGATGTTGTCATCGATGCTGCAGCAACAACAGCGTAAGCCACCTGAGAACTAATGTATATTTGGACACTGGATTCAAGCAGGCCTGTCGGTCCCAAAAGCCCTGTCGGTCCTGTAAAGCCAGTCGAGCCAGTTGCGCCTGCTGCACCCGTTGGCCCCGTTGTGCCTCTGGTGCCCACAATTCCTGCAGGACCTACCAAACCAGTCGGGCCCGTTGCTCCGATTTTTCCCGTTGTTCCATCGATGCCAGAAATACCATCGAGACCATTGACTCCAGAATCGCCATCAGGTCCAGTGACACCATTTGGCCCTTGGCTTCCTTGGAATCCTTGACGACCTGTTGATCCAACTGCTCCTGTAGCTCCCGTTGGTCCAACTTGAGCTGAAGATAAAGATATGAGCGCCAGCGTGAGCGCGAGCGCGAGCGCAAGAGAGAAGGAGTGCTGCCATTGCAACACGCCCTTCCGCCC
>Ga0007763_10059648_pt1 | contig 11435 bp, 11 predicted proteins | sample LauGreFa1BDMLBSN_FD_61645 | JGI IMG/M metagenome (GOLD analysis project Ga0007763, IMG submission 61645) | Metatranscriptome of freshwater lake microbial communities from Lake Michigan, USA - Fa13.BD.MLB.SN (Metagenome Metatranscriptome) | ecosystem: Environmental > Aquatic > Freshwater > Lake... | reverse complement strand
AAAATGAACTGGCCAACTGGCCAGGCTCGTATCTATCCAGCGGTTACGAGCGTCAGCGCTGGAACATCGATTAACCCACGATGCTGCGGAGTATAAACGTCTCCGACCTGTTTGGTACTGTCCAGGATTTCGGACAGCCCAACCTCTTACAGCGAGTGCCTAATGTGTAGCTGGATCGTTGCAGCCCCTACACAGCACGGAATTTTTTGTGCGTTACCGCACTGGCATAAATGCCTGGTGACAACTTTTCCCTAAGTAAACGATACCATCGGGGGGGATGTCAAGCCCCCGGCCTCATCAGTCGGCCTGTGAGGTCGTTGCCGACCCCGTGGTGACATCGCTGTCCTGTATCCAAACGTTGGGTTAGATACAGGCTAGCTCGAAGACCTTTTCTATGGTCTCCTTTGAGTAATCGGGCCTACTTGGCGGGTTGAGGTATTACACGTTTGGTGCTAACACTGCTTCAACCGCGCCGCCGATAGTTAATTTGAATGGTGCTATAGTGGTGTTCTTCATTCCGCTAATGACGAACACATGTACGGGACCGAGAGGTGCGTCCGGTACATAATCTAACACGTTCGTGCCGGCATAACCGGCCACTGACACGTCAAAACTCGACTATTTGTAAGCGAACGAATGTACGTCATTCGTGCCACGTTCCACAACATAATTCGGGTTGACTAGGGAGACGTCCTCCCAGTCCGTGACAGGCATAGTGTTGGACACCGCGCGAGTAATGGGCTTTTGCACATACGTCGGCTCTGATGTGAACAAGGAGGGGTTGAAAGATACATTCCTTATTCCGAACGGTGCGATACTGCCTATATTAAGATACCTGTTTCCTCCGTTCACCATGGACTCACCAGTCGCGTTTTTCGTAGTTAGCAACCAATAAAAAGATGTCGGTATACCCAATGCTTACAAATTTGGATTGTCTTCAGGATATCTGGCGGAAAAAGCAGTGATGGTACCGGAGGCGTCGATGGACGGACCGGTATACTCCAACCTAACTTATGAGGAAGTCAACCGTAAGTTAGACATCGTTGGCAATCCTGGATAATATGGGTGCTATAATACTTATTAAGAGGCGTCTAATTATGCAGCTGAAGGGTAAACTGGTGTTATGCCCATGATTTAGGGAAGATAGTTCTAGTCCAATGGGAAAGCTACACACGTGGTGCCCGTCGGTGTGTAGACTATGGCCATATTCTCAGCAAAGTATGGGACTAAAGTACCGGCGTGGGCAAATTTGTTGGTCAATGATACGGATATAACTCTCTTATACAGGCTGGTCGGTGTACTGCCGTATGGGGTACGGGTGATTTTGTCGATGTCCATGTATAACGGTGAATAGATGGTCTAGAGCACATTTTTCATGACACCGTGAACGGTAGTACCTACTTTGGCTTGCATAGGTAATTCGAAATATTGGCCTTGTGAGGACAGTTAGGTGGCTGGTAAGAGATTAGACATAACCTTTGGTGCCATAACATGCTGCGCGAATTACTATACTCCCGTGCCTAGTTTTCCCATAACGGTACTATGATCACTGATTAAAGCACTCTTTAACTTGGAGGACATGTTACCACCAGAGATCGATGCGATCATATCTTTTGCTTTACTAATGGCGTTGTCCACTATCGGCGCTAGCTAAGGGAAGATGGCATGCCTAGCGCCCCATAACATGGAGGCTCCGTTTTTCAGTAGACTAAAAACATCATCATATGCCACGAGCTCCAATAGCGTACGTTCGTCTTCGGCGGGGAACGCTTTTTTCACTGCTGACATAATCTTCTAGTTGACTAGGTCTTGAAGCTGCTGCTTGGACAAGTTTGTGGGGTGTTCTTTAGTCTTTTTAAGTCCATCTTGTGCCTTTTAATTGGCGGCTAAGATATCACTGAGGAGAAATTGCTAACCTCCTGGATTGACGAGTTCCTTATCCCGATAAAATTGGGATAGTTTATTTTAATTATCTTAACTCCTCTTTTGGTTTTTTAGTTCCTATATGAGGTCTTGGTTCGCTTTTAGCAGGGATTGGAATCCTTAGTTCCTATTGTTGTTACCATTGTACCTTTTCTTGTTTTTACCGGATTAAGAACCCCGGTTACGGTTCTGATTATTATTATTATTGTTGCTAAATAAAAAACCCACTGGTCCTGATGAGGTTAAACCATCATCAGGGGTTTGTGATAAGAGGGACGTGGGGGCGGCGGGGTTAGCCTGCTAGACAACGAGTGATGACCGCACTAGTCGGGATTGGTACCTTGGCTCTTTGTTGCGATATCTCGGTTATCGCGTATAGGAAGTCGTTGCTATACTGAGTTCCTGGGTTGGTAGTTCGGACGGAGCGGCGTCTTCTCCATTATTCTCCAAGGTCCCTTTGAGTTTAATGTCTGTGTTAGTACCGAAGGACACTATCTCATGTTGATATTCAGCCACAGGTGCCAGAATGTTAAGGTTTTCTTTCTAATACACGGATCTACATACCATGTATGGATCGACGCAAAAGTTTTAATAGAGATAAAGTTTCAATTTATATTCCCATCCCATCTGATCGATGGCGGCCTGATATGTTTTCATATCGATCTGTTCGTAGAACATAGCTGAATACCCTGGAACGCCTTGTGCCCATACCAGGTTAGCGTGATCTCGCAACTTAAGGAGTTAGTTATCAGTTAGTACTCTGTTCTCAGTGAGTACCCCACTATTGTTGCAACCCAACTAATAAAGGGAAAAGAGCCTCGTCCAGAACAATTTATTTCCGGAATAATACGCTTGTCTTGAGCAGAATTGCATATCTTCCTTGAGCGATTTTAGAGTCTAGCCTAAGCCGTGGTAACGGGTAACAGGATACTTCTAATCGGTAATATAAAATTTTTTGTAATTAGCCTAAAAACGCCTATACATGCTCTCGGTGAATTTGACGAATTAATCGTCACCACTGTCTTTATCTACCGCTTCGGGGGTGTGTACGAAACATGGTAGTCCAAGTGTCGTTTTTAAGTAGGCATGTACCAAGCAACTGTTGGCTAAGTAGGTGAAACCGTAGCCTGACACTATGGTGCCTAGAACTGTAGCCTTCCACACGACTGGGTTACCCCTTGTAAGGTTGTATGTCAAATTGTGTATACCTGAGTAGATTTTGTCGGCATACGCAAACAATCCACTAACCCTTAAACATTTGAGAATATAGGGCCAATAGTGTTCAAAGATTGGAAAAAGCACAGCACGTATTAGGGTGTAGTGCTGAGCGGCATCGTGACTAGAACCGTCTGTGGACTGGAATCTACCGGCGTTATCTTCAAACATGTCTTACATCTACTCAAACGTCATACCGCAAGAGTTAAAGGAGAGTTTTTTAAGCATTACGTTATATAGAATAAAATTGATGAACCCACATAATACCTTCCATTCCTTAGCTGGGTTGCATATGTTTCTCGGCCTACCGTTAAGTTGTCCTTCATGGTCCATGACTAACATCTCACCCGATTTAACTATTACCTCATACTATGAGTATCTGATCCGCTGATTCGGGTCGGAGTATAATGAGTCCAGAGTCTTCCTGTATACGGCGTATTTTATAGCGTCTCTAGACTGAATTACTTCCATATACTCCTCTATTGACATAGGGTTGGTTGGAGCTTTCGGCAACAGGTGAAGACTCCTGGTCACGTTCCTTCGTAACTTGGCGACTACCCTAAAATCTGGTTAGATCATAGCACTCGTTTGTCGCCATAAAGAATATGTGGACGCGAAATGGCAATTAGAGAAACTAACAACAACTGAGCCGGTAGAGACCTTCGGGTCCAGCAAATAACGCATTTTCTTCTCGTGACAAGTATGTTCTGGGTCTTTTTCTGGGCGATAAGAAATCAATGCGGCACTTCTGTTGGATAGGTCGGGTTGCTGTTCCAGGCAAACGATATCTCCATGTTCATATCTTAGGTTTTGAACACTCTCGGCGATGATACACTAATACTCAACTTCAGATCTGGGGCGTGAGAAATCCTTAGATTCCCAGTCCTATAACCTACCTCGCAATTGAGCGTCCACTATTATTGTTTTTATCTTTGTGGAGAATTGCATACCCGCCATTATCAATACCGTCAGGTAGAACATATACTTCTCTAGGTCAGGAACGAAGACGATAACTGGAATGTACAATACCCAATACACCAAGAAGTAGTTAGTTCTTATGATAGCTCTAAGGAATAAGAAGATACCCAGGAGTTTGCGGAACCAAGATCCTTTTAATTAAAAACTACTGACGTCTTCTTGTGTGGTGTTATTTCCTAGAATCCAGTTGCTCGTCCTAACCGAGACGTACTTTTCAATGATACCGTGTAAGTGATTACCTTCATATAGACCCCAAATAGTTTGGTAAAAGGTGAAACTGTATACGCACACGTTCCTGAAAGACATGTGGATATCACCAGCGTACCAGACGAATACCGCAAACCAGTATAAGATAGTGTTAATATATACCCACTAGATGTCCAGTGGCAATGCAAATAAATTGATAGGGTTGAGCATGAAAATGTCCCATCTAGTCATGTCGTGAGTGGTCATCTTGGTTATCCAAGGGTTTCTCAGACGATAAGCCCGTCCTATTCCTGCGTCGTCCAAAATGTTCTCCGTTCTTGACCTCACCATTATTCTGATAAGGGCTTGCATGGAAGGGGTGGTGTATAGAGCGGTATGAGCGTAGGCAATTTACGTGGTGTACTTGGTGACAGCTTCTGTTAGTGGCTACGTCTTGTCAGTAGTCTTAGTAAACCCAGAGGTATCCGTAATGCCGTGAACTTTTTCATAGCAGTGGGCTGGAATGGCTATTCCCTCGACTGAGTGGGAGCCCGCCAATGGGAGAACGATGAGCTGCTTCTAATCAATATGCTATAAGCGCAATCTGTATATTGTGAGGAAGGTATGTACATTTATCTCATCAACTTGTGTCACTAACACGTTTTACTGTGATATGTTCATCACGCTGCCTGGGCCTGGGACAAATTTCATGTGATTCATAGTATATGCGTTGGCGTTAGGGAAAAACCTAGGTGAGTGGAATTAATCGCCTCTCACTACGTACTGGATGTTACCGTAGCTACCGCTTTATTAGCCTGCCGTAAATACGAGGTACGCTACCAAACCTACATTCACTGGTAATTTAGCATGCATTAATACTCTATCAATAACGTTGGAGGGGTTATCACCTCGATCTGCCAATTTACATAGTGGACACATCTAAAAAGGCATTTTCTCACATTCTGGTGGTATCTCGAAAAAATCTGCTTACTCCGCTAAGAAGTTTATTTTGTTTTAGTTGAACTTGGTGGCGGCGTTCTTGTACATGGCCTGGACTTAAGGTGCTATTCCATTAGCCTCGTTCTTTTACTTAATTTCTTCCTCATGTTTCTCGCATTTCTTCTTTTATTCTGCTGGTATAGCTAGCTCGTCCGTGGCCTACTTAAAGTTTTTTACTTTTGCTACGTTATCTTTGAACTCTTCCATAGAACATCCGTTCAATAACTTGTCAGCTTCTTTGTTGGTGTTAACTATTTGCACTAGCTATTTATCGTTCAGCCAGCTCTTTTTAAAGATCTTATGATATCTCTGAGCCAGATTTAAAGTTAACCATTAATCCGAGCTATCACGCAATGCGGCTACGATTCTATACCTAATACCAGATTGAAGATTAATGGATTCCGTAAGACTCTGAGAGAACTAACCTATTGGAAGTGATAGCATCCTTTATCTTAACCTGTTATAGTCTTCTCTTAGCTGTTGAGATACTGGTTTGTTGTCATCCCCTATGATAGTCCAATGAATGTTAGAATCTCTAGACACTTGAGAATAATTGATTTGGGATGGGAAGTTGCCTATATGAGGGATGGTAGAACGTAGTCTTAAATGGTCGAGTCCATAATAGTAATACTTCCTATTATCAATCAAATGCTTGTTAGTGAAAGTACGCACGTGGGCGAATTTCTCAGTCTCTTTCTCTATGAGGAGTACGTATAAAGGTCTATCGGTATAAAACATAAATCTCTCCACGTCTAGGGTGTTAAAATATGATCCGTAACCCGTTATTTGCGATATATCATCATTAGTTGTGGTGACTGCGATGGCATACATGTGGTTGTAGAAATACTTAAAAACGACTTTGCTCTTGCTTGCCTTAGGTTATTCGACCTCGTTGGGGCCCAATTCTCTGTTCTTCTTCTTCCCTTATTTATCGGATTTAATCTAAATATTGACGACAGCATACTCCATGTTATCACATAATAGTTAGCGTAGATCCACGACACTAACATCTTTAGGTACAGAAAACATATCACTACCCTTCTTGATAGTCTTAGTGCCATATGGTGATGGGAGACTATTTGAGAGCACTAGATTATCCCAATCTTGCTGTGAAAAATCGTCCGGTGTTGGTAAATACCAATCGGCATACCAGACGTATGCACATCCTTCGCCCCACGTCTTGACATCCCATGGTTCTTTTATTTCTGCTAGTGAGGAATTTGGAGCGTCAAAGAACTTATATGGTGTGGGAGTAATCTTCCTGTGTAATAACTCATGCCTGTACAAATGATCACCTTTCTTTAGCACGAATTGATATCCATCAGACCAAATGGTCCTTGTAAATTCTTCTTGGTGGGGGAAAGCCACTAGTCCGGCTTGGTTCAAATCATTATATGTGGGTAATTTATTAGAAACCGGCGTGTCATTCTTAACTACTTTCATCAGTTTTTCCAGAGTTTCTTTACTGACGAACCGCTTGTTTTCCTTAAGTCCTCGTCGGCGTTCGTATTCGTTCGCTCTATAATTCCACATCTGGATACATTCATTAACGGAAAGTTATTCTTCTTGGATTACTTTCTTGTTCTTGAAATAGTCGTTTACGACGGGTTATTCGTCCTAGTAGTCTGAATAGTTATCTCTTTGAGACTCACCACTACGCATAGATTCTTAATCAGAAACGTTCCGCTTATATTTGAATTGCTCGCCCTGTTCCTAAGCCATTTTTCTTTTATACTTCTCAGTGGTGTTGTCTGGTATGATATCATCGTCATCCTCATCATCTTCGTCCTCCACAACGGTGTATCTACCTTCGTATTTTTCTGGCAACATCTCATCTTCTGTGTCTGTCGGTTCTGCTGCTACGTCTTAGCTCGGTACCCTCAGTCTGGCCTACAAAGAACCCGTTAATGCCGTTCTGACATCTTTCATCACTTATTATCCCTGTGGATTCTTTTCAAAGATCTACTACTCTCGTTCGCTTAACCCTACCGTGCTGCTTGGTAATCGGTCCCACTCCTGGTCATTCTACTTCCTGATAGTGTTACGCGTGGCTCTATCTTCGAATCTCTTTTTTCTAGCGAGATCTTGTGCCTTATCTGGCTGAGGTTTTTGATCCGTTCTGGCTGGTTTCTTGGTTTTGTCACGCTTATCATTAATTTATATCTACGAGGAACCTTGGAATAGTTGCGACATAACTGGGTCTACGTATGATAGGTCCTGTTTCGGTTGCTCTATCTAGGTGAATATTTGCATACCATCCTCGCCATTCGGGTCAAAGGCATCCAATTGTGGGTTGACTTGATATCGCTCGGCGAACCTTTGTTCCATGCGGTTGCGTTTATTCTTATATATCACTTCTGATTTCTTGAGCTCCTTGGTGGCTTGGGCCAACGTTTTCGATTGTATCAATTTACCACATTTTGGTACTTCAATGAAGAAATTATCCACTGGTTCTATGTGTTTGCCGTAAAAAACGATGTGGTTGTTATATGAGTGTAGAACCTACTCTGCGTCTTTCTTGGTTTGATAGATATTACCATTAAAGAGAGTGACACCTGCCATAAAAGACAATACGTACATAGAATAGTCGTTGGCATACGGAACGTTAGCTCTAAGGCAAAGTTATCTTAAACAATCGGTATTGAATTCCAACTTGGGTAGACCGTCTGGTATTCCGGCTTTTTGGTAAATGTCGTCGCATGACTTGACAAGTTACATGTTTGTGAATAATTACTGAGCAGCTTTATATGTTGCGGAGTTCAATTCGAGCTACACGTGGTGCTCGCCGTCCACAATGGCGTATCTAATGTATATGGCTTTGCCCGGTTAATACGAGATAATATGGGATTTGTCTATGTTTTCCAATCTCTACATCTCCAAATACTAGAGTACTTCTTTCTGACCATAATCCATGGGTAGTCTGAGTATTGATCTTATAACTCCTATGCAGCCATCCGTGTGATCAATAAAGTCGCAACTGGGGAAGGTATAACCTTAAGTAGGTGCCAATAGCCTTGACTTCAGCTCTACTGTTTATAAGAGTTCTGCAATAATGCTATCATAATCCCTAGATTATCCGTTTTGTTTGTAGATACTAATTCGATTGATGGTTTCTTTATGGAGATCCCTGGGATTACTAAAACGTTATTTAGAAAGGAATGCGTCTACGACTTCCTATAACTTCTGTTAGTGACCGATTTTTAATTGTGGCACACCGTTAGCCTGTTGTGTTACGTATCCTAGTGACTTCAAAGTGTCCACAAATAGGTAGTGTAAGAGAGATCTGTTTTGGTGGCTTGAACGTATGGGTGCGTATTTCCATCTATAGCCGGTCCCTTTTGCAAATTTGTCGTATGATAGATGTGCAATAGGTTTGCTTTCGAGTAGTTCCAAAATAGGGTAAATGGTTTTGTTAAATTAACTGTCCTTTCTCCAGGCTGGCATGGTGGTAGTATCATACCACATAGCGGTGTTCGCGGCCGTTAAGTTGGATGGTTCGTTCGTGAGCATGTAAAATATCTGATGAGACTAGGATGCTTAGTCTAGTTATTATATGTATTCAGAGTTCAGTTAGACTCCCAGATTCCTGTCGTCGCCATAAAACTGGTATTGCATGGATAGATGTCTAGACCATTTGTCTTATTAGTTGCTTACCTCTTCGCTCCTCTAAACTACCGGCTTCTTCACACGCGGTTATCGTGGGTTTGAATCGTGGATACTCTGGACGATGGTATCAGTCTCTGTGACTATTGATTTCTATTGCTCGGAGGTTAGGTTATCTAGAATAGATGCGGTGGGATTGTATTCTGAACCAATGGCCCACGGTTGTGCGTTGAGTGAAAGGTTGAAACGCCTTTTCGTTAACTCGGCCAGGGGTTTTTAGAAGGTCTTTTGAACTTCGCTTTACTCACTCTAGAGGGTCTAAGCTGACTACTTAACCTAGATGGTTTCTTTAATCTAACTAGATGGTTGATCAATAAACTCAGTCTCATGAACTTCTACCACTTTCTTATCAGTTTCTTTGAGGATCGGATAGACGAATGTTTCCAAAAAGATGACCATGTGAGTCTCGACGAATTCAACAAATTTATTTAAGCTTGTACCCATTTGAGCAAAGGAGTGATATCTATAGTCTTTGTTCTCACGAGCTACGCGGTAGTCGTCTCCACCTAATAACTCAGCTTGTTCCATGTAGAATTATTTTGATTCGGGAGGAAACGTGGTAATTATGAGCGTATGGAAATCCGCTAATGGACCGTATGAGATTGGTTTCGGTACCTACACTCCGATGGTGATTTTACCGATGGCTAGTTACAGAGCTTCCAGCACAAATTTCTCATATGAGTGATAGGCTAACCTGATAAGCTGGACGTGAAGTACTTTCTCTGACAGCGGTCTTGATGTAAAAATTTCGGCTTATTGTATGTCCAGATAAGGGAGCGCGTCGTCTTTCCTTTTCTTTTAATATGGTCGCTTGATAACCTTCCAAGCTCCGTCTAATCTCTTATTGTTCAAGATATTTGGTAGTTAAGACCTGATCTGACCGGCAGTGATCTCACTATTATTCGTGTGTAATTTACCTTGTTTCTACCAGATCTTCACGCCTTCGTAGTGCACGTCATTAATAATAATATCCTCGTTAATATACTTAGTGCCAGAATACTTGGGAGCGAATTGCTTACCTATTGTTTCCTTAATTTGAGTTTGCATGGTTAAAAATTTTCTCTTTTCTGCTTCTGCAGCATGATGTTTCTTGGTTTGGGCCTCCTTCTTAGCCTTACCCCTTAAAACCAGGTTAGTATTACGTCTAGTAAAGTTGTTATACTGACGCTGTAGCCACTACCAGCAGCCGTTTTTCTTCCTCACTATGTGATCTTCTTCTTCAGATGAGGAGGATTCGTCTTCGTCGGCGTTTATGTCGTGCTGTTAACTGGTTTGTTGTAATGATGGGAATTACTACTGACAATCGATGAGGTCTAATTCATCGAGATCCAACATGCGGTGACGCAGTTCTTCTTAAGTTATAATCTACTAACCGTCTTACCCTTCTCCTTGAGTGGTGATTGTGGGGGGTTACATATTAGCATTAACCTTCTATGCTTGATGGCTGGTTTCGTCTTCATCTTCAGATTCGGAGTCTGAGAGGTCACCACTGATAGTCTTTGCTTGTTTTCTTCCTTTGAGTGGCACATTCGGTGATGTTTTAAGGAATGGTATGTATGTACATATCCATAACCATACAGAGGAAATGATGCCCACTATCCATTAGTATAGGTTCGAGGGGGCGTTATACATGTAATCTTTAGCTTCTTCAAACATGCCTGAGTAATCGTGGTACTTTTCTGGATTGTGCTTATAAAACATTTTCAACACACGATAGTCCGCCGCTCTCTCTTTCCCGGGAGTAACGGTGATTCCTGCTGGCCAATAGTAAGCGTATTGCCTGGCGACTTTCTTAAAATAGTCCAATTAGTGCCCATTGACAAGTAATTACATGGCTATTTTGGACATGAGTTCTGCCAAACCCATCGTGTCCATAATAGTAAAATCATCGCACCATCTAAATCCTTATTCCTTGTGGATCTCGGATTTACAAACAGCAGCTCTTGAGTAGATGTCAAAGAAAACGTCGCTTTGGTTGTCGGAAACAGCTTTCATTTTTAGTAAGAGGGTCATGATCCTGGCGAATTTGTCATCAGATAAGTGTGCTGCAATAGTGTCCTTGTACAGCTATTTCATAAGATCATTGAGGTAATGCTTAGTTTTATTGACCTTGCCAGTGTTATTCTTCATGCGGAAGAACGTTCTATTAAAATCTTTAAATGCAAGGGTTCGGTTGTAAAGGCCCGGGAGGACGTCGTGCATAGCAACGATTTCCGTGGCGTTACAATAATAGTAAGATTCGTTGAGCGTGCAAAAAGTTTTGGTGTATACGCCCATAAAGTTGTGTGTTCTCGAAAAGTTTGCTTCTGAATGGTTACCTGCGGGGAAAGAGAGTAAACTGCCATTCTTCTATAAGAAATCTTGTGACTCGATACGCGCCATAAGGAGCATACGGAGCGGGTGATTGCATTCAATGTCGAGATACGCTGAGAAGATAGTAGCTGAGAGTGCTACAAAACTCCAATTCATTA
>Ga0007763_11502100_pt1 | contig 11687 bp, 4 predicted proteins | sample LauGreFa1BDMLBSN_FD_61645 | JGI IMG/M metagenome (GOLD analysis project Ga0007763, IMG submission 61645) | Metatranscriptome of freshwater lake microbial communities from Lake Michigan, USA - Fa13.BD.MLB.SN (Metagenome Metatranscriptome) | ecosystem: Environmental > Aquatic > Freshwater > Lake... | reverse complement strand
GGTGCTGGCGGTGGTGGTGGAACGGTGGGAAGCTTCCAGAACACAAGTCTTGGCGGCAACATCAAGTATGTTACCCAGAAATATCCCCTCGCTGAGATTCAAGTTTTGGTGCGCGAATTCTTCCTCTCCGCCGGTGTTTACTTTCCGCCGACCCTTACCGTTGGTGGTGCAGGCGGCGGTGGTGGTGGTGCCGGTGGTGGTGCCGGCGGGTTCGGTGGGGCCGCAGGAGGAGGAGGCGGATTCGGTGGTGGTGCCGGGTTTGGCCCGGGTGGGGGAGTTGGTCAGGCTGATCCCGGTGCCGGTGTGAAGTCCCTCTTCTTTAACGACCGCACTGGCATTTTGTTCGTCCGGGCCACGATGCAGGATTTGGACATCATTGAGCAAGCGATCCAAGCCCTTAACACTGCTCCGCCCCAGGTCACTATCGAAGCCAAGTTTGCGGAGATCAGTCAGAAGGATAATAAGGCAGTTGGTTTTGACTGGCTCCTTGGAAACACACTCGCGAATAACGGATCCATCGGACTACAAGGCGGCACCGCTCCAAGTTTCACCGGAGCTGCAAGTCGCGCTAACCCTAGTGGTTTCTTCCCTTCTAGTGGCGGAATTCCCTCGGTTAATCCGTCGGGTAGCGACTCAGTCCTGACTTCCGGGCTGCGCAACACGGACTCTTCTCAGGCTGCGATCCCCGCAGTGGGGACTGTAACCGGCATTTTGACGGATCCACAGTTCAGAGTCGTGATTCGCGCATTGGAGCAACGCGAAGGCGTGGATCTCCTCTCGGCACCTCGTCTAACTACTCTGAGTGGACGGCAAGCGCAGGTTCAAGTTGTTGACTTCCGGTCGATCGTCGTAGGTCTAAATACGGGTGGTGGTGTCGGTGGTGGTGGTGGACTAGCCGGTGGTGGTGCCGGTGGTTTCGGAACTGTCCAATACCAGCAAGCCCAGATTCCCGTTGGCACAACACTGGATGTCATTCCTTCCGTTTCTTCAGACGGCTACACAATCCAGATGACCCTGATTCCATCCATCGCAGAATTCGTTGGCTACGATACCAGTCCTTTTACATCCCAGGTTCAGGTCGTCGGCAGCGTAGGTTCTTCTCCTCTACAGGCCCAGCAGCCTCTGCCTCGTTTGCGAGTCAGGCAAGTCACCACGAGTGCAATCGTGTGGGATGGCCAGACGGTTGTGCTTGGTGGACTAATATCGGAGGACATCAAGAAGACAAAAGACAAGGTGCCAGTCCTGGGTGATATCCCGTTGCTTGGTCGCCTGTTCCGGAGCGAATCCTCCTCGAACGAGAAAAAGAACCTCGTTATCTTCGTTACGCCAACCATCGTAGATCCCGCTGGAAACCGGGTTCATCCTCCTGAGAATCTACCGTACGATCCCAACGCTAAGCCTAGCGTTGCCCCGGTTGCTCAGTAACACCAACCCGAGTTTTCGAAACTATCACTTAGGAACGGAATGGCAGCAAATCTGCTTAATTATTCATTCCGCCGTCGGTGCTACACCCAACGTTTCATGAGCTTGATCGCTAAAACCTTACCTGGTTGTGTTATCACCACGTTGCTGCTTGGGGCAGCATGCGGTGTATTCGTGCCGTCGGGTCACTGCCAGACAACTTACGAGAGTCAAGGTGGTGAGTTCTCAATCGCTGGTGCGCTCCCAGGGGATCAGATTAATCCACATGCGGCGATTGGTGCAGGGTATGGCTACGTGGTTTGGGAGGACAACCGCACCGACTCAAGTGGCTTAGGTGTTTCCGCTCGGCGTTTGGATGGTAACTACAACCCTAGTTTCAGTCCCTTTAGGGTAAATGAGGCTGGGGAAGGGGATCAGTCAAGGGCTAAGGTCTTGTTGTTAGAGGGGGGCCGTGCCGTATTTGTGTGGCAGACCAGAGTTCATGGAGTCACCCGGATCGTAGGTCGCTTTGTAGATTCAGAGGGTCGCTTCCTCAGCGGGGACATTGCAATCAGCCCAGACAACGGTCATGACCCAGTGCTGTCGCCATCTAGCGACGGGGGTGTGTTTGTAACCTGGACCAATAGCGGCTCAGACGGGAACATGGATGGGGTGTATACCCTCAAGCTATCCTCAACCGGGGCGAAATTGGGCGATGTTCAACGTGTCAACGTCACTACCCGCTCCTCGCAACGGAGTCCCGGATCGGCTTTGCTATCCGACGGGCGATTCGCGGTGATCTGGATTTCCGAACACCAAGTTCAGGAAAACTCAGTTGATGCCTACCTCAGAGTTTTTAACTCCGACCTGAGTCCAGTTACTGGCGAGTTGCGAGTCAGCAGTGGAACTAACCTAGTGGCAAATCCAGTTGTCGTTGGTGTCCCCGGAGGTGGTTTGGTGGCTAGTTGGAGTCAGATGGACATCGGTAATACCCGGGATGGCTGGGATGTTTGGGCTCGCTCATTTGACAGTGCTGGACTGGCTACGGGGCCAGCCAAGGCAATGAATTCCAGGCGTGACGGATGGCAGAAGGGACCACAAGTGGCTAGCGTAGGGAGCGATGTCCTTATCACTTGGGGGCAATCGCGACGCAAGGGGACTTCAGAAGATGTTTATGGTCGGTTTTGGAGCGCTGACCGTCCTGTGGGCGAGAGGGAGTTCGTAGTCAACAGCACCAAGGTGAACAATCAGCAACAAGCAACAGTTGCTAGCGACAGCCACGGGCGCTTTTTGATCGTGTGGACTGGGTTTACGGGGCTTGCAAATGGTTTCGATGTCTTTGGTCAGCGATATGGACTTTCGAAGGCTAGCTTGGCTGCACCTGCCGCCCCGATTGTGACACCCTTAAGCTCTAGTCGCGTCAGCGTAACATGGCCGGCTGTTGTTGGGTTTGGTAAGGTAGTTTACGAGCTCTACGTAAATGGCTCCGTCGCCCCTATGACTCTGGACGCCAATTACGTTACCAGCCCCGCTTTGGCTCCGGGAGCCCGTTACACGGTAAGTTTAGGCTATCGCCTCGCCGATGGGTCACGCTCTCCTTTGTCGCCAGAGAGTTTTGGTACCACATGGGGTGAGGACACTAATGGCGACGGTTTGCCCGATGATTGGCAGGCTCAGTATTTTGGTTCGGAATCCGCTTCTTGGACGGCTGCGACGGCCGATCCGGATGGCGATGGTGCAAGTAATCTCAAAGAACTTTTGGCCGGCACCAATCCGAAGGATGGGAGCAGTGTGTTGCGGGCGAAGGTTGAGCGCCTCAAACAGGGAAAACAGCTCTCTTGGAATACTCAGCCTGGATTGGTTTATCAAGTCCAAGTAGGTCAAGCCTTAGGTTCTTGGAGCTCGCTTGGGGAACCGAGATTCGCAGCGGGTCGAGTCGACTCACTTATGCTGCCCGAGGATGGTGCACAGGGATATTTTAGGGTCATTCGTCTGAAGTAAGACTGGTTTTATGCCACAACTATTTAGAAGACTGCTAGCTGGCGCTTGTCTGTTGGCCTCTCCGATCGTGGGAAGTGCCTTCTCCCTGAACGGACCATTTGCGGCCTGGCAGAGTGCTGATATCGGCTATCAGATCGGAGCCGACTTAGGGGGCCCGATGAATCTTGGGGAGGAATACCGATGGAACCAGGCTTCCATTACCTACGCCTTCGATAACTCATTTCTTGACTATTTTGGTCAGGCAGGTGTTGAGGCGATTGAGGAGGCAATTCAGATTCTAAATGATCTGCCGGCGACTAGCGCGATGTCTGGCGATCTCAGTGAATTTCCACTGGACACTCGTCGTATCAATCACACAGCTGCCGCTCTTGGCCTGTCAGATCTCAAATCGTATGCTCTATCCGCGTTGCTTGAGCAGCTCGGTCTGGCAGCTCCAGAGCGGTGGGTGTGGGCTATCCGTGCTCGAGTGGTGATTAACAATATTCCGTTTTACAGCATCATCAAACGCAATTTCGACCCGATCACGCTACAACCCTCAAGCTACGTCAACGGGACGCTGTATACCTATGTTATTCAGCAGACCTATGCGAATCCTGACGTCTTCGAAGCGGTTAAGCTAGCTGTCGATCCCCTGGCTCCGTCGGTAACCACTGTGGCTGCGCTTGTTGGGGTCGGTGGGGGAGCTGCTGAGATCACGGGCAGCATTCAGAGTTTGGCGAATGGGCTCTATTACTCCGGTCTTACCCGGGACGACGTGGGCGCCATCCGCTACATGTATAACTCCAAGAATTACAATGTTGAGACACTGCCTACTGGCACCGAGGTAGGGACAGGTGGAGGATTTAGCGGTGGTGGCGGAGGTTCCCCTTTTGAATCTCCGTTCGGCGGCGGCGGCGGCGGGGGGGAACCTTGGACTCCGGTTTTTAACCCAGCAGCAACTAACGTCGCTGCAGGTGGTGGGGTTCAGGCGGGTGGTGGGGGGAACACCGTGACTAACTTCGCCCGTCCGCTTATTGATTTGGGGCTTCGTGGTGGGGTGGATAAGATCCAACTCCGGCGGGTGAACTATGACTCCCTCCTCGGGGTAGTTCTCTCCTACACAAATCGGTTTGTTGATTCCTACATCACCAACGGTGTGGCTCGGTCACAGGCCGTTCAGGTGGTGAGCGCTCAACCGGATATCGTCTTTTCGGCAGGGGACCTTGGAGTAATCCAGGAGCTGCCTGTCACCTACTCCCGTAATGTTAATTTTATCAATCAGGACGCCGTCAATGGCGTCGGTGCCTTGGCTGGTCCAGGGACGATTCAAGGCGGGGCAGTTATCAGCTTTAGCAGCGTGGGTCCTTGGTGGGATCAAATCGGTGAAGGCAGTGTTGAGGAAGACGGAGCTGCCGGGTTCTTGTGGGGGCGATACGATGGATCAACAAATGCTCCAACGGTGTTTCCTTCTGGAGTGTCCATCCAGGAACTCGAACGTAGGGTCTTAGGTGGGCGTTGAGTTTGACAGATAATAGTTTTGTACCCGGTTATGAAGAAAGTCATTGGAATCGGAGCTTTGGCGCTGGCCTTGGCCTGCGAAGGTTGGGCAGCACCGAGCGCGCGATACGAGAACTTTGGGACTGTCACCAACGTGCCGCAGATCGACGCTACGGTCTTTGCAAATTATGGCCAATTCGATGTTGGCTCTCTGCTGCCTTATGCGACCCAGAACACCCTCTTTTACACCAATCGCGGTGTAATGACGAGCAGTCCTGGTTTTCGGTTTGAGACCGTTAACGATGCTGGAAATCGCCGCTGGGCCAGTAGTTTTTACAACGCCAATGGGGCAAGCATCATTGGCTCCGAGTTTCTTTCTCCAGCCATTATCGACGTTCGTGCGACGAATATCTACAATCGTGGAGCCCTATCCGTAAGCGCTGGCGGTATGATCCGGTTGGAGGGGCAAAACGTTGATCTGCAGCGTAGTGGCCTGCTTGTGAGTCCGTTGTTTGGAAGCGCTGAATCGCAGACTGAGACCAACTTCTTCCCGGAGTTGGGCGTTTTTGATCTGTATTGGGGAATCGGTGCAATGCCTGATCCCGTAAACCAGAATCCTGCATTCTCTACGGACAGGCTTCTGAGCACGCTTGGAAGAACAGTTCTTGTGGACTCCGGTCGTCACGCTGTCACCAATGCATCAGGGCGTAGGCTGAGTGCGCAGGTGCAGTTAAGTGGTGCCAACAGCTATGTGTACACCAACGCTGTGGGGGTAGGGACATTCACCATCACAAACACTGTCCCCGGAACTACGAATACGACTACCACGAACGTGCAGATCGCCACGAACATCATCGTTCAGGCTATCTTTGTGTCGACGAGGGATACGAACCTTACCACCTCCGTAACGCTGTATGGGAGCACGATACAAACGAACGCGTTTAAGAGCGTTGTTGTTCAATTGGCATCCGTCGAGACGAACGTGGTAACAGGAGGGAACGACTTCACCACAGTTTATTTGGCTGATCGGCTCGCGTCCGAGACCAACTACAACACGCTGACGAACTTGTCGACGGGCATTACATTTATCCCAGCGAACTTCGAAGTGGCCCGTGTGGACCCGCTCGCGTTTGGCTTTCGTCCCTTACCTACTGCTGTCACGAATGCTGTTTTGACTCGTGATCTTCTGTGGAATCGGACCTACACGAACAGCGTCGTCACCAACACCTACAGCTCGTATCGATTCTTTTTCACGAACCAACTCCAGACACTGGCCAACGTCCCGAATGCGTCAATAACCAATTTGCCTGGACGGGTTGAGATCTACGCGGACAACCTGAATCTGGAACGTACACGCATACGTGGTGAAGGAGTCGTAAACATCAGCACGAAACATCTTGAGAGCAGCAAATTGACGGCGATCGACGTGCAAAATGTCTCTTATAACTTGTCCTCAACGAACGGGCTCTTGAGTGTGCAGAACCTGACGAAATCTGAACTCCAGCGCACGGCCGGGACGGTCTCAGCTTTCAGCGCTATCTGGACGAATCAGACTGGCTTTACACTTACCAACACTATACCTGATCCGGCCGACACGAACGGGACCACCACCATCCAGGAAATTAGTACCAATACGATCGACCTCACCTTTCACGTTCTCATGGTTGATGCCCGTAGCGTGAGCACGCGCCAACCCAATTACGTAGCCAACTTTGAAGCTCACAGCGAGAATGTGACAATCAGCGATGTTTTACGTATCACCGAGTCGATTAAGATTGATTCCAAGAATCTTACCACAAGTGGCAGACTACTCTTCGACGGCGGTCGTCTGCACGACTGGGGTGATAGCATGTTCCCGGGGTTGAATAACTTTACAAACACGGGCGTGGTGAGTGTTCCGGGGACTGGCTTCTACGGCTCTGATCGGGAGCTTCCGTATCAGAGTTTTGTGAACTCTGGGACCAACGTGGCCGTTGGTGTACGAATCCGCAGCGACTACTTTGAGAATAGCGGGACGTTGGTGGCGGGTTCTTATACGGAGTTCAATAATCAAGCATTCTTGTCACGAGGTCCGGGATCGGTCTCTGTAGAGGCAGACGTGATCAAATTAGATGGTGGGCGCACTTTGGCAGGTGGGGAGATTCAGTATTCGGCGCGTGAACTCAAGATGCGAAATTACACAAACGACAGCAGTTTAAGCGTCGTGTTTAATGTCTCGGGTAATCTTTCCGACAATGGAAATGAGCAGCGTAACCTCATCAAAACCACCGCTGGAATTCACCTTGATACGAAACCTTCTACAGGGGACTTGCTCGGAACGAGGGTAGAATCCACGGCCTCAAGGTTTAGTTCGATCAATCATAGCTGGTCTGCCGTTGACCGGGGGCCAAAGAAAGAAGGATTCAGCAATAACACTGCTCTGGGTTGGTTGGTGATCGAGGGCGGGGTGGATAGCTTCCAGGAGTTTGTGGGAACTGGCAGCGCAAATGGACTATACGTTGACTACCTCGAAATCGGTCCAAGCTACGTAAATAACCTGGCTAATTTCGTTAAAGTTCACCCAAACCTCACCATCTACTTTGCCGATTCCAACGTATCTGCTGAGGATTTGGACGGTGCTCTCGATGGGCGTATTCGTTGGGTCTCGGAGTTTGCTGGTCCCAACAGTTCTGTCGATGTGGCTCTCGCCGATGGACGTTCGCTCAAGGTGAATCGCCAGTTCATCCAGAGTCGACGGATTGATTCAGACGGAGACGGAATCGCCAACGGATTGGATGCGACGCCATACGGCGGCGTGAAGATCACCTCCAGCGCTGTTACTAGCAACCAAGGTACGAAGGTTGTCCTTAGTTGGGAGGCTGCTGCTGGAACGAGCTACGTGGTTGAGTATGCCGTAGCCCTCGGTAAACCTGTCTGGACGAAAGTTACTGACTACAAGAACTCAGGCCAGAGCAACGTCCCCGCTGTCGTGGAGGATCTTCTGCCCGGAGGTTCCACCGAGCGTTACTACCGTATTCGGTATAACCCATAGGCCTTAATCCCGCGTTGACCCAAGCTATTGTTTGGTATGTTTATTAAAAGAATTGCCTTTTTGGTCGTGGGTATCGGTTGTGCTCTAGTAGGGTACGGTGGTACCGAGGAGTTGGTCACTATCGGAAAGTATCGAGCCCATGAGAGTCGTATTCTCGCGAAGTATAAAGACGGTGTGAGTTCGCAGCGAGCGTCCGTTGCGCTTCAATCACTGGGGTTGAGGGTTTCCCGGCAGTACCAGATGATCGACGGTCTGGTTTTGCTCGACTCCACTACTTCACGTCTAGAGGCCGCCAACGTAGGTCAAGTGGATCGGAGTCGCGCTCTGCTGGAACGCATAAAGACTCTTCGAGAGAGCGGCAATTTTGCATACGTTGAACCCGACTACGCCCATTTTCCTAGTATTGAACCTTCCGATAGCAAGTATGTTGACGGCACCCTGTGGGGCTTACGCAACAACGGCCAAAACGGCGGATTGGAAGGTGCTGATATTAACGTAGCTCGAGCCGGCAGTGATGGTACCAATGCTTGGGACATTACTGTGGGGACGACCAATACGGTCGTCGCTGTTATCGACACAGGTGTGCGGTACACACACGTGGACCTTGCCCGTCAGATTTGGACCAACCCGGGGGAGATTGCAGGCAACGGTATCGACGACGATGGAAATGGCTATATCGACGACGTCCATGGAATCAACTCGATTTTGGATTCTGGCGATCCTTTTGACGATGGCGATCACGGAAGCCATGTCGCCGGAACGATTGCGGCATCGGCCAACGACGAGAACGGACATGTTGGGGTTGCGTGGAACGTCCGGATTATGGCCCTGAAGTTCCTTCGTGGTCCGGACCAGGGCGGCTTTGGCCTGACCAGTGATGCTATCCAATGTCTTCAATATGCCGTCTCTAAGGGAGTAAAAATTTCAAACAACAGCTGGGGTGGGGGACCCTTTGAGCAAACGATGTTAGATGCGTTGCAGCAGGCTCGCGATAAGGGGCACTTGTTTATCGCGGCTGCAGGGAACAGCACTCAAGACTCAGACTTGGATCCGGCTTTCCCGGCTTCTTACGATTTGGACAATGTGGTGTCGGTTGCGGCCCTTGATCGCAAAGACAAGCTGGCGAGCTTCTCGAACTACGGACGGACTGCGGTGGATCTGGGAGCGCCTGGTGTCGAAATCTATTCCTCGACCTCTGGCAGCGACACTGAGTACCAGGTGTTTGCCGGTACCAGCATGGCTTCCCCCCATGTTACGGGTGTTGCTGCTTTGTGTTTGTCGGCTTTCCCCAAGGCAAGCATGATTGAGCTTAGGGAACGTTTACTTTCTACCGTGACTCCTGTGGAGGGCTTGCGTGGTAAGGTCTTAACGGGTGGTCGTGTTAATGCTCTAGGAGCACTAAAGGCTAGCGCCGATGGTGTTCTGGAGGTTTCTGTGACCCCAGCTCCAGGATCGTCCTCCCAGCCTGCGGAACTTTTGGCTGGTTCGAAGACTCTCTTTACGGCGCGGGTGAGTGACTTGCTTTCTGTTACGAACGCTCGGTTCGCAGGCTTCCTTATAAACGGTGTGGCCTCGACCAATCTTGTAATTGCTAACGATGGACGCGTACCGGACTTGGTCTCCAATGACTCGGTCTACACGGGCTATCTCTTTGTTCCTACGAATCTCGGTCCGATGGAGTTGGTTTACGATGTGACGGCGACGGGCAAGAAGAAGACTACCATCACTAACTATTACGCGGTAGTTCCCGGTCCTGCCAACGACATGCTTGCTAATGCCGCGAAGGTGGCGGCGGCCGGCGGGAGCGTAACAGGGAATAATAAGTTCGGAACATTGGAGCCGCGAGAGCCGATCCATGCCGACAACCCCGGCGTGAGCTCCTCAGTATGGTGGGACTGGTCGCCGAGATCTACCGGAACTGTTGTAGTCGACACCACAGGAACGGCCTTTGATAGCGTCTTGGCTGTCTATACAGGCACGACCGTCGCAAACCTCAAGAAGGTCGCCTCCGCAGACGATGTCGGGACCCGCAAGCAAGCTTATCTTAGTTTCAACGCGACTAATGGTATCACCTACCATATCGCGGTCTCCGGTTTCGACACGAATTCAGTGGGTCTAATTCGCCTCCGAGTTGAACCAAATGGTGCTGCCGATACCGTCGCTCCTACTGTCCGCGTCACGAGTCCGGCTAGCGGGTTGATTGTATCCCAGGCGAGCGTTTTGATCAGCGGTGTGGCACTTGATCCAAGTCCGAATACTTCGGGTTTGCAGAAAGTTGCTGTTCGCGTGAATAACAACTTGGCATTTGATGCGACGGGCACAACCAATTGGGGACAAGTCGTTCCCCTGAACCGTGGGCTCAATACCATCAGCGCTGTCGCGATTGACCATGCTGGGAATGTATCCACGCCAAGTGTTATAACGCTCAACTACCGGCCGGATGATGTGCCTAATGACTTGTTTGCGCGTGCTGCGACGCTCGTGGGTCTTTCAGGCAGTGTAACCGCTACAAATACTGCGGCAGCAAAGGAGTTCGGGGAGCCCAATCATGGTGGCAACGAAGGCGGTCGCTCCGTGTGGTGGAGTTGGATCGCACCCGCGAATGGTGTGCTAAAGCTCTCCACTAAGGATTCGAGCTTTGACACCCTGCTCGGCCTTTATACCGGCACCCGACTCGAGCGTTTGACTACGGTTGGCTCCAACGATGATGGTGTTGACGGTAGTGGCTATAGTGAGCTAACCCAGGCGGTCAAGCAGGGCGAAACATACGCTATCGCGGTTGATGGCTTTGCCGGACGATCTGGGAGTATTAAACTCAACTACTCGTTTGAATCTAAGAGCATCTACTTTGTGACCGTCAATGCCGCAGAAGGTGGTACGGTGACGCCGGGCAGTGGGTTTTATGCCTCGGGGGCTAAACAGGAGTTTGTGGCGATTGCCAATAGCGGGTTTGAGTTTGTAAAATGGGATGGCAGCGTCAGCAGTTTCGACCCGATTTTGAGTGTCAGCGTTAGCCGTGATCTTAGCTTAACCCCTACGTTCCGCGCTCGGAAGATCAGTGAGGATTTCCAAACTGGTCAGCTTGGAACACTGGGATGGAAGCCAGATGCTTTGGCTCCATGGACTGTAGTGCCCAGCAAGGGGACTGCTACGCAGTATGTCCTGCGTTCGGGCAGTATCGGCAACGGTCAGAGTTCCAGCATCACGTTAGCAGTTAAAACTCGTGACGGAACCGGGAGTTTTGATTACAGCGTCAGTTCTGAGCCTGCTTGGGATAAACTTCAGTTCTTCGTAGACGGTGCTGAAATCGGCAGTTGGTCTGGCGTGGTGGATTGGAGTAACAAGAAGTTCAACCTGACAGCGGGAAACCACGTCTTGGAGTGGCGTTACGCTAAGGATCTGAACAACTCCGGTGGCGATGACGCGGCTTATATCGACAATATCGATCTCCCGCTCGCCGTAGTAGCGGATACAAGTTCTAAGGCGACTCTGAGCCTTGAGCGAAAGGGCAACGGCAGTTTCAGCATCGCAGTGGTTGGTCAGGTGGGTCAAACCTACATTGTCGAGGCCTCAGAGGACCTGATTCGGTGGTCGAGAGTCAGCGAAGGCATCGCCACCAGCGGCGTAGTACTCATCAACGATGCGGATTCAGTCGCTTTGCGATCCCGATATTATCGCGCCGTGGTTAAGCCTTAGCCGCATCTAAATCGGTTTTTACAGTCCCCGACGACGGCGGCCAATACGGCCGCCGTCGTCGTTTTAAACGATTCACCCCATG
>Ga0007763_10183691_pt1 | contig 11699 bp, 21 predicted proteins | sample LauGreFa1BDMLBSN_FD_61645 | JGI IMG/M metagenome (GOLD analysis project Ga0007763, IMG submission 61645) | Metatranscriptome of freshwater lake microbial communities from Lake Michigan, USA - Fa13.BD.MLB.SN (Metagenome Metatranscriptome) | ecosystem: Environmental > Aquatic > Freshwater > Lake... | reverse complement strand
CGATGCGTTGATCTTCAGCGGAATATGCGACCCGGACGCGCCGACCATGCGGCGGCCGCGCACACGCCGGCCGTAGTTCACCGGAATGCGCCGCTCGCCTTCCTGGATATAGACGATCGACAAAACCGTGCCGACCGTAATCGCCAGAAAAGCCGCCAGCGTCAGGAAACTTGAGCCAGTGCCGCTGCCGGCGCTCACCGTGTTCACCATGCTCGACGGCAGTCGCGCAATGATGCCGCCGAAAATGATCATCGACAAGCCTTGTCCGATGCCCTGCTCGGTGATCAGTTCACCCAGCCACACCGCGAACATCGTGCCCGCGGTCATCGTCAGGATCGTCACCAGCGTCGGCAGAATATTTTCAGCCGGATAAAAGCCCCACGCCGGCATCACGCGGGCGCCGCCCGCAATGCCCTGGCCGATCTGTTCGAAAATATTGACCTGACCGATCGCGTTCAGCGCCGCCATCGGCACCGTCAGGTAATACGTCAGCTTGTTGATCTTGCGACGTCCCGCGTCCCCTTCCTTGGCGATCTCCTCGAGTCGCGGGATCACCGGAATCAAGAGCTGCAGGATCAGGTTCGCCGTGACATACGGGTATACACCCATCGCCAGGACGGAGAAATTGTAGACCGCGCCGCCGGAGAGCAGACCGACGAGGTTCACCAGCGCACCGAGGCCGCCGCCGCCGCCGGATTCCACACTGGCTTGAATCTGACGCAGCACATCGAGGTTCACGCCCGGCACAGGGATGTGCGACACCAGGCGGTAAATCACCAGAATGAACAGCGTGAAGAGGATGCGGCTGCGAATCTCGGGCAAGCCGAGGGCGTTGCGAATGGCCTGTAGCATCGTGCGTTTTGCCTGCTCGCTCCCGCCCCGTCCCACTCCGCGCACGCCGCCATGCCCTTCCTTCGGAAGCGCATGGCGTTGCGTGACGGAATTCCCCAGCGCGGAATCGAGGAATCGCCGTCTTTAGCGCGTGCGGTGGTGGCCGCGCACGACTTCGAGCTTGATCACTTCGCCGCCGGCGGCCTTGATCTTCTCTTCAGCCGACTTGCTGAATTTGTGGGCCGTCACTTTCAGCGCCACGTTCAATTCGCCGGATCCGAGCACAGCCACGTACTTGGCGTTCTTCGGCGTCAGGCCGAGCTCGCCCAGCGCCGCCGGGTTCACGATGCTGCCGGCCTCGAAAGCCTCCTGCAGCGTGCCGATGTTCACCGGCTCGTAGCTGATCTTGTACGGGTTGAAGAAACCCACACCGCGCATGAACGGAAGCTTGCGCACCATCTTGAACTGGCCGCCTTCGAATCCCAGCTTGCCGACGCCGCCCGAGCGCGACTTCTGGCCCTTCGAACCACGACCACCGGTCTTGCCGCGGCCGGCGGCAATACCCACGCCACGGCGCTGCTTGCGCCGGCTGGAGCCCGAAGCGGGCTTGATTTCATGCAGTTTCATCGCTTTCCTTTTGCTTGCGCCGCCGCGGCCAGCGTGACCGCAGCGACTCGCTCGCACCGCTTATCGCAGCACGGTAATTTGTGCAGCCTGCAGGCGTCCTGCACCGGGAATCGTTCGGGACCGTTCGGAACCGTTCGAAATCCCTCGCACGACCGCCGGGCCGCAATTCCACACGCGTTGTCCTGAAACACCGAAAGCACCGCGTCACCCTTCCCGGCCCGGCTGAGTCGGAATTTCGACTCAGCCGGGCCGGAGAGAGCACAGCCGGTGCATTGGCAGACTTTATGATCCAGCAACAGCTCGCTCAGGCGAAAATTACGCGCTTCACGAGGCCGCACTGATCACGCATCGCCGTCTTTCTGCCGTTCAGACAACTCGCAGGCACTAGGCCACGTCGGAGACGACGACCAGATGTTTCACGGTGTTCAGCATGCCGCGCACCTGCGGCGTATCGACGTGCTGGACCGTCTGGCCCAGCTTGGTGAAGCCAAGCGCCCGAATCGTGCGCTTGGTGCGCTCGGTGTACCCGATCGCGCTCTTCTTGTACGTCACGCGAACCTGCTTATTGTCCGCCATCGATCTTCCTCCAGAAAGGCATCACTTCCTCGACGCTCTTGCCGCGAGCACGTGCCTCTTCCTGAATGTTCTTCAGCTGCAGCAGACCCGCCAGCGTGGCGTAGGTCGAGTTCAGCTTGCTCTTCGCGCCGAGCGACTTGGTGAGCACATCGCGCACGCCCGCCGCCTCGAGCACCGCACGCACACCGCCGCCGGCGATGACGCCCGTGCCCGGCGAAGCCGGCTTCAACAGCACGCGCGCGCTGGCGTGCTTCGCCGTCACTTCATGCGGGATCGTGCCCTGCACGACCTCGATCTTCTTCATGTTCAGCTTGGCGCGGTCGGTCGCCTTGCGAATCGCATCCTGCACGGCGCGGGCCTTGCCCATTCCGAGGCCGACGCGGCCCTGATTGTCGCCCACCACGATCAACGCGCGGAAAGCAAACCGGCGACCACCCTTGATCACCTTGGCCACACGCGCCACATCCACGATGCGCGTATCGAGCTCCGGACCGTCACTCGGAGCGTTGTCGCGGCGCTGGCCGCGCGGACCGCCGTCGCGGCGAGGTCGGGATTGGTAATTGTCTGCCATATTAGAACTCCAGACCGCCCTCGCGCGCGCCGTCGGCGACCGCCTTGACGCGACCATGGTACCGGTAGCCGGCGCGGTCGAACACCACCTGCTTGATCTGCTTTTCGAGAGCGCGCTGCGCCAGCAGCTTGCCGATCGCGGTCGCTTCCTCGCTCTTCTTGCCGTTCTGATCGCGCACGGCCTTCTCCAGGCTCGAAGCCGCGACCAGCGTATGCCCCGCTTCGTCGTCGATGAGCTGCGCGTAGATGTGCTCCAGGCTGCGGAACACGTTCAGGCGCGGGCGCGCTGCCGAACCAGAAATCTTGCCGCGTACGCGGCGGCGGCGACGTTCGCGCGCTTCCTCTCGTCCAAATGCCATGTTTGTTTACCCTCTTCGGAACCACGGCAAGTCCGTGACTCCCAGCTGCGAAACGGCGCTCTTACTTCGCGCCCTTGCCAGTCTTGCCGGCCTTGCCCGCCTTGCGGCGGATGATCTCACCGACGTACTTGATGCCCTTGCCCTTGTACGGCTCCGGCGGTCGCAGCGCCCGAATCTCGGCCGCCACCTGACCGACGACCTCTTTGTTCGCGCCATTGACCGTAATCTGGCGCGTTTTCGAATCGTTCGCGAACGAAATCCCCGCCGGAGGCGGAAATACGATCGAGTGCGAATACCCAAGGAAGAACTCGAGCGAGGCGCCCTTCATTTCGGCGCGATAGCCGACGCTCTCCTGCGTGATTTCCAGCACCTTGCTGAATCCTGTGCTCACGCCGACGACCATGTTGCTCACCAACGTGCGCACCAGGCCGTGCTGCGAGCGGCTCTCGCGATCTTCCCCGCTGCGCTCGACGTGCAGCGTTTCGCCGTCCCGGCGAATCGTGATCTTCGAGCTCACCGTGCGTTCAAGCGTGCCCTTCGGGCCCTTGACGACCACATGACCGCCATCGATTTTCACATCGACGCCAGCCGGCACCGGGATCGGCTTCTTTCCAATTCGTGACATGTTTTATCTCTCGTTCGAAACGGGCGGTGCACAGTCATCAGCCAAGCCCCGGCACACACCCCGTTCATTGCTCAAGCACTGCACCCGCTGCAGGGCGCCGCTGCTTAATATACGTAGCAGAGCACTTCGCCGCCGACGCCCAGTCGACGCGCCTGCTTCCCGGTGATCACGCCCTTCGGCGTGGACATCACCGCGATGCCGATGCCGCTCAGGACGCGCGGAATGTCGTCCTTGCCGCAGTAAATTCGCTTGCCCGGCTTGCTGATGCGCTTTAGACCGGTTACCGTCGGCTTGCGACTCCGGCGTTCACCGAAATAGCGCAGCGTCAGGTTCAACGTCTTGATCGCGCCGTCGCCCACCACCTGCACGGCGTCCAGGTAGCCTTCGTCCTTGAGGATGTTGGCCACGCGCTCGTTCAGCTTCGACATGGGCACCGCCACCGACGGCTTACCGACCATGGCGGCGTTGCGGATGCGCACGAGCATGTCGCTCAGAGTGTCGTTCATTGCTTCCTCAGCTTCCTCTTTTTCAGCAGCCGGCCGCCCCGATCGGTCGATTCCTGCCTCTCGCGCTGTTCACCCGAGAGATGCAGAACCCGACGACCGGCGCGTGCCGACCGCCTGTGTCTGTCTACCAGCTCGCCTTGCGCACGCCGGGGATCTCGCCGCGCAGCGCCATCTCGCGGAACACGATGCGCGAGATGCCGAACTTGCGCATGTAGCCGCGGGAGCGGCCCGACACGGCGCAGCGGTTGCGGACGCGCACACGGTACTTGCGATTCTGCTCGCGCAGCATCATGGCGGTTCGTGGTTGCTTGTTGGACATGATTCTTTATATTCCACGAGACTGGTTGCCCGGCCTCACGGCGATTCGCTAGTTATTTCCCGGCTTGGCGAACGGCATTCCGAATTCGCGCAGCAGTGCGCGGCCCTCGTCGTCGGTGTCGGCCGTCGTCACGATCGTGATTTCCATGCCGCGCACCTTGTCGATCTTGTCGTAGTCGATTTCCGGGAAGATGATCTGCTCGCGCAGACCCAACGTGTAGTTCCCGCGCCCGTCGAATGCGTCCGCCGGAATGCCGCGGAAGTCGCGCACACGGGGCAGCGCCAGATTGATCAGGCGATACAGAAAGTCATACATGCGCTTGCCGCGCAGGGTGACCTTCACGCCGATCGGGCGAAATTCACGCAGCTTGAAGCCGGCGATCGACTTCTTCGCCTTCGTCACCACCACTTTCTGGCCGACGATTTGCGTGAGCTGATCGACTGCGTTGTCGACGACCTTCGGATTGTCCGCGCTCTCGCGGCCGACGCCGATGTTCACCACGATCTTCGAGATGCGCGGCGCCTGCATCGGATTCTTCCAGTCGAATTCCTTCATCAGCGCCGGGCGGATGGTCTCGGTATAGGTCTTGTTCAAATCGGGCATAGCTTGATTCTCCCGACGAAATCTCGCCGCTGCACAGCATCTCCCCGGTTCGGGGCGCCGCACATCGGCTCATCTCGTCCGACGCTTCTAGTTCAACTCCTCGTTGAGCTTGTTCGAGAAGCGCTTCTTCTCACCGCCCTCGACCCTGTAGTTCACCCGCGTGGCCTTGCCGCTCGGGCCGACCAGCTTGACGTTGCTGACGTCGATCGGCATCTCGACCTCGATGATGCCGGTCTGTGCCGCTCCGCGCCCGGCCCGGCGCGCCTTCTGGTGCTTGCGCGCGATGTTCACGCCCTTCACCACCAGCTTGCCGTCCTTGTTCATCGTGCGCACGACTTCGCCGCGCTTCCCTTTGTTGTCACCGGTGATGACTTCCACCGTGTCGCCTTTCTTGATCTTCATACCGTGTTCTCCGCCGCCGATTATCGTCCCGTTGTTTCCTGCCGTTGCGTTCCGTGTCTTCCACAGGCGCACCTCTCCGCGAGAGCGCCCTGTGCCCGACGAGAATCGGCGTTGTCGTTGCTGGCAAGTCCAGACAACTTTCGGTGATCGTCGATTTTGCGATTTAGACATTCGTCGACGACCGACGGCCGTCGGTGGTCGACTCGCCGTCGGCGAATCGCCAAATCGCAAAATCAACCAATCCTCAGAGGACCTCCGGAGCCAGCGAAATGATCTTCATGAAGCCCTTGTCGCGCAGCTCGCGCGCCACCGGGCCGAAGATGCGCGTGCCCTTCGGGTTCTGCAAATCTTCCGCCAGGATGACGGCGGCGTTGTCGTCGAACTTGATGTAGCTCCCGTCCGCGCGGCGATATTCCTTTGCCACGCGCACGATCACCGCCCGCACCACTGCGCTCTTCTTGACATCGCCCGTCGGGCTGGCCTGCTTGACCGTCGCCACGATGATGTCGCCGATGCTGCCGTAGCGGCGCTTGTGTCCGCCGTACACGTGAATGCACAGCAGCTCCTTCGCACCGCTGTTGTCAGCGACCATAAGACGTGATTCGTGCTGGATCATGACTAGACCTTCCTCTGGACAATCTTTTCGAGCAGCCAGCGCTTGGTCCTGCTGACCGGATGATATTCGACGAGCGTTACCGTGTCGCCCTCATGCGCATCGTTGGTCTCATCGTGCGCCTTGAAGTTCTTGCCGCGCGTCAGCACCTTCTTGTAGATCGGGTGCCGCAGCGTGCGCTCGACGCGGACGACGATGGTCTTCTGCATCTTGTCGCTCACCACGATGCCGGTGATGCGGCGGCGGCGATCTTCGGCCGCCTGCGGAACTGCCTCACTCATGCCTTCTTCTCCTGCGCCGCGAGTTCACGCTGGCGCATTACCGTCTTGATGCGCGCAATCGTGTGGCGCACCGTCTTGACGCTGTTCGTGTCCGTCAACTGCCCCTGCGCGCGCTGAAACCGCAGATTGAACAGCTCCTTGTAGGAGTCGTCCAGCTTCCCGTCCAGTTCCGCGCTGCTCAGGCCGGCCAGTTCCTTCACATTGGTCGCCTTCATGTCTAGTTCTCCTGCTTCGCCACGACCTGCGTCTTCATCGGCAGCTTATACGCCGCCTGCGAAAGCGCGGTGCGCGCGATGTCTTCGGTCACGCCGGAAACTTCGAACATGATGCGACCGGGCTTGACCACCGCGACCCAGTGGTCGACGCTGCCCTTGCCCGAACCCATGCGCGTCTCAGCCGGCTTGGCCGTGACAGGCTTGTCGGGGAATACCCGAATCCACATCTTGCCGCGGCGCTTCATTTCGCGCACGATCACGCGGCGAACCGCTTCGATCTGCCGCGCAGTTACCCACGCCGGCTCCGTCGCCTGCAAGCCGAACTCGCCCGCTTCGATCGTCGATCCACGGATCGACTTACCGGTCATGCGGCCGCGCTGCTGCTTGCGGAATTTCACTCTCTTTGGCATCAACATAGGACTACCTCGCCTCTGTTCCTGCGAGCCGGCCGATTATTCGGCTGACTCGCCGCCCTCGGGGCGCCCGCCCCGGTCCCCGTCGCGGCGGAATCCGCCACGGCGATCACCGCCACGTCCGCCGCCGCCACGCCGATCGCGCGGCGTCGGCTGCTGCGTGCGCGTCGGGCGCGTCACTTCTTCGGGCTGCATATTCGGCAGAATCTCGCCCTTGTAGATCCACACCTTTACACCGATCGAGCCGTACGTCGTGTGCGCTTCCGCACGCGCGTAATCGATGTCGGCGCGCAGCGTGCTGCGCGGAATGCGTCCGTCCATCTGCTTGTCGCGGCGCTTCATTTCGCTGCCGTTCAAGCGTCCGGCGCACTCGATCTTGATGCCCAATGCACCCTTCGACATCGTCGTCTGCACGGCCTTCTTCATTGCGCGGTTGTGCGGAATGCGCCGCTCGATCTGCTGCGCAATGTTCTCCGCCACCAGCGCAGAGACCAGGTCCGGCTTGACGATCTCTTCGATGTCCAGCTTGACCTTCTTGCCCGTCAGCTTCTCCACGCCCTCGCGGATTTCCTTCACCGCCGCACCCTTGCGGCCGATGACCACGCCCGGCCGCGCCGTGTGCACGACGACGTGCAGCTGGTTCGGCGGAAAGCGCTCGATCGTGATGTCGCTGATGCCAGCCTTCGCCATCTTGCCGATCAGATAGCGGCGCAGGCGCAGGTCCTCCATCAACAGCTTCGTGTATTCCTTCTTCGGCGCGAACCAGCGACTCTTCCAGTCGCGAATGACGCCGAGGCGGAATCCATACGGATGAACTTTTCGTCCCATCGTGTTTATCCCGAATCCCGGGCCCCGAGCATGCTTGCCTCGGGACGGGAAACAATTTCTACCAGGAGAACTACTGCTCCTCCAGAATCACGCCGATGTGGCAGCTCTTGCGCAGAATCGGGCGAAACCGCCCGCGCGCCGCGAAGCGCCGCCAGTTGCGCACCGGTGCGCCGTCCACCCAGATCTCGCGAATCACCAGATCGCTGTCCGTGAACTGCTTGTTCTCCACGCCGTTGGCCACCGCCGAAGCGATCACCTTGCTGACGGGCTCAGCCGCCGCTTTGGTCGTGAAGCGCAGCAACGTCAGCGCCTCCAGCGCATTCTTGCCGCGCACCAAGTCCGCCACCAGGCGAACCTTCTGCGGGGACATCGGAATGTGCCGCGCGATTGCGCGAACCTGATTACCTTCCATTTTCTGTGACATGGGTCCGTCTCCTCGCTACGCCTTGTCTTCCTTCGACACATGGCCGCGGAAGGTGCGCGTCGGCGCGAACTCGCCCAGCTTATGGCCCACCATGTTTTCCGTCACGTAGATCGGAATATGCCGGCGGCCGTCGTGCACGGCGATCGTGTGCCCTACCATCTGCGGGAAGATGGTCGATGCGCGCGACCAGGTCTTGATGACCTTCTTCTCGCCCTTCTGGTTCATGCCCTCGATGCGCTTGAGCAGCTTCGCATCGACAAACGGGCCTTTCTTCAGTGATCGTGACATGTTTAGTGCCGAGCACCGGGTTCCGGACGGCTTGCACCGCCCGGAACTCCATGCTCATTTAGCCTTTCTTCTGCCGGCGGCGCACGATCAGATGATTCGTGCGCTTATTGCGCCGCGTCTTGATGCCCAGTGCCTTCTTGCCCCACGGCGTGCGCGGAGCGTCCTTGCCCACCGGCGTGCGGCCTTCGCCACCACCGTGCGGGTGATCACGCGGAGACATCGCCGTGCCTCGGACCGTCGGACGCACGCCCTTGTGGCGCGACCGGCCGGCCTTGCCCAGCTTGATGTTCCCGTGGTCAGGATTGCTCACCTGCCCCACCGTCGCCATGCACGCCTGCAGCACCCGTCGCATTTCTCCCGACGGCATGCGCAGCGTCACATAGTCGCCCTCGCGCGCCAGCACCTGCGCCGAAGCGCCCGCTGATCGCACGATCTGGCCACCCTTGCCCGGACGCAGTTCGATGTTGTGCACCTGCGTGCCGAGCGGCATCGAGCCAAGCGGCAACGCGTTGCCCACCTTCGCTTCCGCCTGCGGTCCGGACACCACCTCGTCTCCCACCTGCAACCCTAGGGGAGCGACGATGTAGCGCTTCTCGCCGTCGACGTAATTCAGCAGCGCGATGCGCGCGCTGCGGTTGGGGTCATACTCGATCGTGGCCACGCGGGCGGGAATCCCCACCTTGTCGCGCTTCCAGTCGATGATGCGGTACATGCGCTTCGCGCCGCCGCCCTGGTGACGCGCCGTCACCTTGCCGCGAAAGTTGCGCCCGCCGTGCGTGTTCAAACCGACCGTCAACGACTTCTCAGGCTCCGATGCCGTGATGTCGCTGAAGTCGCTCATCGTCATGTTGCGACGGCTGGGCGTATATGCTTTGAAACTCTTTACCGGCATGATTACGCCACTCCTTCGAACAGGCCGATGCGATTGCCTTCCGCCACCTGCACGATCGCCTTCTTCCACTGTCCCGAGCGCTGGATGTGCGCTGCCTTGCGGCCGCGCGTGCTGCTGCGGGGACTCCGGCGTCGCTTCGCCGGCATATTGATCACCGCCACGCGCTCCACCTTCACGTTGAACGCCACTTCCACCGCTTCCGCGATCTGCGACTTATTCGCGCGCCCATCCACCTCGAACGAGTACTGCGGCTTCTCGTAGCCGACTTGCCACTGCGTCTTCTCGGTGATCAGCGGGCGGATCAGAATCTCATAAGGATGCATTTCTTTACCCCAGCCACGTGTTGATCTTCTCGAGCGCATCCAGCGGGATGACGAGGTGATCGTGCGTGAAAATATCCTTGATGTTGAGGTACGTCGCGTGCAGCGTCTTCACGCCCTCGACGTTGTTGGCCGACTGCTCAACCACCTCGTTGCGGCCCGGCAACACCACCAGACCCTTCTTCGTTACGCCCAGCGCCTTGATCGCCGCGACGAACTCTTTCGTCTTCGGCGCTTCGAACGCCAGCGAATCGACGAAGATCAGCTGGTTGTCCGTCGCCTTCTGCGACAACGCACAACGCACTGCCTGCCGGCGCATCTTGCGCGGCATGTCCTGCTCATAGCTGTGCGGCGTCGGTCCGAACGCCACACCACCACCACGGTGATGCGGAGCCTTGCGGCTGCCCTGGCGTGCGTTGCCCGTCCCCTTCTGCTTGAACAGCTTCTTCGTCGTCCGGTTCACTTCCGAACGCGTCTTCACCTTGTGCGTGCCCAGGTGCGCGTTCGCCAGCTGGCGCAGCAACGCCTGGTGCATCAGCGGCTGCTTCACTTCAGCGCCGAAGATTTTGTCCGACAGCTCGATCTCGCCGACCTGCTGGCCCTGCAAATTCAAAATTGGTGCTTTCATGATCGATTACCCTCTGCTCGTAGTCTTGATCACCACGATGCCGCCCTTGGCACCGGGAATCGACCCACGCACCGCGATCAGATTGCGCTCAGGATCGACCAGCATCACTTTGAGCCGCATCGACGTCACCGTCGTGTCGCCGTAGTGACCCGGCATGCGCTGACCCTTCTCGACGCGGCCGGGCGTCGTGCCCGCTCCGATCGAACCAGGTGCGCGCTCGCGGTCCGACGCACCGTGCGTCTTCTTCTGGCGATGAAAACCGTGACGCTTGATGCCGCCCGCGAAGCCGCGGCCCTTCATCGTGCCCGTCACATCCACGAAATCACCCACCTGGAACACGTCCGCCTTCAAGACGTCGCCTTCCTGCACGGTGATCTCTTCCATGCGCGCCTCTTCGAGATGGCGCAGCGCCGGAACGTTGATTTCACGTCGCTTGGGGTGCTTTTCGTTCGGCTTCAGCTGGCCCAGATGGCCCAGCTCGCCGCGCGTCAACCGACGCGCAACAACTTCACCGAAGCCGAGCTGAACGGCCGTATAGCCGTCCTTCTCCGCCGTCTTCACCTGCGTGACGTAATTGGGACCTGCTTCGATGACCGTCACCCCTGTGACATTGCCCTTGTCATCGAAGATCTGGGTCATGCCGACTTTTCTTCCGATTAACTTCTTCATTTGTCATCATTGGCTGGAAACGCCGGGATTTGCCTGCCCTCAGCCTGCTCCTCACACGCATTTGCGCCCTTGCCTTTCGGCAGCTTCGCCTCCCGTGCTCGGCACGGGAGGCGAAGCCTTTGGACACTCTATGCGCTGAGGCGCAGCCGCCGAATGCGGCACAGTGCGCTTACAGCTTGATCTCGATATCCACGCCAGCCGGGAGGTTGAGTCTCATCAGCGTATCGATAGTCTTCGAGTCTGGGTCGAGCACATCGATCAGGCGCTTGTGTGTTCGAATTTCGAAATGCTCGTGCGAATCTTTGTCGATGTACGTCGAGCGGCGCACAGTATACCGCTCAATTTTCACAGGAAGGGGAACTGGTCCCACAACTGTGGCGCCCGTGCGCTCTGCCGTCTCGACGATCTGCTGTGCACTGCGGTCCAGCGCACGATGATCGTACGCCTTCAGACGGATGCGAAGCTTCTGCTTGGCCATAGTAAGTGTCTCGCTCACGAAGTCGTCCCGGTGCATCGCCGCTCCCACACCCCCTTTAGGGCGCCGAAGACGCGCTGCACCAGGATGACCTCGCCGGGCGCAATTAGCTCTCGAGCACCTTGACGATCGTGCCGGCGCCCACGGTCAGGCCGCCTTCGCGGATCGCGAAGCGCGAACCAGATTCCAGCGCCACCGGCGCAATCAGCTTCACCTTCATCGTCACGCTGTCGCC
>Ga0007763_10105613_pt1 | contig 12277 bp, 18 predicted proteins | sample LauGreFa1BDMLBSN_FD_61645 | JGI IMG/M metagenome (GOLD analysis project Ga0007763, IMG submission 61645) | Metatranscriptome of freshwater lake microbial communities from Lake Michigan, USA - Fa13.BD.MLB.SN (Metagenome Metatranscriptome) | ecosystem: Environmental > Aquatic > Freshwater > Lake... | reverse complement strand
TTGGTCCAGAGCTCTTTGACAGAGTTGCTGAAGTACTGGATTTCAGCATTGCTGTGCAGTCCAAAGACAGCTGGGCTTGTGAAGAGCGGGATCTTGTCGATCTCCAAATTAATTAGCTCCAGCGAGTTGCATTCAATTGGAGGGATCACGTATTGGAAGTCTGCGCGACTGAAGAAGAACATCTGGTTGGAGTCGAAGATGAAGTCGCCCATGAATTCCTTCAAGTAAGTGTTTAGCACACGGCGATCGAAGTCGTCGGTGACACGGCCGCCATACATAGCCTCGCCGATGAGATATCTTAGCGTGGACCATGGCAGCTCTTCTTCGTTGGTTTCGATAGCCTTGTTGAGGTACAGGCCGATCAAATTGATTGAAATACGGTAGTCACTATCGTTGAAATCGTAGGGCACGTTCCATCCAATCTTACCGAACTTTTTGCGCTCTTGGATGGTTGCGTGGAAGAAGGAAACCACGTAGATAAGTGCCTTGTATTCAGGGTTGGGGCATTCGTTGAGCATCTCTTCCGTCACCTTGGTGTAGGCTGACCTGACGTTGGCTCCGAGACCATCTGGGGGCTCAGTAACGACCTTGATTGATCTCTGCAGGATGCCAAGTGGGAACATGTCAGATGGGTTGGTGGTGAGCCAGAGTCTGAACTGTTTGTCTGGCTTAGTGAGACCTTCAATAATAGCCTCAAGCTTCTTGAGCCAAGAAGTGAGCAAGTGACAGTTCTGAAGCATGACCCAATAACCACGAGTGGCGCCGCTTTCTATGGCAGCCTTAGCCTTGTCGCCCATACCTTGACCAAGAGCGAGGTACTTAAATTTGGCAGGTCCGAAACCGAGATTCTCTCCCAAAATTTCAAGTTCACCCTGAGGGTCAGCACCAGGAGACAAGATAAATACAATCGGTGTCTTTTCAGTTGACTGGGCATAAATCTTGTCATAAAGAATTGGAGGCGACGTAACATACTGATTTCCCATCTTTTCAATGATGAATTACTTGATAGCGTTAATGCAGCGATCGTTTCTGAAGATTCTGCAAACAATCAGTTTCTGGAAGCGGGACAGTTTGTCATAACCGCAAGGCATCGGGATCATCTCCGGCGTCTCGTGGTCGTACCACTTGCGCCAGGCTGCTTCGTACTTCTTGATGCTGTCAGCGAATCCAACCCAAGCATCACCGAGGCTCTCAGCTTTGACAGCGTCTTTCCAGCCATTGGGGCTGATCCACTTGTTAGGTTTGGCTTCGATTTCATCAAGACTGGTGTTGCCCTTTAGGAAAAAGTCCAATTCAGGACGGTTTAGCTCACCGTTGCCATCAATAATCATGGTTGTCATTTGGAAACTGAACATCAATTTGTGTTTCTCGAAAATTCCCATGCAGGTGAATTCGTAAACGAGCTGGGTAACTTTGTCGGTGATGAATCTGAGACGAGCTTAGAGCACGTTGTCTTTCTTTGATGTCTCAAGGCCATTCATAAACACAGTCATATAGCTGTTCAAGGAGTACTCGTACATCTCGTTTATATTGAACAGGTTCGACAGTGCGAAGAACAGAATAGCGCCACGCTTGGCGACACCTTTGTAGGATTCACGATTCTGCTCAATGTCCTCGGAGGTGATCTTTGACTTGATTAGATCGCCCTCAATTTTGACTGACTTAGTCTTGGCGTCGTCAAGAACCTTAATCAGAGGCAGATTTTCTACGAGAGGGCCGTCTGCCTTGGCAAGCTCAGAGAGAAGAGTGTCTTCAAGCTCCTTGAGTTCAGCTTTGTTGGCTGATGTTTCAACGACAAGCTGCTTGCGCTTAAGCTCAAGCTCAGGACGTTCGTAGCCGACGACTTCATTAAGAAGCTGGTCACGGAGACCTGACATGGTGACACTGAAGTTGATGATCATGGTCTTGCCGAACACCTCGGGAGTGTAATTGGGGTTGGCAATCTTGGTGGTTAGATACAACTTGAAGTCCTGGTTGTAGTCGATCTTTTGGTCACCCAGCACTAGCACTTCGACACCAGCCTCTACCACGATGTTCTTTTCGAGCACGGGGTCGATCATAGGGTCGATTTCTGTGTCGATATTTTCGAACAGGACAGGCTATCCGAATTTAATGGCCATTTCAAGACGCTTGATGTAATCGCCCATGTTGAAGGTCAGCAGTTGGAAGTTGTTGCGCTTCTCTTTATCCTTAATCCAGGACACAGCCTGCATCTAAGGGTCGATACACAGGGGCCATCTGCTGGCGAAGTTAGTCAGGATACCGTTTTGGATAGAGAGCTCGTCGGACGGCAAACCTTCTGAAGCCCACTTGGCAACCTCAACCTCATTTGTAAGGAAGGTTTCCAGCTTAAAGTCTTCACTGTTAGGCAGTTCTCTCTGGGTCAAATCAGTCTTCCAGTGTTCGAAGATCATCTTTTTGCGGAGAATGTAGTTAAAGGGGCCACTGTAACTAAGGAAAGACGAGGCACTCAGACAGTCACCTACAAGTTTCACTTTGTCAATCTTGAACTTCTCCATGTCGTTGCCCCAACGGATCTGCTCGCCAGCGAGGCCCGTGATAAGTTTAGAGGCCAAATTGAGTTTTTCGGTAAGTTAGTTTGAAATTGTGACCAATTCTTGAAGATTGTTCATCTTTTCAGTCTTGTCGGCATTCAAAATTAAGAGACTAGCATTCAACTCAGCTAGAGCCCTTTCAGTGGCTTCGAGTTCAGCCATAGCTTGGGCGTTCTAGAGTTTTAGAGACTCAAGCATCTTACGCTTTGGTTCGACTTCTTTGAAGATGTCGTAACACCTGTCGGTACTAACCGCCCACTTGAAAAGACCACCTGCAGCTACAGACTTGGCTTCTACGTACGCTTAAAGTTCATTACCGTCGAGCTTAGCTTCTTTTTTGAACTCAGCGATGATCTTCTTAGCACGCTAAGCCTATTCCCTAGTGCACCCTGTGATATCGTAAGTTTTCAGGGAGTCAAGCATCTTCATATCGCCGAGCATGCGCTATTTGACTGTGGGCCAGTCATCGACTTTACCGTCTTTGAAGTAAAAGTGGAAAGTAATTTAGCACACAGTCCTGATTGCATCTGGAGGGTTGGCAAGAGCTTTGATTTCAGTGATTTGGGCGGCCTTCACGTTTTGCAGGGCTGCCTTTGCGGCTAAGAGTGCAGGAGCGGCAGCTTCCATGTCTCTGTCAGCCTCTTCTTTCTTTTCGTTGATTTCAACTGACTTTACAGACAGGTAGGCTTTCTTTTCAGTGGCTTCTTTTTGTTTCTTTCCAGCGACTTCTGACTTCTGAGTGATGTCTGCAATCAGGGCCTCAACAATCACCTTCTTTTCAGCGATTTCCTCGTTCTTAATTGCAAGGTCAGCAGATAAAACCTTTGTGTCCTCTGCAGCCTTAGCGAGGGTGGTCAGACCACCTTCGAGACGACGTACTGCAGTGTCGAGGATCTTGCGTTTACCTGCGAGGAACCTCATATAACCCTTAATGAAGTCGAGGTAATTCTTGGGTGTGCTGTAGTTCTTCCTCTTGTAAACTGTGTCGAACTCGGTGGAATACTTTTGCACGGATGTGTGAATCATCACGATGTGGCTTACAACAGGCCCACGGTTTTCCTCGTCAAGTTCAACGTCCTTGATGAAGTAGTTAGCGACGTCTTGCAGCGCCTCCTCGGGCCATGGGAAGAACCAGTCCAAAGTTGTATTGCTCACAAGGCCGGGGAAGTTACGACATCTGATTCTGAGAGTGTCTCCGGCTGGGGACATACAGAGAACCACATGCATATTTTCGCGGCATCTGTTGATGAAGTACTGCCAGGCAAACTCCTTGCTCTCTGGCAGCTTCTTTTGCCGAATTTCAGCTTCGAGAGGGCCACATAGACCTGACTTTAGTTCGTCAGCAAAAAGACCGGGCACCATGCCGATCGTCAGGATGTTGTTGATGAGTTCCAAGAAACCCTGCTCAACTACATGGGCGTCTGTGAACATGAAGGTTCGCTTTTTTGTTACGACTTGGTCGTAAAGATCGACGAGGTCTGTCCTGAAATCTGCTTCCTTGTAGTTTCTAATCAGGTTGATAGTCCAAGTCTTGTAGCCAGCCACGAAGGTCGCTAGCTTAGTTAGACTTTGCTTGCCGGAACCACCGAAACCGACCAGCAGGGCGCAGCCTCTTGGGAAACGGATGATTCTGTGTATCTTGGTGAGATGGTCAAGAGCATCGTTGAAGAGCACGAGTGGCATTGGCTTGTTTTCGTAGCCGTAGTCTTCTAGCATTTTTTCCATCTTGACGGTGACTTGTTCCCAGCCGCCAATGTCCTAATAAAGACGCGGGTCTTCTTTTTCATCATCTAGAGGGTCTGAAAGGATGTAGTCGGCGAAGAGAATGGGGTTCTTAAGAACATCTTCGGAGACATCGTTGAAGTACTGCTTGATGAGACTTTAAATCAGATTGTCGCCAACAAGTGTGCGGTCAGTTTCGTTAATCAGACGGTCACTGAAGACACGCAGACTTTCATTGCGCCACAAGCGGATTAGGCCAGCCTTAGTGTTGATCTGGTCAGTGGTTGAAAGCATGAGACCCTCGTATACTCTGGACAAGTCTCTGAGATTGAAGATGTAATGGAACTTGACGGGTGTGCGGGGTAGCTTCTCAGAGCATTGATAGTACAGGCTCAGGGTGGCCTGGGTGATCTGGTCGATACAGCTGATACATTCTTCGGGAAATTCAAGCAAGTGCTTTTTTAGCATGCTAGAGTAAATCTTCTAGATCGAATCTTTGCTGGGGAACGTGATGTTGAACACATCATACAAGGACATGAGTCTGGGGTCCACGCGGTTGTTACCTCCGCCAGGGGGGGTCATAGCGCCTACGTACTGGATATCGATGATGTCTCTGAGTTATAGTTCACCGCCTCTCTCGTAAAGTTAGTTGCTTTCAACCAGGAATTTAAGAAGGGCGTTGGGCTGCTGGGTGCCGTACTTGTCGATGTTGGGCATGTTCAGATCATCGATAAAGAGGACCATCTTCTTGCCGGCAGACTTTGGACCGTAGCTTTTGAGAGTCTTCTTGTCGATGTTTTCCTCGATGATGTCTTAGAAGTTTCTGCTACTAGTACGCGAAGAGAAGTTGACGTTGAGGATGCTGTATGCGTCGGGATTGAGTTGGCGGAAGCAGCTGAAGACAGTGACGGTCTTGGCAGTTCCCGAGTCACCACAGAACATGACTGGGCGCTTGTTTTAAAGCAGCGCATTCATGAGCCACGAGTATCTGGTAGTGTCTTGGGTGGGTACAAGAATAGAGGAGAATTTCTTGTCAGCGGGAATTTGATATTCTTCCACTTTCTTTTCCCAGAGGTCGAGACTCAGGTTCTTGATGTCGTAAGCATTGTCGTAGAAATTGTGCACCATAACGCCACCAGCAAGGGCAATTAGGAATTAATTGAACTTGTCGCGATCTTCTTGGACAAGTGCTCCACCAACAGACCAAGTGAGGCAGAAGAGATAAAGCTTCTGGAGGTCTTCAAACTCTGTGGGAGGGTTTGCATCAGGCGCGGGTAGGATTGCGTCGATCAAGTGAGTCAGCTGCTGCACCAAGTTAAGATTTGTTCTCGGGGTAATGAACGCGAGGGGCTCAACGAGGTCTTCTCCATTGATGCCTTCAAAAACGCGATCCATCAGGGGAGGGATGAATTTTGTGCAGAGGTCTTTAAGACTTTCGTGGATTTCAATGCCGTATCTTTCATTCTTGATCTTGAGCCAGTTGGCATAGAAGGGTTTGTAGCCAAGATTTTTGGGGTCGACGTAGACCATACCACAACGAGAAATTGTGGCGGGGGAAGCATACTGCAAATCATAAACTTCGAAAAGCATAGAGCAGTACTTTTAGAGGCGAATACGATCACCATTAGCGAGGGTTAGGATCCTGTTATCATCCATGACTGAGTTCATGTTTTCGACCCACACGGCGTCAACATCGCCGTCGTAGAGAATCCACCTTGTTTCAGGTTTTGAGTCGGCATCACGAGGGGTGTTCGCCTCCTTGAAAATTTTTGAAAGCAAGCCATCAGTCCAGTTTCTGGTTTCGGAGTCAAGAACACCGTAAAGCTCGTCGGTGGTTATCATCTTAGGGTTCATTGTGTCGATTCTAACGTTGACTTCTTCGTCTTCCTTTCTTGCCTGCGCAAGTGTCTGCAAAATTACGGATTTTCCTGCTCCAGTGGGACCGACCACCATGGTTGTGTGTCTGGTAAGCATGGTCTCATATAGTTGCACGACTTTATCAATCTGCTGGCTGAAGGCAGTCTCTTGGTCATGCTTGAAGCCTCTCTTTTCGAGCACTTCACTGATCTTCTCTTTCAGATCCTCATTACCTACACGCGAGGCTTGGAGTCCTGGGAACAGATCGGCAATCAAACCCTGGAAAAGAGGCACATCATCGTACACGAATTTGGGCATGTTCATGTCTCTGAGGGCTCTCATCAGCACGATGTCTTCGGGAAGGTCGGCGAAAGCTCTCTTGAGGGAACCTGCCATCACCAGCACGGACTTCAAAGCACGGAGCTGGAAATCATAATGGTACTGCTTTGACAGTTGCTCTGAAGCCAGTTTGTAGAGAACTGTCATCTTCTTGGCCAGAACCTTGGCCTGGTTGAATCCTTCAGACATAAGCATGTTCTCGCAAATTAGGAGCAGGTCAGGCTGCACCATAGTCACGGGTCTGAAAAGAGCCTTCAGGTTGTCGGGCAGCTCTGAACGGCCAGCGTAACCGGGATTCATGGTGATGAAGATACCAATTGAAGTGATAAGCCACATGTCCTGGTCCAGGAAGTTGATCTTGGGCTTGCGTTCCTTGAGACCCATCTGGACGGCCTTAATTTGGGAAGAGACGACGGACAGTACCTCGACGTTGATTCGATTGAACTCGTCGAAGCAGCCCCAGAAACCAGTCTGGATAAGGCCGCTGAAAATAACTCCCATAGATGCGTAATCTAGTTGCTCACCGCAGCAGGTAACGACGCAACGTAGAGCGAGCGCTTTGGCCAGATCCTTGACAGTTTCGGTTTTACCAGTACCGGCAGGGCCAGCAGGAGCACCACCGAGCTTGAAGGTGAGAGCAGTGGTGAGTGTCATGACGCAACGATCCGTAAGTGGTGTGATAACCAGACGGCCGTTGAGACCTTAGTACTCATAGCAGTAGTCGAAGACTCCTGTGCACTGCCTGATGTCGATGTCATCCTTGTTAAGATCCCAATAGAATCTCAGTTAAGACTCCCATTCGAACTCCTTGGCGGCCATGATTGAGTCACGGACGAAGGTATCGATGATGTCACGAGCGTGCACATCAAGTACAATCAGTGTGTTAAGCACCTTGCGTAGCAAGTAGTCCACATCGGTTCTGACCAGTGCAATCAAATTGTTGAGGTCGTTGGTTTCTTTGGCGAGCTCCTTCTTCATGGCATGTTTGTTGCCCATACCCATCTGGCGGAACACATCTTCAATTTGGAAAGTCCACCAAATTTGAGTTCCCACAATGCAAATCATGCCGATTTCCTTTTTGATCCACTCCATGCGGTCGGCCTTGGCATAATTGAATACGGCGCGCTTGACAAAGGTGCACAAGGTCTTCTTCATTTCGTCGTCAATCCTGCACATCCAGTCTTCTATCTTTCCTTCTGGTTTTACTGGAGTCTCGAACTGATACTTTTCATCTTCGTCAGAGGTCATGTGTGTAATGATCTTGTTACCCTGCGCGAAGGTCAGCTCCTTGTTGTTGTCGTAAAGTTTCAGCAAGAAAGGCTGGATGCTCCTTGGGTCAGAAGAACCCAGAATTTAGAGCAAGTCGTCGTCGGAAATGAAGTAGAATCTTGCCAAAATGTTTTTCTTTGACTCCAAATAGTTGGTCAGACTTTTCTGGCATTTTTCGAGTTCAAAAGAGATACCCTTCAACTCGTCGAGACGCTTGCCACCTTCGGCTTTAACGCAAGCATTGTATACGTTGGGGTTTAACTAGGTACCTTACATCACCTTTTTGAAGTTACCGTCGGTCTTCTAGAACTTCTTGGCTTCTTCTGGTAGCTGTTGGCGGATATCATCGGAAGCAAAGATGCTCTCCAGGTAGCGCCATTTGTTCTGAACAACAATCCAAAGGTCAATAACGTCAGAAATCAGGTTGAGGTCTGCTTCCCACTGGCTGACTCTGCCCTTTATCGAGCGGGCATATTTGGAGGCACCAACACCTTGAAGAGCAAGAATGTTGTCTTCAAGCTGCTGCCGCACATCTTCGACGGAGGTAATAACCTAGCTCCTTACCTCATTGCCTCGTTTGTAGGGTGCGAGTATGAACTGAGTGGCTTTCCAAATGGCGTCAATCTTGGCAATAGAATCCTCATTCTTCGCCTCCTCTTTTGCCTCCTTGCAAATCTCCTGCACCTTGTCCTGGTAGTTTTGGAGTTCGAGCTCGAACACTTTTGACAATGTGATAGTCTTAAGGTTGATATCGCCCAGGTCTTTTTCTGTTTCCTCCATAATGCGCTTCCAATGGCGTTCCTAAACAGCAGGGTGCCTTAGTTCTGAAATCAAAGGCAAGGCATTCTTGAAGCCGATGATGGCCTTTTTGAGTAGCACAAATGGACTGTAGGACTCAGCATTTTACAGCGTTCTGCCCAGACGCATAACCATTTTCTCGTGTCCTTCAACACCGTTTTGCAGGATATTGATTTCTAGTCTCAACCAGGGTTGCATAGACCAGTCCTTCACTGCCTCACGGTGCTTTTTGTATATGTCGTAGATTTAATCGTAAATCTTGTTTTTCTCAATCATGTCGTTTAGCGACTGGTAGTTACTGATTTCTAGATCAAAAAGAGTCTCAGACAAAACGTTTTCGTCTTTTTGCTGTTTGTACATGGCGCACTGATCTTTCGAATTCTGCAACAGATCCACTCCTTCTTCGAGACCGACATGAGACGCGCCCGGGCCGTGGAGTTTGTAACGCTCATATGCTTCTTCTAGCTCCTTCTTGAATTTGTTCACATTTTCCTTAGTGATGGTAGCGTAGGCTTACTTGTATTTGACGACTTCGTGGTCCTTGCGGTTGGCCAAATCTAGTAGCTCGTTCCACATCTGGCTGATGCTGTTGACTTATTCCTGGTCATCTGGGTCGACGTTATACTTGTACAGTTTGAGCACACGGAACTATTCTTGTGCCTCCACGATCTTGAGCTCCATGTCCATGGACTTATTTTTAATTTCAGCGATCACGTTGAGCAGTTGCTTAATAGGCTCGATGGCGTTCATCTCTTTTTGCAGTTGTTCACCGTAATTCTTTATTTCCTTGATGATATTCGAAAGGGTCTATTTTGAAATGTCGGTCAGGGTCTTGCCCAGCACGACCAGCCACTCACCGACCTTTTCCTTGGCGCTTTGTTTAACTCCACTGAAGTTAATGCTTATGATGTAGTTCTGGTTGAAGTCGCTTCGGGTTTTGATGTTTTCTTTGATCTATACCTTGACCAGACGGATACGGTACTCTATGTAGCTGACAGAGCGCATCTTTTCAATTTGCTTCTGCATCTAACTGATCTTGTTTTTATCGAAATTCATTTTGAAGTGTTTGCTGAAGAAGTTTTCTGTGTAGACTTAAAACTTGCTTTGGATCTGGAAGGTCAGCGTTACGATCTCCATGTTGAGCTGTGCGATCACGCGGTTTCTAACGATGTCCGTGTAGAACGTAAACCGGATTGTTTTCTCAGAGGTGTCTTTATCAGTAGTTTCCTCGAAGATTTTGCAGTGGCCGTCCCACCATCTGCCAAAGCGTTGGCAAGAGTCCAAAATGTTGCGATTGAACTTGTCGAGTTAGGTGCGGAGTTCTTCCTGAGTGGGGTGGAAGGTCATGTCGGGGTGGCTGTAGTGGGCGGTCATCTTGATCAAAGCCCTGCCTGTCCAGAGTGCCTTGTTGCAAGCCAAGGCGCGCATTATCATAATGGCGATGGCATTCAGAATCCTTGTTTCCCAGTAGTTGTAGTAGGTCCTCATGTCCTTGTGACCCATTGAGTCAGTCTAGTAGATGTAGACCTCGATCTACTTAAGGAAATCATTACCGATCTTTTAGTAGTCTTTGACGAGCTCTTGTAGCAACTTCTCTCGGTGGACGTCGAAGAACTCTGAGAAACTCTGCAGGTCCATAATTTCTTGGTTAGCAAAGTCGATGGGTCTGATGAGCACAGCTTCCTCGATGTTTTTGACCAGCTTTTCAATGTTTTGGGCATTGCTGAGCACGCGGCCCTTGATTTCTTTGAAGGATTCAATAGCCTTGTTGCACTCTCTGATGTACTCGGGAATGCTGAGACTGAACCAGTTGTGGTTGAGAGTGCCCTTGTCCATGCTGTAGTTCAAAGAGCTGATTTGCTTCTCAAGCAGCTTCTTCTCAACAGGGCGCATTTAAAGCATAGCGTCGTTGTAGGAACGGAGTAGTTGATTGAGCCTGTCGATGTTCCTCATGTAGTCCTTCTCTTGCAGCGCGATATTGATAATCGTGTTCGGGATTTCTTTGCCGATGCGGTCCAGAAACTTGGCTTCACGAATGATCACCTTCAGTCTGGGGTTGAAGTTCACGAGGAATTTTTTATCATCACCTTCACCTACGGTAACCAGGATGTTTTTAGACAGGTATTCAATGGCAGTCGTGATGTTCTGAGTCTTCCACCTCTGGAACATCTCGAATTCGTAGGTTTCTGTCAGCAGTTTGGCAGTCTAGACGTAGTTAGTCGTGGCACTCTTGCCGTAATTCTCGCTGATCAGGATGTCAGGCTTGGTCTTGAACTTGTCGATAGGCGACTTAATGCGCGTAATGATTGAGCGAGACCAGCAGATGTTGCCTGAGTTGGGCGGCATGTTCTTAGGGATTGGCGGGTTGGATTGGTTCTAGTGGTACAATTTCTTCATTTCCTCAATTTCGTCGTTGTAGCGCCCCAGCACGTCTTCGTACTTGGCGGACAACTCCTTTTCAATTCTATCGCGGGTCTTGATGCCCCTGAACTTGTTAAGCAAGTCGAAGGCGCCTTCAGAGGAGCTGAGCTTGTTCTTGAAGGTTTCAGTGATGAGCTGGATGATGTCTGTTTCAATAGCCAGGATGCTGGTTTTGAACTGCTCGAAGGTGGCAGTCCACTGAAGCAGCACGTCTTGGTTGTAGACGTCGTTTTCAAAGCTGGTGAGCTTTTTCACACACTCCTGCAGTTAGTCAATGCGCGACTCGATAGATGACGTGGAACCAACAACAGCCTTGAGGTCAGGGCCTAGAATGGCGTAGAATTCTTAGAGTGCAATCATAGCTTCCCTGAAGTTTTCAAGGACGGAACGCATGTGACGGGGTCTGTTGAAGATCTCCTTGTATTTTGCGAAGTCCCATCGCGTGATGGTGCTTTCCTGCTCGATGGCGGTTTTGGTCTTGTCGTACTCGTCTTTCCAACGACCGAGTAGGCTGATGCCTTATTTGATAACTTCTAAGGCGGTGTGGGGTTTTTCTTTGAAGATCTTCTTGATGTCGATCTTTTCCTTGACACGCTGGCAGATCTCGTTTGAGATAGCTTCCAAGATATCTTAGAATTTCTCGTCGTTTTGGTTAATGTGGCGGGAAATAGTCCAGATGAGCTTGAGGCCGTTGAGCAGGCTAGGAAGGGTATCCTCGATTGCCTTGAGGTCTCCATGCGTGATGTTCTTGAACTGGCGTTCAAGGGTGGTGAGGAACTTTACAAAGTCCTTGGCTTTGGAGTGTTCCTTGTTGAACGAAGTTCTTTTCACACGGAAATTCTCGAGGGCTTGATTTTCCTAGCCAGAGTCTTTGGCGTTCAAAATAGTTTCGATGCGCTTTACGGAGTGCATACTCAACTGCTAATAGAGCGTGTTAAAGGTCGCCGAGCGGGTGGCCCAGAATTCTGCTTCGCCTGAGGCGGTGTCGTGGAGTCGGCCCTTGGACCTGTTCTCTGCTTGTTCCATGGTCTCAACGATGGTTTGGGTCCATTCTTAGACCGCTTTGGTGAGCTTCTCCATAAGTTCTGGGTTTCGGCCAACCTACTCGTCTGACATCTCTGAGGGGATGTCTGGGACGTTAATTGTAACGTTTCCGTAAGCCTGCTGGATTGAGGTCTGGATGTTCTCGACGAACTTTTTCATATGGTGCTTGAGGTCCGGCTTGGACATGCAAGACATGTACACGGACTGGATCATCTGTTGCAGCCCGACGAGCCGCGAGTGAGTATCCTTGCTGGAGCTGCTTTCTTGGTTTG
>Ga0007763_10091477_pt1 | contig 12526 bp, 9 predicted proteins | sample LauGreFa1BDMLBSN_FD_61645 | JGI IMG/M metagenome (GOLD analysis project Ga0007763, IMG submission 61645) | Metatranscriptome of freshwater lake microbial communities from Lake Michigan, USA - Fa13.BD.MLB.SN (Metagenome Metatranscriptome) | ecosystem: Environmental > Aquatic > Freshwater > Lake... | reverse complement strand
CGCACCATTGGTGCCGGTCGTGTCAGCGACATCATCGCTGGCTAAACAATTAACTTGAACTGGGGCGCGCGAGCTGAAATGCTCGCGCCCCCTTTCGTGTCTTTGTCTTTGGCTGAGAGATTTGGACGGCGACAGGGCGTTAGCTCAATTGGTAGAGTAGCGGTCTCCAAAACCGTTGGTTGGGGGTTCGAGTCCCTCACGCCCTGCCAGTCCTTGACTGGAGGGGTGGCAGAGTGGTCTATCGCGGCGGTCTTGAAAACCGCTTTGGCTTAACCGCCAACGGGGGTTCGAATCCCTCCCCCTCCGCCAAGCGGATAGCGGTCGGAATAATATCGTGAGCACATTGCAGATTATTTTGCTGGTGGTGGCCGTGGCTGCGTTCTTCTGGGCGTGGCAAAAGGGTCATTTGCGGCGTTTGGGCGGCTACGTGGACGAGACCAAGGTCGAGTTGCGCAAGTGCACTTGGCCCACGCGTGACGAGTTGAAGGGATCCACACTAGTGGTCGTGGTCTCCATCTCCATCGTCTCACTGTTTACCGTGGCGGCCGACTTCATCATCAGTCGGCTGGTCCTGCTCCTGAACAACCTTTAACGCCTCGCCTGTCATGCCTAACCAATGGTTCGCCATCCATACGTTGTCCGGTCAGGAGTTGAAGGTGCGGGACAACATCGAGAAACGCATTAAGACCGAGGAGATGCAGGACTACATCAAGGAAGTCCTCGTTCCCATGGAGAAGGTGGTTGAAGTCCGTAACCAGAAGAAGACGGTCACGACCCGCAAGCTGCATCCGGGCTATGTTTACATCCACATGCAGCTTTTGGATGAGAACCGCCGTCTCTTGGACAGACCTTGGTATTTTATCCGTGAAACCACCGGGATCATCGGTTTTGTCGGTGGTGAGCGCCCGGTTCCCGTTGGTGATGATGAAATCCAAGTCATCAAAGATCAGATTTCCCAGTCGGAAGACACCGAGAAGCCCAAGGTCAATTTTGAGGTCGGTGAGACGATCAAGATCAACGACGGGCCGTTCCTCAACTTCAGTGGCGTGATTGAGGAGATTGATCCCGCCCGTGGAAAATTGAAGGTGACCGTGAACATTTTTGGAAGAAACACGCCCGTAGAGCTCGAATATTGGCAGGTCGAGAAGGCCTAACCATCCAACTTTAGAGAACCCAACGAAAGTATTTCCCTCCCCTTATGGCAAAGAAAGTAACCGGTTCCATCAAACTCGCAATTGCCGCCGGTCAGGCGAATCCTGCCCCCCCTGTTGGTCCCGCGCTTGGTCAGCACGGCGTCAACATCATGGCCTTCTGCAAGGAGTTTAACGCGGCCACCAAGGAGCAGGCTGGTCTGATCATCCCCGTCATCATCACGGTTTATCAGGACAAGTCCTTTACCTGCGTTTACAAATCTCCGCCGGCGTCCGTCCTGCTCAAGAAGGCGGCCGGAGTTGCTTCCGGTTCGAAAACCCCCAACAAAGACAAGGTGGGCAAGGTGACGCGCAAGCAGATCCTGGACATCGTCAAGATGAAGCAGAAGGATCTCAACGTGAACAGCGAAGAGGCCGCCATCCGCCTCATCTCCGGCACTGCCCGGAGCATGGGTATTGAAGTCGTCGGATAAACCCCAACGCGGGAGGGCGCCTTGCGTCCGCTAGCACCGCACCAAAACAAATGCCAAGCAAACGCTACAAAAAGAACGAAAAGTTGGTTGAGGCCCGCAAGCCTTACCCGCTCAAGGAGGCCGTGCAGGTTCTGGCCAAGTTTGAGAAGGCAAAATTCAACGAGACCATTGATCTGGCTTTCCGCTTGGGGGTTGATCCCAAGCAAAGCGATCAGATGGTGCGCGGCACGGTTCCCCTGCCGCACGGCACGGGCAAAACGGTCCGGGTGCTGGTCTTTGCCAAGCCGGGGCCGACTGCCGAAGCTGCCCGCCAGGCTGGTGCGGAGTTCGTTGGATTCGACGACATGATCAAGAAGTGCACTGACGGCTGGGTTGACTTTGATGTCGCGGTGGCCACCCCTGAGGCGATGGTTGAAGTTCGCAAACTCGGCAAGGTGCTCGGACCGCGCGGCCTAATGCCCAATCCCAAGACTGGCACGGTCACGGAGGACACCGCCAAGGCCGTTCGCGAGGTCAAGGCCGGCCGGGTTGAGTTCAAGGTGGACAAGGCGGGCAACATTCACGTCCCTGTGGGCAAGGCCAACTTCAAGCCCGAACAGGTGGAGGAGAACGCCCGTTCCGTCATCGAGGCGGTTACCAAGGCGCGTCCTGCGAGCGTCAAGGGCAGCTTTGTTCTGAGTTGCACGCTTTCCGCCACAATGAGTCCCGGCGTCCGCGTGGACACCCGTGAGTTCACCGCCTAACCCTTTACCAGGAACTTTCCATGCGTGCCGAAAAGAAATTCATCACCGCCGAATACCTTGCCCGTCTCAACGCCTCCCCGTTTTTCATCGTGGTGGAATACACCGGGTTGAAGGTGCCGCACTTCAATGAGCTGCGCTCCCGTCTTCGCAAGAACGGGGCCGAGGCCCATGTGGTCAAGAACAGCATCTTTCGCATCGCTGCCAAAGAGGCCGGTCTTGCTGATCTCACGGGAGCCTTGGCCGGACAAATTGCTGTCGTGACTGGTCCGAAGGACGTCACATCCTCAGCCAAGACGCTCAAGAACTTTGCCGCCGAGTTTGAAAAGGCGAAGGTGAAGTTTGGCTACTTGGGCAGCAAGCGTTTGGAGGCGGCGGACTTGGAAGTCATGGCAGACCTGCCTTCCATCGAGGTCTTGCGTGGCAAGATCGTCGGTCTGATTCAAGCCCCTGCGCAAAAGCTCGCGGCGCTCATCAGCACCCCCGGCTCGCAGGTGGCGAGAATCATCAAAGCCAAAGCCGACAAAGGTGCCTGAGTGTGACGGGACCGGTTTCTGCACCCCGAACAGGGCCCAGGGCAAAAGTCTCCCCACCATCAACAATTTCCTCCTGCCAGTTGCAGGAGGAGAAACAACAAACAAGCAACAATAGAGTGAATCGTCGGCTGGCGGCTGCTGGCTCAAATCCACGGGGCTCCGGGGGCGACGAGACTAAAGAAAGGTAACATGGCAGATATCGCAAAATTGATTGAAGACTTGAGCGCGCTGACGGTGATGGAAGCCGCTGATCTTGTGAAGCAGTTGGAGAGCAAGTGGGGCGTGACCGCCGCTGCTCCTGTGGCCGTTGCCGCTGCTGGTGCAGCTGGTGGCGCTGCTGCTCCGGCAGCCGCTGCAGCGAAGGACACCTTTGATGTGATTCTGAAGGAAGCCGGTGCCAACAAGATTGGCGTCATCAAAGCGGTTCGTGAAATCAAGGCCGGGCTGGGCCTCGCTGAGGCCAAGGCCCTCGTCGAGGGTGCTCCGAAGCCCGTGCTCGAAGGTGCCAACAAGGCGGATTCCGAGGCGGCCAAGAAGAAGCTCGAAGACGCCGGTGCGAAGGTCGAACTCAAGTAATTTTAGTCATTCACGACGGGCGGCGGCCCGCTTGGCCGTCGCCCGTCTCTTCCCCACCGCGGGGCGTGAAAGCGGCGAGACTGATAGTTTGTTGCAGCATTAGGTTAGAATTTTTGTGGCGGACTCCCGGCAAAAACCGGGGGGCTGCCTCTTTTTGTCCCATAGTGAAAATGCCCGGCAGGTGCTGGGCCAGCCCGAAAGATAAACATGGCCACTCGACAAGCAGAACGCATCAACTTTGGCAAAATCAAGGAGCCGCTCTCGCCGCCCAACTTGATTGAGATCCAAGTCAACTCCTACGTCGAGTTCCTGCAAACGCAGGTCACGCCCGCCAAGCGCAGGAATCTTGGTCTTCAGGCAGTGTTCAACGAGGTTTTTCCCATCGAGAGCTACGATGGCAAGACTGTCTTGGAATACACCGGCTATGAGATTGGCGACCCCAAGCTGAGCTGGTTGGACAGCATTCGCGAGGGCCTTACCTTTGGCGCGCCACTGCATGTCACTTTCCGGCTGCGGGACGATTCCCGGGGGGCCAAGGAAGAAAAGGTGTTCATGGGCGAGCTGCCACTCATGACCCCGCAGGGCACCTTTGTGATCAATGGTGCCGAGCGCGTCATTGTCAGCCAGTTGCATCGTTCGCCGGGTCTGGCCTTTGAGGAGGCCACCCATCCGAACGGCAAGAAGCTGCACAGCTTTCGGATAATTCCTGACCGTGGCTCTTGGTATGAGGCACAGTTCGACACCAGCGACTTGCTTTACGTCTATTTGGACCGCAAAAAGCGCCGCAGGAAGTTCCTCACCACCACGTTCTTCCGTGCGCTTGCCTTCTTGGATGGCGAGGAGAAGGCCAAGAAGGATGTTGTGCGCGGCACCGACGAGGAAATCATCAAGCTGTTCTACGACATCGAGGAGTTGTCCGTGAAGAAGGCCGAGGGCCTAGAAGACATCGCCAACAAGGTGTTGGTGGAAGACGCGGTTGATCCCGACAAAAACATCGTGGTCGCGCGCGCATTCGAGCCGCTGTCCAAAGCGGTCGTGAAGCAGATTGCGGAGCTGGGGGTGACCAAGATTCGCGTCGTGGACACTTCGGTGGACGACGGCATCGTTATCAAGTGCCTCAAGAAGGATCCGACCAAGAACGAGGAAGAGGCGCTCAAGGACATCTATCGCCGTCTCCGCCCTGGCGATCCGCCCACGGCGGCCAACGCGCGTGCGCTAATCAAACGGCTCTTCTTCGACCCGAAGCGTTACGATTTGGGACGCGTGGGCCGTTACAAGATCAACCAGAAGCTCAACTTCAAGGAGGACGCTACCTCCCGTATCCTGACCAAGAAGGACTTGGTCAACGCCACCAAATATTTGCTCCGCCTCAAAAAAGGGCAGGGGAGCGTTGACGACATTGACCATCTTGGCAGCCGCCGTGTCCGCACGGTGGGTGAACTGCTCGCCAACCAGTGCCGCGTGGGTCTGGCCCGCACCGAGCGCCTCGTCAAGGAGCGCATGACGCTGTTCGATCAGGAAGTGGACACGATGACGCCCGCGAAGCTCATCAATCCGAAGGCCCTTTCCGCCGTGGTGCGGGACTTCTTCGGCCGCTCCCAGTTGAGCCAGTTCATGGATCAGATCAACCCGCTCGCCGAGCTGACCCACAAGCGCCGCTTGTCGGCCCTTGGACCCGGGGGCCTTTCGCGTGATCGCGCGGGCTTCGAGGTGCGCGACGTGCATCCTTCGCACTACGGTCGTATTTGCCCGATTGAGACGCCTGAAGGTCCGAACATCGGCCTCATTGCCTCGCTGGCGACGTTTGCCCGCGTGAACGACTTCGGCTTCATCGAGACGCCGTATCGCAAGGTCGTGAACGGCCGCGTCACCGGCGAACTGGACTACCTCACGGGCGACCGGGAGGAAGGTTTCACCATCGCCCAAGCCAATGCGCGTCTGGATGACAAGGGTCACTTCACCGGCGAGCGCGTCACCTGCCGTCGCAAGGGCGATTTCGTGGACGTGGAAGCCAAGGAAGTGGACTACATGGACGTGTCCCCGAAACAGCTCGTATCCGTGGCTGCCGGCTTGATTCCGTTCCTCGAACACGACGATGCCAACCGCGCCTTGATGGGCTCGAACATGCAGCGCCAAGCGGTGCCATTGCTGATCACGGAGGCTCCGTTCGTTGCCACCGGCCTTGAAGAGCGCGTCGCGCGTGACTCGATGGCGGTGCTGGTCGCCGATGAGGCTGGCAAGGTTGCGAGCGTCACCGGTGATCAAATCATCATCACCAAGGACGGGAAGATTCCCGAGACCAAGAAGAAGCTCAAACACGCGCCCGAGGACGGGGTGTGGATCTACCGGCTCCGCAAGTTCATGCGTTCAAACGCCGCGACTTGCGTGAACCAGCAGCCGCTCGTCGCCAAGGGCGACACGGTGAAGAAGGGCCAAGCCATTGCCGACGGCCCCTGCACGCAGGGCGGAGAACTCGCGCTCGGGCGCAATGTGCTCGTCGCCTTCATGCCGTGGAACGGCTATAACTTCGAGGACGCGATCCTCATCAGCGAGCGCATCGTCAAGGACGACGTGTTCACCTCCATTCATATCGACGAGTTCGAGGTGGGTGCCCGCGACACCAAGCTAGGACCGGAGGAAATAACCCGTGACATTCCGAACCTCGGTGAGGAAGCCCTGCGAAATCTCGGGCCCGATGGCGTCATCCGCATCGGTGCCGAGGTCAAGCCCGGCGACATTCTCGTCGGCAAGATCACGCCGAAGTCGGAGACGGAACTCGCTCCGGAAGAACGTTTGCTCCGAGCCATCTTTGGTGAGAAGGCCGCGGACGTGAAGGACACCTCGCTCAAGGTTCCCTCAGGCACCTACGGCATCGTCATGGACGTGAAGGTCTCGGCCAAGAAGCCGACCGACATGTCTGCGCCGGTCAAGTCCGAGAACAAGGACGCCAAGCGCGCCCAGAAGGTGGTCGAGGAGGAATACAAGGGCAAAATCGAGACCTTGCGTGATCAACTTACGGAGGCGCTGTCCAACATCCTGCTGGGTGAAAAGATCCCGCTCGACGTGACCAACGCGGAAACCGGCGAGATCATCATTCCCGCCAACCGCAAGATCACCAAGACCCTGCTCCGGAAGCTGGCGCAGGTGTATGACAAGATCGAGATCGACCCCTCGCCGATCCGCAACAAGATCAACGAGATCATCGCGACGTTTAAGAAGAAGTTCGACGACCTCCAGATGCAGCACGATGAGGAGCTGGAGCGCTCCGAAGCGGGCGAGGACATCGATCCCGGCGTGGTCAAGCAGGTCAAGGTTTACATTGCCAGCAAGCGCAAGCTGTCGGTCGGTGACAAGATGGCCGGCCGCCACGGCAACAAGGGCGTCGTCGCCAAGATTGTCCCGGAGGAGGATCTCCCGTTCCTCGCCGATGGCACTCCGGTGGACATCGTGCTCAACCCGCTGGGCGTTCCGTCCCGCATGAACGTCGGTCAGTTGCTCGAGACCCACTTGGGCTGGGCGGCGAAGTTCTTGGGGCTCAAGTTTGCCACGCCGGTCTTCGACGGTATTCGCGAGAAGGAAATCCGCGGCTACCTCAGCGAGGCCGGTGACAAGCACAAGAAGGAAGTGGGCCAGGTGCTCGTGGGCGAGCATGGCAAGGCCACTTTGTTCGATGGCCGCACCGGTGAGTCCTTCGATCAGGAAGTCGTCGTTGGCTTCATTTACATGATGAAGCTCGGCCACTTGGTGGCGGACAAGATTCACGCCCGCGCGGTGGGACCGTATTCCCTCGTCACCCAGCAGCCGCTGGGCGGCAAGGCCCAGTATGGCGGCCAGCGCTTCGGCGAAATGGAAGTGTGGGCAATGGAATCCTACGGCGCGGCTTACACGCTGCAGGAGCTCCTCACCGTCAAGTCTGACGACGTGCAGGGTCGCACCCGCATCTACGAGGCGATCGTCAAGGGTGACAATGCCCTCGAAGCCGGCGTGCCGGAATCCTTCAACGTCCTCGTCAAGGAAATGCAGTCCTTGGGCCTCGATGTGAAGGTTGGCTACAGCAACCCGGCCGATCAAGCCACCCAGTCCAACCCGCAGGCGATGCTCGCCGCCCTCTGATTCAACGTAACAACCCACGCACCCAACAGCTATGATTAGCGCCAAAGATACCGCCCGCGAACTGCTCGGCTTGGACAAGGTCAACCTGGTTGATTACGTCAGCATCACCGTCGCCAGCCCAGAGACCATGCGTGCCTGGTCCAAGGGCGAGGTCAAGAATCCTGAGACCATCAATTACCGCACTTTCAAGCCGGAAAAGGGCGGCTTGTTCTGCGAGCGCATTTTCGGTCCCGTCAAGGACTGGGAGTGCTCGTGCGGCAAATACAAGCGCATCAAGCATCGCGGCGTGGTCTGCGATCGCTGCGGTGTTGAAGTCACCCTCGCCCGTGTCCGGCGCGAGCGCATGGGGCATATCGAACTCGCGGTGCCTGTCAGCCACATTTGGTTCTTCAAGTGCATGCCTTCGCGTCTCGGCCTCATGCTCGACATGACTGCCCGGAATTTGGAGCGCGTCATTTACTACGAGGACTATCTCGTCATCGATCCCGGCAACACGCCGCTCAAGCAGAACCAGCTCCTGAGCGAGATGGAGTATCGCGAGGCCAAGGAAACCTACGGGGCGGATGCCTTCGTGGCCAAGATTGGTGCCGAGGCGGTGCGCGATGCGCTGGCACGCTTGGAACTGCAGAAAATCGTCGGCGAGCTCGAGATCGCCATGACGGAGACCAAGTCGAAGCAGATTCGCAAAAAGCTCGCCAAGCGGATCAAGCTCCATCAGGGCTTCTTCAATTCGAAGACCCGGCCCGAATGGATGATCCTGACGGTGCTGCCGGTGATTCCTCCCGACCTGCGCCCGCTGGTGCCGCTCGAAGGCGGTCGCTTCGCCACCTCGGATCTGAACGACCTGTATCGTCGGGTCATCAACCGCAACAACCGTTTGCGCAACCTGCTTCAGCTCAAGACGCCGGAAGTCATCATCCGGAACGAGAAGCGCATGTTGCAGGAGGCGGTGGACGCGTTGTTCGACAACGGCCGTCACGGTCGCGCTGTTACCGGCGCGGGCAACCGATCGCTCAAGTCGCTCTCCGACATGCTCAAGGGCAAGTCGGGCCGCTTCCGTCAGAACCTGCTCGGCAAGCGCGTCGATTACTCGGGCCGTTCTGTCATCGTCATCGGTCCGGAGCTCAAGCTGCACCAATGCGGTCTGCCGAAGAAGATGGCGCTCGTGCTTTTCGAGCCGTTCATCATCCGCAAGCTCAAGGAACGCGGCTACGTCCACACCGTGCGCTCGGCGAAGAAGATGATTGAGCGGCAGTCGCCCGAGGTTTGGGACATTCTTGAAGAGGTTACCCGTGGCCATCCCGTCCTTCTCAACCGCGCTCCTACACTGCACCGCCTCTCGATTCAGGCGTTCGAGCCCACACTCATCGAAGGCGAAGCCATCCGCATCCATCCGCTGGTTTGCACCGCCTACAACGCGGACTTCGACGGCGATCAGATGGCTGTGCACGTGCCGCTTTCCGTGGAGGCGCAAATCGAGGCGCGGCTGCTGATGATGGCCCCGCTGAATGTCTTCAGCCCGTCCTCCGGCAAGCCCATCATGACGCCTACCCAGGACATCACCTTGGGCTGCTATTACATCACGGCCGAGCCGCGCGTTGTTAAGGAAAAGGAAAAGAAGCACGTCAACCTGTTTGGCTCCAAGGACGAGGTGATTTTCGCCTACCAAGAGGGGGTCGTCAAAACGCACGATCGCATCCGGCTCGCCAATCCGGACTTCGGGCACAAGACCGTGTTCGGTTTGGCGGACAAGCGCGTGATCGAAACCACCGTCGGGCGCGTCGTGTTCTCTGAAATCTGGCCGGAACCGATGGGCTTCACGAACTTTGTGGTCAACAAGTCCAAGATCGGCGACCTGATTTGGAACTGCTACAAGGCGGCGGGCCACGACAAGACCATCGAAGCCTTGGACCGCCTGAAGGAGCTGGGCTTCCGCGAGGCGACTCGCGCGGGCGTGTCCATCGGTATTGATGACATGATCATTCCTCACGCAAAGCAGGAGGAGATCGAGGCGGCTCACAAACAGATCAACCAGGTGGAAAAGCAGCACCGCTCGGGTGCCATCACCAGCGGTGAGCGCTACAACAAGATCATCGACATCTGGACCCACTGCACCGACCAGATTGCCAACGTCATGCTCAAGACGTTGCAGGAAAACCAGGGCAAGAAGGAGTTCAACCCTGTTTATTTGATGGTGGACTCGGGTGCGCGCGGCAACAAGGCGCAGGTCCGCCAGCTTGCCGGTTTGCGCGGCCTCATGGCCAAGCCCTCCGGTGAAATCATTGAGAAGCCGATTCTCTCGAACTTCCGTGAGGGTCTGACCGTGGCCGAATACTTCATGTCCACGCACGGCGCCCGCAAGGGTCTGGCCGACACGGCGCTCAAGACGGCCGACTCCGGTTACATGACTCGCAAGCTCGTGGATGTGGCGCAGGACGTCATTGTTCGCGTCAGGGATTGCGGCACCACCAACGGCATCTGGGTGTCGGAAATCCGCGAAGGCGAGGATGTAGTTGTGAAGCTGAGCGAGCGTCTCGTCGGCCGCCACGCTGCCGAGGACATCATCGATCCGTTGAACCCCAAGTCGAAGCTGGTCAAGGCCAACGACGAAATCGACGAGATCAAGGCGAAGGCCATTGAGGCGGCGAATGTGGAGCGCGTCAAGATTCGCTCCGTGCTGACCTGCGAAGCCAAGGTCGGCTGCTGCATCCCGTGCTACGGCCGGCATCTCGGCACCGGTCTCACGGTCAAGCTCGGCGAGGCGGTCGGCATCATTGCCGCTCAGTCGATTGGCGAGCCCGGCACGCAGTTGACGATGCGCACCTTCCACCTTGGCGGCACTGCCTCCCAGGTGTTCAAGCAGCCGCAGATCAAGACGAAGGTCGATGCGACTGTTCGCTTCAACGAACTGCGTATCGTCGAGCTCGAGGATGGAAACTGCATCGTCCTCAACAAGAACGGCTCCATCACCCTGCTCGCGGATGACGGCCGCGAACTCGAAACCCACACGATCGTCATCGGCTCCGTCATCTCGGTGCGGAACGGCGGCAAGGTCAAGAAGGGCGACACTTTCGTCCAGTGGGATCCTTACAACGTCCCGATTCTCTCGGAGAAGGCGGGCAACATTGTCTTCAATGACATCATCGAAGGCGTGACGATGAAGCAGGAACTGGATGAGTCCACCGGCCAGGAAGCCATGGTCATCATCGAGCACAAGGAGGATCTGCATCCGCAGGTCATCATTGAAGACAAGAATGGCGAGCCGCTGGCGCAGTATGCGATTCCTGCGGGCGCGCACATCGTGGTCAACGATGGCGACCACATTGTTGCCGGTTCACTGCTGGCCAAGACGCCGCGCAAGTCCTCGAAGACCAAGGACATCACCGGCGGTCTGCCGCGCGTGGCCGAGCTGTTTGAGGCCCGTCGTCCGAAGGATGCCGCCGAGATCGCGAAGATCGACGGCATCGTGGATTTCGGTGCGAGCGTGCGCGGCAAGCGCTGCATCCTCGTGAAGGATCCCAAGACGGGCCTTGAGGAGGAGCATCTCATCGCCATCGGCAAGCACGTCATCGTCTTCAAGGGCGACTTCGTGAAGAAGGGGCAGCAACTGACTGAAGGCCCCGTGGTCCCGCACGAAATCCTCGACGTTTGCGGCACGCAGGAACTGCAGGAGCATCTCGTCAACGAGATTCAGGAAGTCTATCGCGTGCAGGGCGTGACCATTAACGACAAGCACATCGAAATCATCATCCGGCAGATGCTCCGCAAGGTGCGCATCACCGAACCGGGTGACACCACGTTCCTCTGGGCCGAGCAGATCGACAAGATCGTTTTCGACGAGGAGAACGCCCGGGTCGAGAAGATGGGTGGCAAGCCCGCCGAGGGTGCGCCCGTCCTGCTGGGCATCACGAAGGCCTCGTTGGAAACCGAATCGTTCCTCAGTGCGGCGTCCTTCCAGGACACCACGCGCGTGCTCACCGAGGCCGCCACGATGGGCAAGAGCGATTACCTGCGCGGCTTCAAGGAGAACGTCATCATGGGCCACATCATTCCTGCGGGCACCGGCTTCCCGATGCATCGGGGCGTGGCGCTCAAGCCCATGGTGGAGGAGCTGCCGGCGGAGGAACTGCCGCCGGCGGAGACGGCCCAGCCCAATCCGTTGCTGGGATAGAGTGTTAAACGCGAAATCACCCAAACACAAATTTACGGGTTGCAACCAAGAATCCGTTTGTTAAATTCCGCGCTCCCTGTCCCGGATTTCCGGGCAGGTAGCGCAAAACACGAAGGCTGACAGGCAATGCCGACCATTAACCAACTCGTCCGCAAAGGACGCAAAGCAATCACCTACAAGTCCAAGTCACCGGCGCTCGAAGGCTCGTCCTTCCGGCGCGGGGTGTGCTTGCAAGTCATGACCCGCACCCCCAAGAAGCCGAACTCCGCCCTCCGCAAGGTGGCTAAAGTTCGTCTTACGAACGGATACGAGGTCATCGCCTACATTCCCGATGAGGGCCACAACCTCCAGGAACACTCCATCGTGCTTGTGCGTGGTGGTCGTGTGAAGGATTTGCCCGGCGTGCGCTATCACATCGTGCGCGGCACCTTGGACGCCGCTGGCGTCGAGAAGCGCCGCGTGAGCCGCTCCAAGTATGGCGTCAAGCGTCCTAAGGCTGCCAAACCTGCCGCCAAGTAATTTCGCAACTTAATCCTGAACTTCCCCCGTTAGCCATGTCTCGTCGCCGTCAAGCAACCAAACGCCAAATCATCCCGGATGGCCGCTTCAACAGCGTGCTGGTCGGACGCCTCATCAACACCGTCATGCAGGGCGGCAAGAAGAGCGTCGCCCAGCGCATTGTTTACGGGGCCTTCAACGCCCTCGCTGAGAAAGTCACCGACGCCACGCCGGTGGATGTCCTCCAGCGCGCCGTGGACAATGCCAA
>Ga0007763_10110327_pt1 | contig 12554 bp, 10 predicted proteins | sample LauGreFa1BDMLBSN_FD_61645 | JGI IMG/M metagenome (GOLD analysis project Ga0007763, IMG submission 61645) | Metatranscriptome of freshwater lake microbial communities from Lake Michigan, USA - Fa13.BD.MLB.SN (Metagenome Metatranscriptome) | ecosystem: Environmental > Aquatic > Freshwater > Lake... | reverse complement strand
TTTTTTTGCCTCTAACTTGAATGATCGTACCAAACGTATACCTAAATAGGCATTTGGAATAATCGCAACCAACCCACCTAAAAATGCAAACTTTCCATTTACCTCATCTAACGTTAATGTATAACTCACACTAACAACCAACGTTATTAAAATTTGATATGCAATAATTTTAATAATTGATGATGCGTTTGCAATCATAAATTGAATTTAAAAGGCTAAATATATTCTGGTGATTATATAGAGCGAATCATGTTAAATCAAGGCAGTTTCAAGATTGATTGATTTTTTAGTTAAACTATTTTACTTAAAATACCATTGAGTTCTTCTTGATTAGTGTAGAAAAAAACCAATTTTCCACTTCCATTTTTTTTACTTTCCACTTTTAGCCTACCGTCAAACTTAAGATCTAATTCAGCCTGAAATTGTGTAGTTTGTGTATCAATGCGCGTTGCGTCATCCATCTGCTTCGGATTCAATATACCTTTTACTAACTGCTCCGTTAATCGCACCGACAAACCTTGATTAACTATTTTGCGTGCTACCAAAATTTGTTGCTCTCCAACCAAAGACAGTAATGCTCGCGCATGCCCCATATCCAATTGATTGTTCAACAACATTTTCTTTACTTCTGGCTGTAATTCCAGCAAACGCAACAAATTTGTAATCGTGGCTCTTGATTTCCCGACAGCATCTGCAACTTGTTGATGTGTCATAGTAAATTCTGTTAATAAACGATGTAGCGCCTCTGCTTCCTCTAACGCATTTAAATCTTCTCGCTGGATATTCTCAATCAACGCAATGGCAATAGCGGTGCGATCATCCATTTCTTTAATAATGACAGGCACATGATGCAAACCGGCAATCTGAGCTGCTCGCCATCTGCGCTCGCCAGCAATAATTTCATAGCGCCCATGTGAAATACTACGCACAATAATAGGCTGAACAATCCCTTGCATCGCAATTGAATTCGCTAATTCCTGAAGCTTTTCTTGGTTTATATCTCTACGCGGCTGATATTTTCCACGCTGCAACACGTCTATGGGCAGTGAATGACTTCCTATTTCATCATTTGATGTACTGGGCATTTCACCCAAGAGTGCATCCAAACCACGCCCTAAGCCTCGTTTTTTTACATTCATGATAATGTTGAGTTATGTGTATTAAAAAAATCGAGTTGTTGAACTAATTGTTCAAATGTATCGAGCAATTGCTGTAGTTGTTGCGCTTCTAGAAGCAGTTGTTCCTTGTGCTGTACAAGTAAATTTTTTTGTTCAAGTTTTAACGATACGTTTTTTTCACTAGGCACTTCACTAAGTAAAGCCTCAAGTCCGCGACCTAAACGTGGTGCTTTAGTTGCCATTTTCACCTGCCGCATTCGCTAATATTTCTTTTGCTAACGCCATGTAAGCTATAGCACCCCTAGAGCTTTTGTCATAATTAAGCACGGGCAAACCATGACTTGGCGCTTCTGCAACACGGATATTACGTGGAATACAAACTTTAAACACATCCGTTCCAAAATAACGAATCAACTGCTCAGACACATCTTTTGTTAAACGATTTCTATCGTCAAACATCGTCCGTAAAATACCTTCTAAATGCAAAGTTTTATTGACCGTATTTTGAATATTTTTCAATGTACTCATTAAAGCTGAAATTCCCTCTAGCGCGTAATACTCGCATTGCATTGGAATAAGCAAGCTATTTGCCGCCACCATCGCATTAAGCGTCAACATATTGAGTGATGGGGGGCAATCAATAAGTATATAATCATAATTTGATTTAATTTTTTCTAATGCATGAGCAAGACGTAATTCCTTCCGCTCAGCCTGCATCAATTCAACTTCCGCAGCAGTTAAATCTGCATTTCCCGCAATCACATCAAATTTCAACGAGGGCAAATGAATAACAGTTTGTGATGCCTCAACCACTTCCATTAACAAATCATAACCAGAATGCGTAATATCATGTTTATCTATCCCGCACCCCATTGCTGCGTTACCTTGCGGATCTAAATCGACAAGCAATACTCGCTTTTTTAATGAGGCCAGTGACGCTGCCAAATTGACACTAGTGGTTGTCTTTCCGACGCCACCTTTTTGATTTGTAATGGCAATAATTTTTCCCACGTTTTCTCCTCAACTGTTAAGAAACTTGTATTTTAACTAAACAACGCTCGGCTTCAATGTGCGGTACGTGAAGCGGTATCAAGGTTGTGTTTGCACTAATACCAATCAATTCCTCTTGAGGAACCTGACCTTTCATGCAAAGTAACACGCCTTTTTCACCTAAAACATGTTGCGTTAATTCAATAATATCGGGCAAACTTGCAAAAGCACGCGTCAGCACCATATCAAACTTTTTTTCTGATACAAACGTTTCAATGCGACTGTGAGTCACATTAACATTAGGCAATTTTAGCTCCAATATCGCTTGCTGAACAAAACGTGTTTTTTTTGCGTTACTGTCTATTAAGTGAAATGTAATATCAGGTCGGCAAATGGCGAGCGGGATTCCCGGCAAGCCAGCACCTGTCCCCACATCCATAATGCGTTGACCTTCTAAGTACGGCAAAATAGCAAGACTATCAAGCAAATGTAAATTCACCATATCTTGACGATAACGAATGGCAGTCAAATTATAGGCTTTATTCCATTTCTCTATTAAATAAATAAATGCCAACAATTTAGATACCATCTCATCGCTAACCGAAGTATTTAGGACACTTAAACCATCACATAATAATTTTTCGTCTTGATTCATGCCGCTTTCTTTTTCAAATGCACCAATAATAATGAAATAGCCGCTGGCGTAATTCCTTGCATTCGCGAAGCTTGCCCTAACGTTTCTGGGCGTTGTTTTTGTAATTTCTCGGACACTTCATTTGATAATCCTGACACCGCTTTATAATCTAACGTAGTCGGTAATTTCAAATGATCATAACGCAGAGATTTATCTATATCTGCCTGTTGCCGAGTGATATAGCCTTGATATTTCGATTGAATTTCAACTTGCTCTGCGACATCATCCGCAAACTCGTGACCATCATCTAAAAACGATAACAAGTTTTTAATATCGACTTCTGGTCTACGCAATAACTCAGTTAAATTTGCTTCTTTGTTTAATGATTTACCCCAAAATTGCTCTACTTTTTGCGCATTTTCAGTATCCGTGTGAATCCATTTTTGTTTTAAATTTTGCTGCAATTTGTCAATGTTTTCGCGCTTGATTTCAAAAGCCTGCCAACGTTTATCGTCCACCAAATTTAATTCACGCCCTTTTTGCGTGAGTCGTAAATCGGCATTATCCTCTCGTAAAAGCAATCGATATTCCGCACGACTGGTAAACATTCGATAAGGTTCTTGTGTTCCACGCGTAATTAAATCATCGATCATCACGCCAATATATGCTTCATCTCGACGCGGACACCAACCTTCAAGGCCCTGTGTCAATCGAGCTGCATTTAAACCCGCGATTAAACCTTGCGCTGCAGCTTCTTCATAACCGGTTGTACCATTGATTTGACCCGCGAAAAATAAACCGTCCAAATGTTTTGATTCAAGTGTCATTTTTAAATCACGGGGATCAAAAAAATCGTATTCAATCGCATAACCTGGACGCATAATTTGCGCATTTTCAAATCCTAGCATTGAACGCACAAATTCATATTGCACATCAAAGGGTAAACTTGTTGAGATACCATTGGGATAAATTTCGTGCGTTGTTAACCCTTCTGGTTCAATAAAAATTTGATGCGAATCGCGGTCAGCAAATCGCACAATTTTATCTTCAATAGAAGGGCAATAGCGTGGTCCTATACCTTCAATTACGCCAGAGTATAAAGGCGATCTATCAAGACCATTTCGAATAATATCGTGTGTTTTTTGATTGGTGCGCGTGATATAACAGGGTATTTGCTTTGGATGCTGCTCAGCATTGCCTAAAAAAGAAAAAACAGGCACGGGCGTATCGCCATGCTGCTCTTCTAATACGGAAAAATTAATCGTTCTCGCGTCAATACGCGGCGGTGTTCCTGTTTTGAGTCGATCAATGCGCAAAGGTAATTCATGCAATCGCGCCGCTAAGGCAACCGAAGCGGAGTCACCCGCTCTACCACCACTGTAATTTTCAAGGCCAATATGAATTTTTCCGGCTAAAAACGTGCCTGCCGTTAACACAACAGAACGCGCTATAAAATCTAATCCCATTAACGTTTTCACGCCAATTACCTGTGTGCCTTCAATGATTAAATCAGCCACAGTTTGTTGAAATAACATTAAATTTGGCTGGTTTTCCAATGCGTGGCGAATGGCTTGCTTATAAAGCTGACGATCGGCTTGCGCACGTGTTGCTCGAACCGCTGGCCCTTTACTTGCATTGAGAATACGAAATTGAATACCGCCTAAATCAATGGCTTGCCCCATAATACCGCCAAGCGCATCAATTTCTTTGACCAAATGCCCTTTACCAATTCCACCAATTGCAGGGTTGCAACTCATTTGCCCGAGCGTGTCAATATTTTGAGTCAAAAGCAATGTTTGCGCCCCAGTCCGAGCCGCTGCAAGCGCAGCTTCAGTCCCCGCGTGACCACCACCCACCACAATAACGTCAAATTCTTTTTTAAATTTCATTTTGTATTAAAGCCACAAGTTCAGGTAAGGAATTGAGGGTATAGGTTGCATTCAAATCAGCCATCGTATATTGCCCAGCGTAACCATATGACACCGCAACCGTTTTAAAATCCGCCTGATTTCCTGCACTAATATCGTTAATTGAATCACCTATCATCCATGTTTTTTCTGGATCTACACCTATTTTTTTTGCGGTTTCAAGTAACGGTATTGGACTGGGTTTCATTTCAGAAAACGTATCACCTGATGCAATAAAATCAAAATAAGGGGCAAGTCCGGCTGTTTCCATCAAAGGATTAGTGAAACGAGCTGTTTTATTTGTGACGCAAGCAAGCTTTAATCCCATTCGTTTTAATTCTTGCAAAGTATTCATTACACCGTCATATAAGCGACTATGTACCCAATCATTCGCAGCGTAATATGTTTTAAATAACGCAAACGCTGCGTCAAAATCTACCGGATCTGATTCAACGTGCCAACTTCCAACGAGCGAGCGTTTCACCAGCACATCAGCACCATTGCCAATCCACTGTTGAATGCTCGCTTGTGAATGCAGAGGTTTATTTAATTGTGACAGTGCAAAATTGACCGCCTCGACCAAATCAGGGGCAGAATCAATTAACGTACCGTCTAAATCAAAAATAATCAGCTCCGGTTTCATCGTAATTAAACTGCCTTTGCAAGCTCTGCACGCATTTCATCAATGACTTTTTTATAGTCAGGTTGACTGAAAATGGCTGATCCTGCTACAAATGTATCTGCACCTGCAGCTTTAATTTCACGGATATTGTCCACTTTAACACCGCCATCAATTTCCAGGCGAATATTGCGTCCACTTTCATCAATACGTTTTCTCACTTCACGCAACTTCGTCAATGCTGAAGGAATAAATGACTGACCACCAAACCCCGGATTGACAGACATTAATAAAATCATATCGATTTTATCCATTACATAATCTAAATAATGCAATGGTGTACTTGGATTAAACACTAAACCTGCTTGGCAGCCTTGATCTTTAATCAATTGCAACGTGCGATCAACATGAACAGAGGCTTCGGGGTGAAACGTAATAATACTTGCACCCGCTTTTGCGAAATCAGGAATAATTCTATCAACAGGCTCAATCATCAAATGCACGTCAATTGGTGCTGTCACGCCATGTTTACGTAATGCTTCACACACCAAAGGCCCAATCGTAAGATTTGGCACAAAGTGGTTATCCATTACGTCAAAATGCACAACATCCGCACCCGCTTTTAATACGTTATCCACTTCTTCGCCCAATTTCGCAAAGTTTGCAGATAAAATCGAAGGTGCAATCCAATTATCATTCATAGGTAAATCCTCTTTATACTTAAAATTAAAAAATAGTTAATTAAAGGCATTATTGCCTTTATGGGCTATAAGAAGCCAAAAATTGATTATCGATAAATGCTTATTCTGTTTTGATGTCGTCATGTAGTAGAAAATAAATCGCGTCAATCAATCCTTCACTATCATCACTCGATTTAATCACTACACCATCGTTATTTTGTGATTTTTGCTCATTGCGACTCGCTAATTCAGCTTGAATTAGCGTATCATCCCCTTGCGATGAAAGCGTCAGCAAATAGATCGTTTTTGACTCTTCTTCGTTTAAAAAATTAATGACATTGGTTAAAACACCTTGTGAGTGATAATTAACGTAGTAATTGTATTTACCTTTTTCATAATCGGTAATTTTAATATCACTCTGTTTCAGCGCCATTCCGAGTGTACGCCAAGCTTCCGTTATGGGCTGTTTAATCAATACGCGCTTATCCGTGTCTTCACCCAATAGCGTGACAGTCGAATTGAGTCCTGGACGTTTTTTCTTAGGTTCGATACTGTCATCAATAACCACATTGGTATTTTGTGTGTTTTGTTGCAAAGCCAATGTGGGCGGTCGCTCAAGCATTGCTGTATCGCGATAACGACTACTCCCACTCGAACACGCCAGCACAAGAAAACTTAACGCGAGAATCACTGCTCCATTTTGTTTCTTAATCATATTTTATTCACAATAAAACAGGCGATGCGTCAAAACAGGAAAACCTGCGCGCACTTTAACCAATCTTTCATGATCAATTTCAGCAGATACAAACCCACTGCCCGTTTTATAACAATCCAGTACCACACCCCACGGATCAATAATCATGCTATGACCGTAAGTTCTGCGACCATTTTTATGGAAGCCTCCTTGATTAGGTGCGATGATGTAACATAAATTCTCAACAGCACGAGCGCGTAATAATAATTCCCAATGAGCAGCGCCTGTTTCAGCAGTAAACGCAGAAGGTACAATAATCACTTCAGCACCTTGCTCACTCATTTTGCGGAAAAATTCAGGAAAACGTAAATCATAACAAACCGCAATACCTACTCGTCCAAAAGGCGTATCAATGACTAATGCTTGATTACCTGCTTCTATTGAATCCGATTCACGATAAATTTCGTTAGTATTGGGAACATGTACGTCAAACAAATGGACTTTGTCATAACGCGCCACTCGTTGTCCTAAATGATTGTAAATTAAACACGCAGCACGAACTTTATGTTCATCAATACCCGCGATTGGAATCGTGCCACCAACAATCCATACACCGTATTTTTTTGCAGTTGTTTCTAAAAAATTTTGAATAATGCCTAGACCATCCGATTCCTTCGCGTGAACTTTATCGAGTTCATTATTACCCATTAACGCAAAATTTTCAGGCAATGCGACTAATTTTGCCCCTGATTTTACCGCTTCAGCAATCAGTTTTTCTGCTTCTAATAAATTTGCGCTAATATTTGGACTTGACGCCATTTGAATGGCAGCACATTTACTCATGATAAGCCTCTTTAGAATTAAATTGTTGGTGTAGCCATGGAAACTGCGTCAACTGCCCCCATGTTTTTTGCATTAAGCCTTCGTTTTCATGAAGTGCAATCACTTGCGTATTTCCCCATGACCCTGTAATTTGATATTGTGATCCAAAGAAAAAACCTTCTTGATCTTTACCCGTTAGGGTTTGCCCGACTAAATTCATTATTTTTCCTATAATTGTACCAGCAATAGGAACCGCGTCAGCACTTTTAGGTGTCACATTCACTAAATAGTTCACATTTTCAGCCACAAAATCCGTATCACCTTTTAAGAGAATTTTCGCTGGAATAGCATCCACTATAAGATTTTGCGTACTTGCTTTACCTTGCAGAAAGTCAAAATGCCCACTAATCGTATTAAACATTAACCCTTCTTGATACAGATCACTAAAATCTAAACTTAATCTTTTTAACCACTGTTCAAGCGCCAACATACCAAGTATTCGCCCAAAACCCGGTTCAATACTTAAAATCCGTCCATTTTTTAAATTTAGTTCCGCTTGTCCGTGCATTTTTTCTAAACTAAATTGCTGCGGTGACCCTTGCCAATCTAAATTAATATCGATATCACCAGTCGTTTCAGAAATATCTTTAGTAATGCCTAAATGTGAAAATAATTGCCCCGCTTTGAGTAAAGTCAATTTACCCCGCAAATCTGTTTGCAAAATTGGCGCATTAAACCAATCACCCGTCAATTTCAAATTATGCGTTGGTGCTTGTAAAGTAATTGTTTTAAAGCCGATACTACTCGCTCGAACTTCTGTTTCAATCGTTAGCTTTCCTAATTCACAATCCTGCCAATAAGTCCGTTGACTCTCCAAAAATAACGTAGGCAAATTCATAAAATTTGTCACCAACGATACAGGCTCAGGTGAACCAGTCATTTCTGTTGATTGTAATTGTTTAAAGAAAGCTAAATCAAATTTATCAAGCTTCAACCTTAAAATACCTGTTTGCGTCATTTTCTCAGGCATGGCCCACTGCAACTGCCCTTTAGCAAACGTACTATCTAAAACACCGCGCCACGATGTTGAATCATGTTTTAAAACTAAATCAAATTTCCCCAATGAAGCCTTCTTCCAAAATGCATTGTCACTTTGCATAATGAATGTATGAATAGTGGCCACCGTATTTTCTACTTTTTCTGTCGAATTAGGGATTTGTAATACCGCAAGTTTAAGCCAATCTTGTAGCATCAAGTGATCGCGCACAATTTTAACAGTAATTCCTTCATTTTGTGGCAATTCAACCTTCCCCTCACCAAGTAATACTTCGCCACGTTGAAATCGCTTATTCTTAGTATCAACCATTAAAGCAGCTTTCAATTGCGCGTTATAATTCACCATCAATGGCAACATTAATTCATCACCTAATGTAAACGTCATGCTTAACGGCGTTTTTTGCGATTTATCTTTGGATAGTTCATCAGGCAGATTTAAAACGATGCCTTCTAATTGAGATTCAAGCAGTAATGTCACCGGCTTTTGCTCTTTAGGTAAATTCAATGTTAATTGATAATTACTTACCCCTTCAATCCATTGTTTTTGTTGAGATGTCGTCACTAACGAAGATAATTTTAATTGTGCAAACAAATCCTCAATTGCTACACTACCTAAAACATTGATGACGGTTTGTTTATCATAATTTTCTAGTGTTATTTTAATTGGTTTTTTAAATGCGACCCCATTAATTACATCACTAAACACGCCATCTTCAGTAAACTTCAACACACCATTAAGCGAGTTGATAGGCAAATCTAATGATTTCACCTTTAATTTAGCTTGATGAAATTGCGCTGAGCCTTTGACTTTTGGCAAAAAATTATCATCTAATGGTATTTGTAAATCTAAACCTACTTGCGTACTGCCTTGGGGCGTCACGGCATTTAAAATAGTGTCAAAAGAGCGATGTAATGGTGTATTTTTCATGAAATCAAGTATATCCATCACTGCACCATCAAGTTCTCCAATAATCGATACATAATGACTCGTGGACATCGAAGGGATAATCACTTCGGCAGACTTAATAATAGCGTTTTGTGCCATTCCCTCTAAATTGACTTGTAAACTATCTTGGAAAAAACGTACGCTAGCATTTAGATTCGTTAATGAAGGCCAGTTGGGTGCATAAAAAAGCTGCGTATCCTTTGCATCAAAAAGAACTTCGAAAACACCTTGATTTTTATCAAATGGAAACTCTGCAGGATTGCCATAAAGTAAAAACTGTCCATTCTTCAACTGCCCTTTTTCAAATGCACGATCAAGCCACGCAACCGTATATTTTCCCATCACACTAACTGGTAAATAGCGAAATGCTTGTGTTGCATCATCCGCTGAAAAACGTGTTTGTAAATCTATAAAACTGGGGCCATTTTTGGACAAAGTGTATTTCACACGACTTTCGCTGTGGATATCTTTATTATTTAACACAATTTGGTCACTGGAAATAATCCAAGCATCCGGCACTTGCCGCCAATTGAACATTGTATTTAACTGCAAGGTTGGAAAAGCGTCTCGAAATAATGAAGGAATAAACGCTTCTACCTTATTTCCATTTAACGCTATATTGCCGATTTGTTCATTGCCGTTTACAACACCACCAATATGCTCAATGTGTAATTTAGAGGCAACATCATAAAAACTCAAATCATCAAATTCGCTGTGAATGGCGAATTTTTGCAGCACTGGTTGAGCAAATAAACGGATATTTTTCACAGTACCGCTTAATTTAGTTTGCTCAAAAGAAGAAATAGCCTTATCTGGTGCGAAAAAATGCGCTAACGAAGTAAGAGGAGCAAGTTCTAATTGCGCCAAATCAAGCGCAATGCTGTTTTGTTTCGTATCATTTTCATTAATTGCAACGGAAATAGCGCCATTAGCACTGGTTTCTGGAAGCGTTAATTGCACTGTAGGTAGTGTCACGCGCCACATTTCATTTTCATGTTGTAGCTGAAAAGCACTACTTAACCTACTTATGTTCAAATTTGAATGCTGTGGACGTGTCAATACCAATTGAGATGCACTAACTCGACCATGAACATTACTAATTTGGCCTTGTTTCCATGTTGCAAAAACCTGAAGATTTGCCTGACCTTTTGAGATATTGAGTGAAAGTGGCAGAGGCAGTGCCGAAAAATCAACCAAATTTATTTTTTTGGACTCAATGAAAATGGAACCGTCTAATTGTTTGGGATCAAATACGCTACCTGTAAACCTCATCGACACACGCAATGGCTCGGTCTGTTGCGACAATTGAGCAAGAACGTTAACACGATGTTCATCACCATCGTTGATGATAGCTATATTTACAGGAGAAATCTGGCGAGGTTCTGCATGTGTTTTTTCATCACGCCAAATGACCGAACTTTGCAGAATTTGATATTTTCTACCTTGAAGTAACCAAAGTGGCTCACCTTCGCTCGCTTTTAAACCTTCAATGCCAATAGAGTCATCTGTATGCCGAATAATTGTAATTTTCGCACCGACAAGCATAACGGATGTGGCAGATAGTAAATCTCGCTGTTTAATAAACTCCCATACATCCATGCCCAAACGAATCTCTTTAAGCTGAATTTTTTCATCCGCAATATTGAGGTGTAAAAGCCTTATTTCTGGAGTTAAACCACGCAACTTAGCGCGTAACTGCCCAATTTTCACTGGCGCATCAATAGCTTGACTCAATTGCATTTCTAAATCAGCTTTATAATTTTCTATACTCGCAAATAAAAAATGCACACCAATAAGTCCACCCGCTAAAGTGAGCAGTGTCCAGAACATCACATGTCGAGCAAATCGCGTTAAATGGTGTTTCATGCGTTAATTTAAGTAAAAATCGTTGATATTATCAGGCGTATTACACGGATTAATCACGATTTACTGATCCGTCCTACATTTTTGAGTAGATGAAAATGAATATAGTAGGCAATAAATAAGCCACAAAATGATGCGCTATTCTATGGCGATAATCAACGCGCCTAAAACAATACAAAACAATAAGTAACTTGTTTTATCAACTCCCCCACGCTTTATCAAGGCGTTGAGCCGATACGGGAATAGCCGTTTTTAGCTGTTGTGCAAAAAGTGACACCGCAAACTCTTCAAGCATCCATCGAAAAGATTCTTGCTCAGGTGTCACCATTTCTTTTTTACTGCGCTCAGCGACGGATTTCCAATAACGAATTTGAAATTTCGCCAATTCATTGGCTTTTTGTAGCGTATTATCACGTTTATCTAAACGGTATTGCATCGCTTTTAAATAACGCGGTAAATGTTTAAATTGCGAAAAAGAAATAGTACGAATAAATCCAGCATAAATTAAAAAATCCAGCTGTTCACTAATACTTTTTGTTAAGGGATCATTTGAATTCATTTTCTGTAAATCTGCATTTAAATCACCGTAAAATTTCATAATTTCAAGCGCAATGGTACTTATTTCATTCGCACGCGTCACTAATTGACTTCGGTTCTCATTTAAGCTTTGCTCAAATGCACTTTGTGTTCGAATGATTCTACCTTCCACAAAGACGCTATTTAGCAATAATGTTAAAATATCGTTTTTATAATCAGCTATCTGATCAAATTTCAATAACGAATGCGCTGGTAGACGATTATAAACTAATTCTAGCCCTGCATTTTTGGGTATATTTTTAATCGCATAGGTGCATTCTTTGCGCTGATGCAGTTGAAACAAACGAATTAACCCTGCAATATGCTGCAACTGGGCTTTGCGCTGTGTATCAAAAATTTTCACGCCCACCGTTTCGCCCTCATCAACCAACGCAGGATAGCCAATAAATGCCTGCCCTTTTTGCATAAAACTGTATTGTTCAGGCAAATCATCAAATGCCCATTGAATATAACCCGTATAATTGAGCTCATCCGCCGCAATTTGATTAAAACTCTCACCTGCTTGCGTTACGTGCTTTGCCTGCAATTTTTTCAAATCTCGGCCATAATCAAGCAAATGTCCTTCTTCATCAATGATACGGAAATTCATTTTTAAATGCTCAACCAAACCATCAAAACTCCACGCATT
>Ga0007763_10116852_pt1 | contig 13143 bp, 25 predicted proteins | sample LauGreFa1BDMLBSN_FD_61645 | JGI IMG/M metagenome (GOLD analysis project Ga0007763, IMG submission 61645) | Metatranscriptome of freshwater lake microbial communities from Lake Michigan, USA - Fa13.BD.MLB.SN (Metagenome Metatranscriptome) | ecosystem: Environmental > Aquatic > Freshwater > Lake... | reverse complement strand
ACAACGTGAACATGGTGGTGTCGCTGATCAATCCGATCGCGATGGACGAAGGTCTGCGGTTTGCGATCCGCGAAGGCGGCCGCACCGTCGGCGCCGGCGTCGTCACCAAGGTCATCGCGTAACGCGCGCATCACCAAACGCCCCGCGAGCCCGTTCGGGCCTCGCGGGTGCGGACAGCAGCCCCGTCGCACCGATCAATCTCGCAGTCATCTCGTGTCTTTGAAGGTTGCGGCTTTTGTGGGGCATCTGTATAGTTCGCGTCCCTTTTCCATACGCCTAGGGTTGGGAAGAGGGTAAGCCCGACCGCAGGGTCAGCTGCAGTCATTAACCGTCTAGCGCGTTGTTAGCCGGGTCGAATGATGACCAGCCAACGGGTCGTTCTTTTGGGTACAGGAGTAGCAGGCATCGTGCAAAACCAGCGCATTCGCATTCGGCTCAAGGCGTTCGATCATCGTCTGATCGACGTGTCCACGCAGGAAATCGTCGACACTGCAAAGCGCACCGGGGCGTTGGTTCGTGGTCCGATTCCGCTGCCTACCCGCATTGAGCGGTTCACGGTGCTGGTGTCTCCTCACGTCAACAAGGACGCCCGCGACCAGTACGAGATTCGGACGCACAAGCGCGTTCTCGACATCATCGAGCCCACGGAAAAGACCGTGGACGCGTTGATGAAACTGGATCTTGCAGCCGGCGTCGACGTGCAGATCAGTCTCAAGTAGTACGGTTCTCGAACTTTCCCGCTGCGCTTGACGCAGCGGTTCGCTCCGCGGGAGCGAACAGGTCGCCGGAGAAGGCGGCCACTAAAAAGTCCCGACAGGGGGCTGCTGAGAGGATCTCGCCGCAGGTCGGTAGAGAGCCGCAAGAGACCGTTTACCAGTGGCACGAATGTCCTACTGGCAAGCGGTTTCTGTGTCTGTTTCGCGAGCATCAAGGCTCGCAAAGCAGAAAAGTACGACAGAGGCGTCATCCGCGGGGTGGCGCAGTAGGTAGACAGGAAGCAAACCAATGTCCATTGGATTGGTGGGTCGAAAAGCCGGGATGACGCGAATCTTCACTGAAGATGGTGCGAGCATCCCTGTCACCGTTATCGAGGTAGAGCCGAATCGCGTCACCCTCGTGCGCACACCCGACCGCGATGGGTATGCGGCGATACAGGTTACGACGGGAGCCGTGCGCCGAAACCGCATCTCGAAGCCGGAAGCAGGCCACTTCGCCAAGTCCGGCGTGCCTGCGGGTCGCGGTCTTTGGGAGTTTCGCGCCGAGGGTTCTGAAGAGACCTTCGAGGTGGGCTCAGAGCTGACCGTCGCGCGTTTCACCGCTGGTAATCGGGTGGACGTGCAGGGGGTGTCCAAGGGTAAGGGCTACGCCGGCACGATCAAGCGTTGGAATTTCCGTGGTCAGGATGCAACGCACGGCAACTCGATTTCGCACCGTGTGCCGGGCTCGATCGGTCAAAACCAGACCCCGGGCCGCGTCTTCAAGGGCAAAAAAATGTCAGGGCATCTCGGCAACGTGACCGTGACGACCCAGAGTCTCGAGGTGGTCCGGGTCGACGCGGATCGCAATCTGCTGTTGCTCAAGGGAGCGGTGCCAGGCCCCGCGGGCGCCGACGTCTATGTCCGTCCCTCGGTCAAGGGCTGAGCACGGGAGAGCGCTGAATGAATCTGAATCTAGCAATGGGTGGCGGCAGCGTCGAAGTCTCTGAGGCAGCTTTTGCCCGGGAGTACAACGAGGCGCTCGTGCACCAGGTGGTCGTAGCCCACATGGCTGCAGGTCGGCAGGGAACCCGCGGACAAAAGACGCGAGCGGAAGTCAGCGGCGGTGGCCGCAAGCCGTGGCGTCAGAAGGGTACGGGTCGTGCGCGCGCAGGCTCGATTCGCAGCCCGCTGTGGCGGGGCGGCGGCAAGGTGTTCGCGGCGCGAACCCAGGACCACAGCCAGAAGGTCAACCGCAAGATGTACCGTGGCGCAATGCGCTGCATCTTGTCGGAGCTCATTCGCCAGGAGCGCCTGGTGGTGTGTGATGCTTTTTCCGTCGAGGAGCCGCGTACGCGTCTCCTGCTTGGCAAGCTCGGGGCACTCGAGCTGCGTAACGTGCTTATCGTGGCGGAAGAGGTCGATCAGAACCTGTATCTCGCTGCGCGCAACCTGAACGGCGTGGACGTCAGCGATGTCAGTGCGCTGGATCCCGTGAGTCTGATCAGCCATGACAAAGTGCTGGTGACGGTGGGCGCGCTGAAGAAGCTCGAGGAGGCGCTGGCATGAATCAGGAACGACTGTACACCGTGCTGGTCGAGCCGCACTTCTCCGAAAAGGTGTCGTTGCTCAGCGAAAAGCGCAACCAGTACGGGTTCAAGGTGGCGCGGGATGCTACCAAGGCGGAGATCAAGACCGCAGTGGAAGAGCTGTTCAAGGTCACCGTGGAAGGCGTCAGCACCGTGAACGTAAAGGGTAAGACCAAGCGCACGGTGCGCGGCATGGCGCGCAAGAAGGATTGGAAGAAGGCCTATGTGCGGGTCGCGCAAGGTCAGGAAATCGACTTCATGGTAACGGAATAACAGGTCATGGCTGTCGTAAAAGCAAAACCGACTTCGGCCGGCCGCCGCTTCGTCATCAAGGTCGTCAACCCCGATTTGCACAAGGGTGAGCCGTACCGCCCGCTGCTCGAGTCGCAGCACCGTACCGGTGGTCGGAACAACACGGGCCGCATCACCACCCGGCATCAGGGTGGCGGTCACAAGCAGCACTATCGGGTGGTGGACTTCCGACGCGACAAGGACGGCATCCCGGCGGTAGTGGAGCGTCTTGAGTACGATCCGAACCGGACCTCGCACATCGCGCTGCTCAAGTACAGCGACGGGGAACGACGCTACATCATTGCCCCGCGCGGCGTGAGCGCAGGGGACACGTTGATGAGCGGGAGTTCTTCTCCCATTCGTGCCGGGAACGCGATGCCGCTGCGCAGCATCCCCCTCGGTAGCGTTGTGCATTGCGTGGAACTCAAGCCCGGGCGCGGCGCGCAGCTCGTTCGCAGCGCCGGCGGCTCAGCACAGCTGGTGGCCCGCGAAGGAGCTTACGCCACCCTGCGCCTGCGCTCCGGAGAGATGCGTCGTGTACTCACCGAGTGCAAGGCAACCTTGGGCGAAGTCGGTAACTCCGAGCACAACCTTCGGTCCCTCGGCAAGGCCGGGGCGAAGCGCTGGCGAGGTGTGCGTCCTACGGTTCGTGGCGTGGCGATGAACCCGGTGGATCACCCCCACGGCGGTGGTGAAGGTAAGACCTCCGGTGGTCGTCATCCGGTCACGCCCTGGGGTGTGCCGACCAAGGGTTACAAGACCCGCAAGAACAAGCGGACGGACAAGCTCATCGTTCGTCGTCGAGGAAGGAGATAAGCGGTGCCGAGATCGTTGCGCAAGGGTCCGTTCGTGGACCTGCACCTGATGAAGAAGGTCGAGACCGCAATGGGTGGCAGCGACCGCCGGCCGATCAAGACCTGGTCGCGCCGCTCCATGGTGCTTCCCGAGATGGTGGGCCTCACGATCGCGGTCTACAACGGCAAGCAGCATGTGCCGGTGTACATCAACGAAGACATGGTCGGGCACAAGCTCGGCGAGTTCTCGCCCACTCGGAACTTTCGTGGGCACGCGGCGGACAAGAAGTCCAAGCGCTAAGGCGCTAGTGGACGGAGTTGAATCATGCAGGTGAGTGCAATAGCTAAGCAGGTTCGGGTGTCGCCGCAGAAGGCGCGGCTGGTCGTCGACCTCGTGCGCGGCAAGCCGGTGAGTGCGGCGCTCGAGATCCTCGCTTTCAGCCCGCAGAAGGCGGCCGGCATCGTGCGCAAGGTCGTCGAGTCGGCGATCGCGAACGCGGAGAACAACAATGCCGCGGACATCGATGAGCTCAAGATCTCCGAGGTCTTCGTGAACGAAGGCCTGGTGATGAAGCGCATCAAATCCCGGGCCAAGGGTCGGGCGGATCGTATTGTCAAACGCACCAGTCACATCACCGTGACGGTTTCGGACGAGTAAGGCGCATGGGTCAGAAAGTTAATCCGATCGGGTTCCGTCTGGGTATTGTTCGCGAGCATGCCTCTGTCTGGTATGCGGATCGAAAGACCTACTCCCGTTATCTGCTCACCGATCTCAAGGTGCGTGATTATTTGCGCGCGCGGCTCGCGCAGGCGTCCATCAGCCGGATCGAGATCGAACGGCCGGCCCAGACGGCGCGGATCACTATCCATACGGCGCGCCCGGGCATCGTCATCGGCAAGAAGGGTGAGGACGTAGAGCGGCTCCGCTCTGATCTCGCTCGCATGATGGGTGTTCCGGTTCACGTGAACATCGAGGAAATCCGCAAGCCTGAGCTCGACGCACTGCTCGTGGCGCAGAACGTCGCGCAGCAGCTCGAGCGTCGGGTCCAGTTCCGTCGCGCGATGCGTCGCGTTATTCAGAACGCCATGCGTCTGGGGGCGGAAGGTATCAAGGTGCGTGTGTCCGGACGTCTTGGCGGCGCAGAGATCGCGCGGGCCGAGGTGTACCACGAAGGTCGGGTGCCGCTGCACACACTGCGTGCCGACATTGATTACGCGACCTGGGAAGCCAAGACCACCTACGGCGTCATCGGCATCAAGGTCTGGATCTTCAAGGGTGAAGTCATCGGGCGCGATCGCGACACGCAGGCCCAGACGGCCTGAGTCGTTGGCAACCGAATGACGCAGACGAAGGTTAAGTAACGTGTTACAGCCGAAAAGAACCAAGTTCAGAAAGCAGCACAAGGGCCGCAATCGCGGGCTCGCGGAGCGGGGAAGCTCTGTGAGCTTCGGTGAGTTCGGGCTCAAGTCGCTCGGTCGGGGTCGGCTGACTGCGCGGCAGATCGAAGCCGGTCGCCGGGCGTTGACGCGCCACGTCCGACGGGGCGCGAAGATCTGGATTCGGGTATTCCCGGACAAGCCCATCACCCAGAAGCCCCTTGAGGTGCGTCAGGGTAAGGGCAAGGGTTCGGTGGAGTACTGGGTCGCGCTGATTCAGCCCGGTCGCATGCTGTTTGAAATGGAGGGCGTGCCGGAAGAGTTGGCACGTGAGGCGTTCGCGCTGGCTGCGGCCAAAATGCCGCTGCCGACAGCGTTCGTGAAGCGGACGGTGATGTAAGGCCAGGCGAACGAGGAGCCGCACATGAACGTATCGGATCTGCGTAACAAAACGGAAAAGGAACTGCGCGAGGAGCTCTTGAAGCGCCGTCGCGAACAGTTCGGTCTGCGCATGCAGAAGGCCAGCGGGCAACTCGGTCAGACCCACCTGTTGGGCGCGGCCCGCCGTGACATTGCACGCATCAAGACGGTATTGGCGGAGAAGGCAAATGGCTGAGCAGGGATCGGCGGCGGCGGAAGCGCGTCACAGCAATCCGCGAACCGTGACCGGCAGGGTGGTCAGCGACCGGATGGATAAGACCATCACTGTGCTGATTGAGCGTAAGGTCCAGCACCCCGTGTACGGAAAGATCATCCGTCGCTCGTCAAAGGTGCATGCCCATGATGAGAACAACACCTGTCGCACAGGCGATCTGGTAACCGTAGTCGAGTGCCGCCCGCTGTCCCGTACCAAGTGCTGGACGCTCAAGAGCATCGACGAGCGCGCGCGCGAAGTTTGATCCGCGGCGCAACTGTTTAGAGGAATGGCTCGATGATTCAGACGGAAACCATGCTGGAGATCGCTGACAACAGCGGCGCGCGCCGGGTGCAGTGCATCAAGGTGCTCGGAGGCTCCCATCGTCGTTATGCCGGCATCGGCGACATCATCAAGGTAACGGTGAAAGAAGCGATCCCTCGCGGCCGTGTCCGCAAGGGGCAGGTGATGAACGCGGTAGTCGTTCGCACGCGCAAAGGCGTACGTCGGTCCGATGGTTCCGTCATCCGCTTCGACACCAATGCCGCTGTGCTGCTCAATAACCAGCAGCAGCCGATCGGCACGCGCATCTTCGGGCCGGTAACGCGCGAGCTCCGTTCGGAGAAGTTCATGCGCATCATCTCGCTTGCGCCTGAGGTGTTGTGATCATGCGAAAGATCAAGAAAGACGATGAGGTCGTGGTCATCACCGGCCGTGACAAGGGTAAGCGCGGTTCCGTGCTGCAGGTGCTTGGCGATGGCCGACTCCTCGTGGGCGGCGTGAATATGGTCAAGAAGCACCAGCGGCCAAATCCGAACGCGGGCCAGCAGGGTGGGATCGTCTCGCGTGAAGCGCCGATTCAGGCGTCGAACGTTGCGATCTGGAATGACGAGGCCGCGGCAGCGGATCGCGTCGGATTCCGCATCGAGGACGGGAAGAAGATTCGCTTCTTCAAGTCGAACAACAAAGCGATCGGCAGCTGAGAGACACGGTAATGGCGAATCTGCACCAGCAATATGTCGAAGTGATTCGGCCCCGGCTGCTGTCGGAAGGCGGCTACGACAACATTATGCAGGTACCGCGCCTGGTTAAGGTCACGCTGAACATGGGCGTGGGTGAGGCGGTAGGTGATCGCAAGATTATGGACGCGGCCGTGGGCGATCTCACGGCGATCACGGGTCAGCGCCCGGTGGTCACGCTCGCACGCAAGTCCGAGGCGGGGTTCAAGATACGCGAAGGATGGCCGATCGGCTGCAAGGTGACGCTGCGGCGTGCGCGCATGTATGAATTTCTGGAGCGGCTCGTCGGAATCGCGATTCCACGTATCCGAGACTTCCGTGGTCTAAACCCCAAGGCCTTTGATGGTCGCGGCAGTTTCTCCATGGGTCTCTCGGAGCAGATCGTTTTTCCGGAGATCGATTACGACAAGATCGATCGCATCCGCGGCATGAACATCACGGTTACGACGACCGCGAAGACCGACGCCGAAGCGCTGGCGCTGCTCCGCGCGTTCAGCTTCCCATTTCGCAACTGATTCTGGACACACGATAGCCATGGCAAAGACGTCGATGATCGAGCGCGAAAAGAAGCGCGCGCGAAAGGTAGCCCAGTACGCAAAGAAGCGCGCGGCACTGAAAGCCATCCTTGGTGACCGGAGCGCTTCTGATGAGGCGCGCTGGGAAGCGCAGGTCAAGTTGCAGCAGCTGCCGCGTGATTCCAGCCCGAGCCGGCAGCGTCGACGCTGCGGTCTGACGGGACGGCCGCACGGGGTTTATCGCAAGTTCGGTCTCGGCCGTAACAAGCTGCGCGAGTCGGCGATGCGGGGCGATGTGCCCGGTCTCGTCATGGCGAGCTGGTAAGGCCTGGAACAGATCGAGGACAAGACATGACGATGCAGGATCCCATCGCCGATATGCTGACGCGAATTCGCAATGCGCAGCGGGCGAACCATCCAACGGTCACCATGCCGAGCTCGAAGCTGAAGGCTTCGGTATGCGAAGTGCTGAAGCGCGAGGGCTATATCGAGGGTTTCGACGTGGCTGCTGACGCGAAGCCGACGCTCACCATCGCGCTGCGGTACCACCGCGGTCGCCCGGTGATCGAGACGGTAAAGCGAATCAGCCGCCCGGGTCTTCGCACTTATCGCGGGACCGACGCGCTGCCCAAAGTGATGGGCGGGTTGGGCGTCTCCATCGTCAGTACCAACAAGGGCGTCATGACCGACCGCGAAGCGCGCGCTCAGGGCATTGGCGGCGAAGTTCTCTGTACCGTGTTCTGACGGGGAAGAATTCATGTCTCGGGTAGCAAAGAATCCCATCGCGTTGCCGTCCGGCGTCGAAGTGTCGATGCAGGGCCAGCGGATCACGATCAAGGGTAGCAAGGGCTCTATCGGGCACGATCTGCATGCAGAGGTCGAGGTCCGCGAGGAAGGCGGCGCGCTGCGCGTAGTCGCTCGTACTGAGAGTACTGAGGCACGTGCCCAGTCTGGTACGGCGCGCGCCGTACTCGCGAATATGGTCACGGGTGTCTCTGCCGGGTTCGAGCGCAAGCTCACCATTCTGGGCGTTGGCTATCGCGCTCAAGCGGCAGGTCGCACGTTGAATCTTTCGCTCGGATTCTCGCACCCGGTCGAGTTCGCGGTCCCGGAAGGTATTGAGGTTGCGACACCCAGCCAGACCGAGATCCTTATTCGCGGCGTTGATAAGCAGCAGGTTGGGCAGGTAGCCGCCGAGATCCGCTCCATCCGCCCCCCGGAACCCTACAAGGGCAAGGGCGTGCGATATGCCGACGAGGTCGTGCGGCAGAAGGAAGCGAAGAAGAAGTAATACGAACGGGCGCGAGCGCAGATCGAGCGGTTCGCCAAGCGACAGTTAAAAGAGCGTCAGCACAGATGAACGACAAGAAGACATCCAGAGTAAGGCGCGCACGGCGCGCGCGGATGAAGATTCGCGAACTCGGCGCTGTTCGGCTGACCGTGTTCCGGACCCCCCGGCACATTTACGCGCAAGTATTTTCGCCCGAGGGGGGCCGAGTGCTCGCCAGTGCTTCGACCCTGGAAGAGGCGCTGCGCAGCGGAGCCACCGGCAATATCGAGGCTGCTTCCAAGGTGGGTGCCCTGGTGGCTGAGCGGGCGGTCGCCGCCGGCATAAGCAAGGTCGCCTTCGATCGCGCGGGGTTCAAGTATCACGGACGCGTTAAGGCGCTGGCGGATGCCGCCAGGGCAGGCGGACTGGAGTTCTAAGAGATGGCATATACCGAAGAAGTTCGGGAAGAAGGTCTGGTCGAGAAGCTCGTCCAGGTCAATCGCGTGGCCAAGGTGGTCAAGGGCGGACGCATTTTCGCGTTCACCGCGCTGACGGTTGTTGGAGACGGCAACGGTCGTGTGGGCTTCGGCCGCGGCAAGGCGCGGGAAGTGCCGGTCGCGATTCAGAAAGCCATGGAAGCGGCGCGTCGAAACATGGTCGATGTCGACCTTAACGGCACCACGCTTTGGTATCCCGTGACGGCACGTCACGGCGCGTCCAAGGTGTTCATGCAGCCAGCGTCCGACGGCACCGGCGTGATCGCCGGGGGTACCATGCGCGCGCTGCTTGAAGCTGCCGGCATACACAACGTACTCGCCAAGTGCTACGGGTCCACAAACCCGGTGAATGTTGTCCGCGCCACCTTCAAGGCGCTTTCCAGCATGCAGTCGCCCGAGTCGATCGCGCAGAAGCGCGGTCGCACGGTTGAGGAAATCAGCGCCTGAAGCGGCGCTTGAGGATAGACCATGAGTGCAAACAAGATTCGCGTCACGCTCGTCAAGAGCACCGCTCATCGGCTCAAGAACCACAAGGCCTGCGTGGCGGGTCTCGGTTTGCGCCGTATCGGTCATTCCGTTGAGGTGGAGGACACCCCGGCGGTTCGCGGCATGATCAACCGGGTCAGCTACCTGGTTCGCGTCGAAGGAGAGTGACGATGGAACTCAATCAGCTGAAGCCCGGTGCGGGCAGCCGCAAGCGCCGTACCCGAGTGGGCCGCGGTGCGGGCTCAGGACTCGGCAAGACCTGTGGACGTGGCCAGAAAGGGCAGGGCTCGCGCAAGAGTGGCAATGTTCGCCCCGGCTTCGAGGGCGGTCAGATGCCATTGCAGATGCGTCTGCCGAAGTTCGGTTTTCGCTCCCGAATTGGCCTGGAAACGGGCGAAGTGCGTCTGGGTGAGCTCGCTAAGGTGCAGGGTGATGTCGTCGACGTCGGATCGCTGAAGGCGGCCGGAATCCTGTCGAGCACCTTCACGCGCGCTCGCATCATGCTCTCGGGCACGATCGATCGCGCCGTGACAGTCAAAGGCATCAAGGTGACGCGCGGCGCGCGCACTGCGATCGAGGCGGCCGGGGGGCGGATAGAAGACTGATGGCTACGACGCCCTCACAGTTGGCGGGTGTTCAGGCGGGGCTCGGCGAGCTGCGCAGTCGCCTGCTGTTCGTGCTGATCGCGCTGCTCGTGTATCGCGTCGGCACGCACATCCCTGTGCCCGGGATCAACCCGGAGCGGCTCGCTGCTTTGTTTGAGCAGCAGCAGGGCGGGATTCTTGACCTGTTCAACATGTTCTCCGGCGGCGCGCTGGAGCGTATGAGTATTCTTGCGCTGGGAGTGGTGCCGTATATCACCGCCAGCATCATCCTGAACCTGCTCACCATGATGCACCCCACGCTGCAGCAGCTGCGTAAGGAAGGGGAATCGGGGCGGCGGAAGATTACCCAGTACACGCGCTACGGCACGGTGCTGATCGCGTTGGTGCAGGGAACCTCCCTTTCGGCGACCCTCGCTGCCCAGGGGCTGGCGTTCGCGCCGGGGTTCGCGTTCCACTTTGTCGCCACGACGACGCTGGTCACGGGCGCGCTCTTCATGATGTGGCTCGGCGAGCAGATTACCGAGCGCGGCGTGGGTAATGGGATCTCGCTGTTGATTTTTTCAGGCATCGTTGCGGGGTTCCCGGCAGCGATCGGTCAATCGTTTGAAGCGGCGCGGCAGGGCGACGTGAATATCATCGCGCTGCTGGTGATCGGTGCGCTGGCGATCGGAATTGTCGCGGGCGTGGTGTTTATCGAACGGGCCCAGCGCCGAATCACGGTCAATTACGCGCGGCGGCAGCAGGGGCGACGCGTGTATCAGGCCCAGAGCAGTCATTTGCCGCTCAAGATCAATATGGCGGGCGTGATCCCCGCGATCTTTGCCTCGAGCCTCCTGCTTGCGCCCGCTTCCATGGCGCAGTGGTTTGGCAGCGCGCCGAGCATGAGTTGGTTACAGGAAGTGGCTCTGGTGCTCTCACCTGGTCAGCCGCTCTACATTCTGCTGTTCGCCGCCGGGATTGTGTTCTTCTGCTTCTTCTACACCGCGATCATGTTTGATCCTAAGGAAGTTGCAGACAACCTCAAGCGGCAGGGCGCGTACGTTCCCGGCATTCGGCCTGGTCAGCAAACGGCGAAGTACATTGATGACGTGATTACCCGGCTGACCATCTTCGGCGCCCTGTACATCACGCTGGTCTGTCTGCTCCCGGAGTTCATGATCGTGGCCTTCAACGTCACATTTCAGCTGGGCGGTACCGCGCTCCTGATTGTGGTCGTGGTGGCAATGGACTTCATGGCTCAGGTGCAGGCTCATCTGATGTCCGGTCAGTACGCGCGACTGATGGAAAAGGCAAATCTGAAGAACTATGGCCGCGGAGGCGCCGCCCGGCGCTAGCCGGAACGGGGTCGCAAAGGCACGCGCGCGTTGGGCGCAGCGAGGAAGCTGAAATGAAAGTACGAGCATCGGTAAAGAAAATCTGCCGGAACTGCAAGGTCGTTAAGCGCAACGGTGTTGTGCGAGTGATCTGCAGTGTCGAGCCCCGCCATAAGCAGCGGCAGGGCTGAGGCAACCAGGTAACGACGGAGCAAGCGCATGGCACGTATTGCCGGAATCAACGTCCCGGACAACAAGCACGCGGGAATCTCGCTGACCTATATCTATGGCATCGGGCGGACCACCGCGCTCGCGCTGTGCAAGGCAGTGGGAATAGATCCGACCACACGGATTCAGGATCTTCCCGAGGACCGTCTGGACGCGTTGCGAAACGAAGTCGCCAAGATGACGGTCGAAGGCGATCTCCGGCGTGAAGTATCGATCAGCATCAAGCGGCTTATGGATCTCGGCTGCTATCGCGGTCTCCGGCACCGCCGCGGTTTGCCGGTACGTGGTCAGAGAACCAGGACCAACGCGCGTACGCGCAAAGGTCCGCGTCGGCCGATCAAGCGATAAGGGATAAGCAAAGCCATGGCAGAGCGCAAGAAGATCAAGCGCGTGGTCACCGAAGGGGTGGCCCATATCCACGCGTCCTTCAACAACACCATCGTGACCATCACCGATCGTCAGGGCAACGCTCTGGCCTGGGCGACGTCCGGTGGTTCCGGCTTCCGCGGCTCGCGCAAGAGCACGCCGTTTGCCGCGCAGGTTGCAGCCGAGAAGGCGAGCAACGTGGCGCTGGAATACGGCATGAAGAACGTGGATGTATTTGTAAAGGGGCCCGGTCCCGGACGCGAATCTGCAGTGCGCGCGCTCAACGCGGCGGGTCTGCGTATTAACAGTATTGCCGACGTGACGCCCATACCGCACAACGGGTGTCGTCCGCCGAAGAAGCGGCGCGTCTGAGCGGAAGGTAGCGGAGACATAGCAGATGGCGAGATATATCGGCCCGAAACTGAAGCTGGCCCGTCGCGAAGGCACCGACCTGTTCCTCAAGAGCGGCGTCCGCCCGATCGACTCAAAGTGCAAGATCGACACGTTGCCTGGCCAGCACGGTGCGCGCCGTGGTCGGCTCTCGGACTACGCAGTACAGCTGCGCGAGAAGCAGAAGGTGCGTCGGATTTACGGACTCCTCGAGCGTCAGTTCCGTACCTACTACAAGCGTGCGGAGCGCCGGAAGGGCGCAACCGGTGAAAACCTGCTGCGTTTGCTCGAGTGTCGTCTCGACAACGTCGTATACCGCATGGGTTTCGGCTCGACACGAGCGGAAGCTCGGCAGCTGGTATCGCATAAGGGCATCACCGTGAACGGGCAGCTCGTGAACATTCCCTCTTTTCAGGTGAATGAAAACGATGTGGTCGCCGTGACCGAGAAGGCCCGGGCACAGCTGCGCATCCAGTCAGCGCTTCAGCTGGCGGGTCAGCGAGGCGGCGTCGATTGGGTTGATGTGGATGCCGGAAAGATGTCCGGTGTGTTCAAGCGCTATCCCGACCGCAGCGAACTTGCGGCCGAGATCAATGAATCCCTGATCGTAGAGCTCTACTCCAAGTAAGCGAAGCGCAAGGAGACCTCGTCCATGTCACAGTCGGCTACCGATTTTCTTACGCCCCGACACATCGATGTGCAGGAGCTCGGCCCCACCCGCGCGCGGGTGACGCTCGAGCCCCTAGAGCGTGGCTTCGGCCACACGCTCGGGAATACCCTGCGTCGCATCCTGCTGTCCTCGATGCCTGGCAGTGCCATCACTGAAGTGCAGATCGAGGGTGTTCTGCACGAGTACAGCGCCATTGAAGGCGTGCAGGAAGATGTCATCAACGTCCTTCTGAATCTGAAGGGTGTTGCAGTCACCCTGCATCACGGCGAGCAGGCGACCATCCGCATTTCCAAGCAGGGTGCAGGCCCGGTAACGGCTGGCGACTTTCAGATCACTCAGGATGTCGAGATCGCCAATCCTGAGCACGTCATCTGCACGCTCAACGACAGCGGGTCTATTCGGCT
>Ga0007763_11633772_pt1 | contig 14157 bp, 24 predicted proteins | sample LauGreFa1BDMLBSN_FD_61645 | JGI IMG/M metagenome (GOLD analysis project Ga0007763, IMG submission 61645) | Metatranscriptome of freshwater lake microbial communities from Lake Michigan, USA - Fa13.BD.MLB.SN (Metagenome Metatranscriptome) | ecosystem: Environmental > Aquatic > Freshwater > Lake... | reverse complement strand
CTCCGCTGCTCATCAACTTCAGTGTATAAACAAATCAGGCAGTTGCAGGCGTTGAGCGACCTTTAATACGTCCTGATTTCATCAATCCATCATAGTGACGCATTAGCAAATGACTTTCTATTTGTTGCAAAGTATCTAAAACAACACCCACTGTAATTAACAATGAAGTACCACCATAGAACTGAGCAAAGTTCGAATTAACTCCGATTAATTTTGCAAAAGTTGGCATAATTGCAACCAATGCAAGGAAAATAGATCCTGGCAATGTGATTTTTGACATCACATCATCAATGAACTCTGATGTCTTACGACCCGGCTTAACACCAGGAATAAACCCACCATTCTTTTTCATATCATCTGCCATCTGACTAGGATTAACAGCGATAGCAGTGTAGAAGTAAGTAAACAAAATAATTAATGTAGCGAAAATTACATTATAAGTTACCGAATTAAAATCAGTAATAGATGATGCAAAACCTCTCCACATATCTGATTCTGGGAAGAATTGTGCGATATACGCAGGAATAAACATAATTGCTTGAGCAAATACAATAGGCATTACTCCAGCAGCATTAACCTTTAATGGGATATATTGACGAACTCCGCCATATTGTTTATTACCTACTATTTTCTTGGCAAATTGTACTGGGATTTTACGAGTACCTTGAACTAACAAGATAACCGCCATTACAATTGCAAACAATGCTACAATTTCAATTAAAAATACAACTAATCCACCACCTTGCTCATTTAAACGTGAGAAGAATTCATCACGCAATGCGAATGGTAAACGAGCGATAATACCAGTCATGATAATTAATGAAATACCGTTACCAATCCCTTTTTCAGTTATACGTTCCCCTAACCACATTACGAATAATGTGCCTCCAATAATGATTAATGTTGCCATAACCATAAAGAATGTAGGAGAAATAATTCCAGGGTTAGTATAAGCGATTATTGCACCAGGAGCCTGTGTTCTTAAGTTAATCAAGTAACCAGGTGCTTGGAACATTACAACGATAACTGTCAAGATACGAGTAAGCTGATTCAATTTATTTCTTCCACTCTCACCTTCTTTCTGTAATTTCTGAAAGTAAGGAACGGCAATACCTAACAACTGAACAACAATAGATGCTGAAATGTAAGGCATGATTCCTAACGCTACAATCGACGCTTGCGAAAATGCACCGCCGGCAAACATATCCAACAAGCCTAAAATACCTCCTGAAGTCTGGTCTTTCAAACCAGATAACTGAGCAGGATCTACACCAGGCAAAACAACATGGGCGGCCAAGCGATAAATTAATAAGAACAAAATTGTATTAACGATTCTTGTTTTTAGATCGTCAATCTTAAAGATGTTCTGTAGAGTTTGGATAAAGTTTTTCATAAGCGCTTATAGAGTTGCGGTGCTTCCGCCTACTTTTTCAATTGCTTCTTTTGCTGTTGATGAGAATGCGTGTGCTGTGATATTAACCTTTGCAGTTAAAACCCCACGTCCTAATATCTTTACTAAATCATTTTTAGATGCTAAGCCTTTCTTCACAAAAGTTTCGTGAGTGAACTCAGTAATTCCTTGAGCTGCTAATTTTTCTAAAGCATCTAAATTAATTCCTGTATACTCAACACGATTGATGTTCTTAAATCCAAACTTAGGTAAACGACGTTGTAAAGGCATTTGTCCCCCTTCGAAACCAATCTTACGACTATTTCCGCTACGAGACCCTGCTCCTTTGTGTCCACGTGTTGATGTTCCACCGTGACCAGAGCCTGCTCCACGACCAATTCTCTTTCTATTTTTTACTGCGCCATTCGCAGGTTTCAAATTATTTAATTCCATGACTAGATATTCTTTATATCCTAAGGATTATTTTTCTACAACTTTAACTAAATGTGAAACTTTTGCAATCATTCCTCTTAACTGAGGAGTGTCGTTCATTTCAACCGTTTTGTGCATACGAAGACCTAATGCCTTTAAAGTACGCTTTTGGTTTTCGCTACGGTCAATTCCGCTTTTTAATTGTGTAATTGATAATGTTGCCATTTTCAGTTCTGCTTTTTATTTAATTGATCTTAGCCGTTAAATACTTTTGATAATTCAACTCCTCTTTGCATAGCTACAGCATGAGGATCACGCATTTTTAACAATGCATCGATAGTAGCTTTCACAACGTTGTGAGGGTTTGATGATCCTTTAGACTTTGCAAGTACGTCTGTAATTCCAACGCTTTCTAATACCGCACGCATCGCACCACCTGCAATTACTCCTGTTCCGGGAGCTGCTGGCTTTAAGAAAACTCTTGCACCACCAAACTTACCTTCCTGCTCATGAGGAACAGTTCCTCTATGAACCGGAACCTTTACAAGGTTTTTCTTAGCATCGTCTATCGACTTAGTAACTGCATCAGAAACCTCTTTTGCTTTCCCTAAACCATGACCAACAACACCTTTTTCATCTCCAACAACTACAATCGCTGCAAATCCAAATGCACGTCCACCTTTCGTTACTTTGGTAACACGGTTTACCGCTACTAATTTATCGTGAAGTTCTGTATCAGTTGACTTTACACGTTTACTATTTTGAATCATCTTGTTAATGAATGTCTATCGTTAATAATTAAAATTTAAGTCCCGCCTCACGAGCTCCTTCAGCCAATGCTTTCACACGACCATGATATAAATAACCTCCACGATCAAAAACTACTGCTGATACTCCAGCTGCTGTAGCTTTCTGTGCTACTAATTTACCTACTGCGATTGCCTGGTCAACCTTATTTGCTTTTTTATCTACTCCACTTTCCATTGATGAAGCAGCAGCAATTGTATGACCTTTTAAATCGTCAATTATCTGAGCATAGATTGCTTTGTTAGAACGAAATACGGATAATCTTGGGCATTCTGCCGTTCCGTTTACGGTCTTGCGGATACGAGAGCGTATCTTATTTCTGCGTAATATCTTTTTATCTTGCATGATTCAAATAACCACTTTAATAGTGACTGAATTTTATTATTTTTTAGAAGCTGATTTACCTGCTTTACGGCGTAATGATTCTCCAACGAACTTAATACCTTTTCCTTTGTATGGTTCAGGCTTACGTAATGATCTGATTTTCGCTGCTACCTGTCCTAATAATTGCTTATCATGACTTTCTAACGTGATAATCGGATTTTGACCTTTATCCTGACGAGTTGAAACTTTAATTTCATCAGGTAATTCGAATACTACGTGGTGAGAGTATCCTAATACTAAATCAAGTATGTTACCTTGATTTGAAGCACGATAACCAACCCCAACTAATTCTTGTTCGATTTTATATCCTGAAGAAACACCAGTAACCATATTATTGATTAATGCACGATATAAACCATGCATTGCACGATGTCTCTTTTGATCTGTTGCTCTTGTCAATACGATTTCAGAACCTTCAATATTTACATTGATGCCATCATCGATCTTTTGAGTCAAAGAACCTTTTGGTCCTTTCACGGATACCTCAGTGCCATTAACACTCACTTGTACTCCGCCTGGTATTTGAATGGGTAGTTTTCCTACGCGTGACATATTCTTCGTCTTTTTATTTAATGATTATGATATATAGCAGATTACTTCGCCACCTACATGCAATTGACGAGCTTCTTTGTCCGTCATCAAACCACGTGAAGTTGAAACGATTGCTATCCCTAGTCCATTAATAACTCTAGGAAGTTTTTCTGCATTTACATATTTACGTAAACCTGGTTTACTTACTCTGCGAATTGAAGATATAGCCGACATTTTTGTAACCGGATTATATTTCAAAGCGATTTTAATCAACCCTTGTTTATTTTCAGTTTCTTCAAACTTGTAATTCGCAATAAAGCCTTTATCATAAAGAATCTTTGTCATTTCCTTTTTCATATTTGAAGCAGGAACTTCTACAACGCGGTGATTTGCTTTTGCCGCATTACGAATTCTTGTAAGGTAATCAGCGATTGGATCTGTATACATGATTAAATTATTCTCTGTTTATTAAATTATTCTGTTTAATTACCAGCTTGATTTGGTAACTCCTGCAATTTTTCCTTCAAGTGCCAGTTTTCTGAACATTACCCTTGAAATTCCAAACTGACGCATATATCCACGAGGGCGACCAGTTAATTTGCAACGGTTTCTAACGCGGCAAGGATTTGCATTTCTAGGAAGCTTTTGTAAAGCATCATAGTCTCCTGCTTCTTTTAGTTCTTTGCGTTTTTCAGCATATTTTTCAACCGCACGGATACGTTTTAATTCACGCGCCTTAATTGATTCTTTTGACATCGTTTGAAATTTTATTTATTCTGATTCTTGAAAGGAATACCAAATTCTTTTAATAGTTCCATCGCTTCGCTATCTTTTGTAGCTGTTGTTACGAAGGTGATATCCATACCCTGGATTTTTGATACTTTATCGATATCGATTTCAGGGAAGATAATTTGTTCTGTTACACCTAATGTATAGTTTCCACGACCATCAAAACCTTTATCGTTTACACCACGGAAATCGCGGATACGAGGTAATGATACAGAGATCAAACGATCTAGGAATTCATACATACGATCTCCTCTTAATGTAACACGTACTCCGATTGGAACGCCAGCACGTAACTTAAAGTTAGAGATATCTTTTCTAGATTTTGTTGATACTGCTTTTTGTCCTGAAATTGTTGTCATTTCATTGATAGCAGATTCAATAATCTTCTTATCAGCAACAGCATCTCCTAATCCCTGGTTTAAACAAATCTTTGTTAAACGAGGTACTTGCATACTGCTTTTGTACTGAAACTTTCCCTGCAACGCTTTAACGATATCGCTGCGGTACTTTGATTTTAAACGCGGTTCGTAGTTCATTACTTGATTTCCTCCCCTGATTTTTTAGCGTAACGTACTAATTTTCCGTCAACAAGTTTTCTTCCGATACGAGTAGCTTTGCCAGATTTTGGATCAACTACTTGTAAGTTTGATAAATTAATAGGAGCTTCTTGCTTTACAATGCCTCCTTGAGTATTTTGAGCATTAGGTTTCGTATGTTTAGAAACCATGTTTACCTTTTCAACTATCGCAGTTTTATTTAAAGGAAATACTTGAAGTACTTTCCCTTGCTGACCCTTTGAGTCACCTGCAATAACTTTCACTGTATCGCCCTTGCGAATGTGAAGCTTTGGTTGTTTATTGTATTTACGTTCCATGTTATAGTACCTCCGGAGCTAGTGATACGATTTTCATAAACTGTTTCTCACGTAATTCACGTGCAACTGGTCCGAAAATACGCGTACCACGCATTTCATCTTGGTTATTAAGCAGTACAACTGCATTGTCATCGAATCGAATGTATGATCCGTCGTTGCGGCGAACTTCTTTGCTTACACGAACAACAACCGCTTTGGATACAGTTCCCTTTTTTACGTTACCACTAGGTAATGCATTTTTTACAGAAACTACAATTTTATCTCCTAACGATGCATATCGTTTTGCTGTTCCGCCCAGCACACGGATACAAAGTACCTCTTTGGCACCACTGTTATCGGCTACTACGAGCCTTGACTCTTGCTGTATCATATTCTCTTTCCGTTATCTGGTTGTATGGCTATCACTACTCCAATAGCCGGATACAGGATTATTATTTCGCTTTTTCTAATATTTCAACCATTCTCCAGCGTTTAAGCTTACTTAATGGTCGTGTTTCCATAATACGCACAGTGTCTCCAACACCGCACTCGTTCTTATCATCATGAGCCATAAACTTTTTGGTCTTCTTGATGAATTTCCCATACTTGGGATGTTTTTCACGTCTTTCTACAGACACAACTATGGACTTGTCCATTTTGGTGCTGGTTACGATTCCTATACGTTCCTTACGAAGCGCTCTTTCTTCCATGATATTTATTGGGCAGCTTGTTGTTGGTTCATTCTATTTCGAAGTTCAGTTTCTAAACGAGCAATAACTTTTCTCGCATCACGTAACTTCATTGGGTTTTCAATTGGAGAAACGGCATGAGCCATTTTCATTTTCACGTATCCTGCACGCTCCTCTTTAATTTTCATTCGAACTTCGTCTGTTGTCAGATCCTTTACGATGGACTGTTTCATGGCTATATCGTTCTTTTAATTTTATGCTTGATAATCTGGTCTTACTACAAACTTAGTAGTTACCGGTAGTTTTTGTGCAGCTAAACGCAATGCTTCTTTTGCAATATCCATTGGAACGCCTTCAGCTTCAAATATCACTGTTCCTGGTTTTACAGTAGCAACCCAAAATTCAGGAGCTCCTTTACCTTTACCCATACGTACCTCTAGTGGCTTACGAGTAATTGGTTTGTCAGGGAATATTCTAATCCAGATTTGTCCCTCACGCTTCATGTAACGAGTTACCGCAACACGGGCAGCTTCAATCTGACGGGACGTAATCCAGCAAGTTTCTAAAGATTTTATTCCGAAAGAACCGAATGCTAAAGATGTACCTCTTGTAGCAGTTCCCTTTGGAACCATTTTATGTTGTTTACGGAACTTTGTTTTCTTTGGCTGTAACATGACTCTCTTGAGTTATACTTTGCCAGCAATAATGCTGATTGTTATTATTTAATTTTAATTACGCTTTATTTCTATCACGACCACGGTTATCTCTTCCTCCATCTCTTCCACCTCTTGGACCTTTACCACGATCTCCTCTTCCACCACGGTCATTGTTGTCTCTTCCTTTTGAAGATCCACCACCTGAACCTGCACTTGCATTTGATCCTACGTTTGGAGATAAATCACGCTTTCCGTAAACTTCACCTTTGCAAATCCAAACCTTCACTCCGATAATACCATATGCTGTATGAGCTTCTGCTAATGCATAATCAATATCTGCGCGGAATGTGTGTAATGGAACTCTTCCTTCTTTGTATTGCTCTGAACGAGCCATCTCTGCTCCACCTAAACGTCCACTGCAGTTAACTTTAATTCCATCTGCACCAACACGCATTGTTCCTGCTACCGCTTGCTTCATTGCACGACGGAAAGAAATCCTTGCTTCTAACTGACGAGCGATACCATCTGCTACTAACTGAGCATCTGTTTCAGGACGCTTAATTTCATAGATGTTAATCTGAACATCTTTCTTTGTAAGCTTCTTAATCTCTTCTTTTAATTTATCAACTTCAGCTCCGCCTTTACCGATTACAATACCTGGACGAGCCGTATGAATTGTAACAGTAATTAACTTCAATGTTCTTTCAATCACGATACGTGATACTCCGCCTTTAGCAAGACGAGCTAATAAATACTTACGAATTTTTTCGTCCTCAACTAATTTGTCAGAATAATTCTTTCCACCATACCAGTTTGAATCCCATCCACGGATGATACCTAAACGATTTCCTATCGGGTGTGCTTTTTGTCCCATTACTCGTTATTATGCAGTTGTTTGAGTTGTTGATTCTTTAATTGCTACTTTTTTCGTGTCAACTAATAAAGTGACATGATTTGAACGCTTACGAATTCTGTAACCACGTCCCTGAGGTGCAGGACGAAGACGCTTTAACATACGACCACCATCAACATTGATGTCAGTTACATATAATTCCTGGTCTTCAATTCGCTTACCTTCATTTTTCGCTTGCCAGTTCGCTAAAGCAGATAGTAATAACTTCTCTAGGCGACCTGCAGCTTCCTTAGTACTGAATCGTAGCATTGCCAAAGCAATATCCACTTTCTTTCCACGGATCATATCTGCAACTAATCTCATCTTACGAGGAGATGTAGGGCAATCATTTAATTTGGCGAAAGATTTTTCTTTCTGAGCGGTTTTGCGCGCTTCTGCGGCGTTACGTTTTCTAGCTCCCATGATTATTACTTCTTACCTTTATCTTTACTTCCAGCATGTCCTCTGAAATTTCTGGTTGGTGCAAACTCACCTAACTTATGTCCAACCATATTTTCTGTAACATATACAGGAATAAATTTATTTCCATTATGAACAGCAAACGTGTGATTCACGAAATCTGGTGATATCATTGATCTGCGTGACCATGTTTTGATAACAGACTTTTTACTTGTATCGTTCATCGCAAGCACTTTCTGCTCTAGTTTATAGTCGATAAACGGTCCTTTTTTAAGCGAACGGCCCATGTGTTTATTGTATCAATTATTTTTTACGACGCTCAACAATATACTTGTTGGACGGGTTACTTAATTTACGAGTTTTATATCCTTTAGCTAATAAGCCTTTACGAGATCTTGGATGTCCTCCAGATGCACGTCCTTCACCACCACCCATTGGGTGATCAACCGGGTTCATTGCAACCCCTCTTACACGAGGACGAATACCTTTCCAACGATTTCTTCCCGCTTTTCCGCTGCTAACTTTGTTGTGGTCAGAATTGGAAACTGTTCCAATTGAAGCCATACAATTAACAAGGATCATACGTGTCTCACCAGAAGGCATTTTGATAGTTGCATACTTACCTTCACGAGCTGCTAACTGCGCATACGAACCAGCACTGCGTGCTATTTTCGCACCCTGACCAGGACGCATCTCAATGTTGTGAATTAATGTACCTAAAGGAATGTCTTTTAACTGCAGTGCATTTCCAACTTCTGGAGCTGCCTGTGCACCTGACATGATATCTTGACCAACCTTTAAACCTGTTGGTGCAATAATATAACGCTTCTCACCATCAATGTAATTAACTAATGCAATAAAAGAAGTACGGTTTGGATCGTACTCGATTGTCATTACTTTCCCATTGATGTTTTCTTTATCGCGTTTAAAATCAATAATACGATATGCTTTTTTGTGACCACCGCCAATGTAGCGCATTGTCATCTTTCCGCTGTGATTTCTACCACCACTGCGTTTTACTGATACTACGAGCGATTTTTCTGGCTCGTTTGCAGTTAATTCTGAATAGTCGTTACGTACTGCATGACGCTGACCTGGGGTCATTGGACGAAGTTTTCTAGTTCCCATTGCTCTCTTTCTTTCTTAGAATTAAATGTTACTGAAGAAATCAATGCTCTCGCCCTTTTTCAAGGTAACAATTGCTTTCTTAAAATTAGGACGCGCACCAGTAACAAAACCAGTTTTTGTGTAACGAGATTTCGACTTTCCGCGAAATACCATTGTGTTCACAGACTCAACGTTTACAGAATACATAGACTCTACTGCCTTCTTGATCTCAATCTTGTTAGCGCGTTTGTCTACTATAAAGCCGTAGCGAGGCTGTTTCTCCGTGATCCGGTTCATCTTTTCGGTTACGACCGGTTTCTTCAGAATTTCCATTTTATTCTATCTCTTGGTTTATCGTGCCAGAGCACTTAATTATTTATCATTTCAAACAGCTTGACTTACCTTGTCATCAAGCCATAACGAGTTATTTTTTGAGCAATGTACTTTCGATAATCGGCAATGAACCCTCAGTAATTAAGAGGTTCTGAGCATGCAAAATATCGTAAGTGTTTAAATCTGAAGCAACTACTACTTTGTTGCGAGTCAAATTTCGGGACGACAAATATACGTTTTTATTTGATTGCGGAACAACAATTAATGTTTTTTTCTCAGATAAATTTAAATTTTTCACTAATTCCACCATTTGGGCAGTCTTTGGAGCTTCAAAATTTAAGTCTTCTACGATCATTACACCATTTCCTTGCGCCTTATAAGCTAAAGCTGACATTCTAGCTAATCGCTTTAATTTCTTGTTCAAAGAAAACGAATAGTTTCTTGGACGAGGACCAAAAACACGTCCTCCACCAACAAATACTGGCGACTTCATTGAACCCGCACGAGCACCACCTGTTCCTTTCTGACGCTTCAACTTTTTTGTTGTAGCAGAAATCTCATTTCTTTCTTTTGCCTTGTGCGTACCTTGACGCTGGTTGGCATTGTAAAGTTTTACATCTAAATAGATCGCGTGATCGTTAGGCGTTATGCCATAGATGTTATCGTTAAGAGATGCTTTACGGCCTGTCTCTTTTCCTGATGTGTTATATACAGCTAATTCCATGATTATTTCAATACCGTTACAATTGAACCTTTATGACCTGGTATCGCTCCTTTGATGAACAAAAGATTTTGCTCAGGAAGTACCTTAACAATTACTAAATTCTGAAGCTTTACGCGTGAATTTCCTTTATGACCAGCCATGCGCATACCCTTCATAACTCGTGATGGCCATGAAGAAGCACCTAATGAACCTGGAGCACGTTGACGATCATGCTGACCGTGAGTAGATCCACCAACACCACCGAAGTTGTGACGCTTAACTACCCCTTGAAAACCTTTACCTTTTGAAGTACCTACTACTTCACAGAAGTCACCTTCTTGAAAAATATCGCATTTCACAACATCACCAAGAGCTAATTCTTGCTCAAAATCCGTGAACTCAATAACTTCACGCTTTGGAGTTGTGTTTGCTTTTTTGAAATGTCCTACCATAGGCGCAGAAGTATTTTTTTCCTTCTTTTCGCCGAATGATAACTGGATTGCTTCATAGCCATCCGTTCCGACCGATTTAACTTGTGTAACAACACAAGGGCCTGCTTCTACTACGGTGCATGGGATGTTTTTTCCCTCTGCATCGAAGATACTGGTCATGCCGACCTTTTTTCCGATGATACCTGCCATCTTAACTACTTTTTAGTTGTTTTGGACTTAATTGATTAATTATAATTTGACGAATCTATCGTCATTGTTTTTTTAAGAACGTGTGTGCAGAGCTAACTAAACTTTGATCTCTACTTCAACCCCACTTGGTAATTCTAGCTTCATCAAAGCATCAACTGTTTTTGCAGTTGAACTATAGATGTCTAATAATCTCTTATAGCTACATAATTGGAACTGCTCTCTTGCCTTCTTGTTTACGTGCGGTGAACGAAGAACAGTGTAGATTTTCTTCTCTGTTGGCAATGGAATTGGACCATTAACTACAGCACCTGTAGGCTTTACAGTCTTAACGATTTTCTCAGCAGACTTATCTACTAAGTTATAATCGTAAGATTTTAATTTAATTCTGATTCTCTGGCTCATTTTTAAAGAACGATTATTACTATTTAAGATTTGTAATTATTAATTAGCGTTAGCTTTTCCTTTTGATTTTGCAATCACCTCTTCAGCTACATTACGTGGAGCTTCAGAATAATGGCTGAATTCCATTGTTGATGATGCACGTCCTGAAGTGATTGTTCTTAATACAGTTACATAACCAAACATTTCTGATAATGGAACTTTAGCTTTAACAACCTGCGCTCCAGCACGGCTATCCATTCCTTCCATCTGCCCTCTTCTACGGTTCAAGTCACCTACTACATCACCCATGTTTTGCTCTGGAGTAATAACTTCTAACTTCATGATTGGCTCTAATAATACAGGCTTCGCTTTTGGTAATGCCTCACGGAACGCTGTACGAGCACAAATTTCGAATGATAATGAATCTGAATCGACCGTATGGTAAGAACCGTCTGTTAAACGAATCTTCATTGATTGCATTGGATAACCAGCTAATACACCATTCACCATTGCCTGACGGAATCCTTTTTCAACTGAAGGGATAAATTCACGAGGAATATTACCACCTGTAATCTCATTTACGAACTGTAATCCACCATTCTTATCTGTAGCTTCGAAATCTGCATCAGCAGGAGAAACTGAAAACTTGATATCCGCGAACTTACCACGACCACCCGTTTGTTTCTTATAAACCTCACGGTGATCATAAGATCCCATGATAGCCTCTTTATAATTTACCTGAGGTGCACCTTGATTAACTTCAACTTTGAACTCGCGACGTAAACGGTCAACGATAATCTCTAAGTGAAGCTCACCCATACCACTGATAACTGTCTGTCCTGTTTCATCATCCGACTTAACACGGAATGTTGGATCTTCTTCAGCTAATTTACCTAAAGCAACACCTAACTTATCAACGTCAGCCTGTGCTTTTGGCTCGATAGCTAATCCGATTACTGGCTCAGGGAAAATCATCGCCTCTAATACAATCGGAGCATTCTCAGCACACAATGTATCACCTGTTTTGATATCTTTAAATCCTACAGCAGCACCAATATCACCAGCCTCAATGAAAGGAATTTGATTTTGTTTGTTTGCATGCATCTGGAAGATACGAGAGATACGCTCTTTTTGTCCTGAACGTGTGTTCAATACATAAGAACCTGCATCCAATCTTCCTGAATAACAACGGAAATAAGCTAAACGACCTACGAAAGGATCTGTAGCAATTTTAAATGCTAATGCAGTGAATGGCTCTTTAACATCAGGGCGACGTTGAATTTCTTCATCTGTATCAGGATTTGTTCCGACGATATTATTTTTATCTAACGGAGAAGGCATCAACTCCATTACATAATCCAACATTGTTTGTACCCCTTTGTTTTTGAAAGATGAACCACATAACATTGGAACTACTTTATTTGCAACGCAAGCTTGACGTAATGCAGCTAAGATTTCTCCTTCCGAAATTGAATTCGGATCTTCGAAATACTTCTCCATTAATGTATCGTCAAATTCAGCGATAGCTTCTAATAATTTCTCTCTCCACTCTTTAGTTTCTTCCACCATATCAGCAGGAATTGGAACTTCTTCGAAAGTCATTCCTTTATCATGCTCATTCCATACGATACCACGGTTGTTAATTAAGTCAACAACACCTTTGAAAGTATCTTCAGCACCAATTGGTAACTGTAATGGTAATGGATTTCCACCTAATACTTCACGTACCTGCTTAACTACGTTTAAGAAGTCAGCACCAGCACGATCCATTTTGTTAACGAAACCAATACGCGTTACGTTATAGTTGTTAGCTAAACGCCAGTTTGTTTCAGATTGCGGCTCAACACCATCAACCGAAGAAAACAAGAATACTAATCCATCTAATACACGAAGTGAACGATTTACCTCTACAGTAAAGTCAACGTGACCAGGAGTATCAATAATGTTAATCTTATAGTTGTCACCACGGTAATTCCAGAAACATGTAGTAGCTGCTGAAGTAATTGTGATACCACGCTCCTGCTCTTGAACCATCCAGTCCATTGTTGCAGCACCCTCATGCACCTCTCCGATTTTGTGATTTACACCCGTATAGTATAATATACGCTCAGTGGTAGTCGTCTTTCCAGCATCAATGTGTGCCGCGATACCAATGTTTCTTACATATTTCAGGTCTTTAACGTCCTGTGCCATTTTATTTTTGAATTAACGCTTTAAATAATAATTGATTTGATAATAACTATACTCTGAAGTGAGAGAATGCTTTGTTTGCATCAGCCATACGGTGCGTGTCATCACGCTTCTTTACTGCTGCTCCTTCACCCTTCGCTGCTGCGATAATTTCGCCTGCTAACTTATCCGCCATGCTCTTTTCATTTCTCTTTCTTGCATATAAAATCATCCACTTGATACCTACAGAAATCTTTCTATCAGGACGAACTTCAGATGGGATTTGAAATGTTGCTCCACCTACACGACGACTCTTAACTTCAACTGCTGGCATTACATTATTCAATGCCGTTCTCCATTGCTCTAAGCCGTTTTCTTTTGTTCTTGCTTCCACTCTTTCTAAAGCATCGTAGAATAATTGAAACCCTACGCCTTTTTTTCCTGAATACATCAGATTATTTACGAAACGAGTTACTAAAACATCGTTAAATTTTGGATCCGGTAGAAGGATTCTCTTTTTTGGTTTTGATTTCCTCATGGGAGTATATCGCTACTTTAAATTAATAGTTAATTACTTCTTTTTCTTAGCTCCAGCTGCTGGTTGACCTGGTTTAGGACGCTTAGTTCCGTATTTAGAACGACGTTGATTTCTTCCATCAACACCACTTGTATCTAACGCACCACGAATGATGTGATAACGAACACCTGGTAAATCCTTAACACGACCACCACGAATCATTACAATCGAGTGCTCTTGCAAGTTATGTCCTTCTCCAGGGATGTATGCAGTAACCTCAAATCCGTTTGTTAAACGAACACGGGCAACCTTACGCATCGCCGAATTTGGCTTCTTTGGAGTTGTTGTGTAAACACGTGTGCAAACTCCTCTTCGCTGTGGACAAGAAGTTAATGCTGGCGACTTACTCTTATCTATGAGTTGCTCGCGTCCTTTTCTTACTAACTGCTGTATTGTAGGCATT
>Ga0007763_10078249_pt1 | contig 15233 bp, 10 predicted proteins | sample LauGreFa1BDMLBSN_FD_61645 | JGI IMG/M metagenome (GOLD analysis project Ga0007763, IMG submission 61645) | Metatranscriptome of freshwater lake microbial communities from Lake Michigan, USA - Fa13.BD.MLB.SN (Metagenome Metatranscriptome) | ecosystem: Environmental > Aquatic > Freshwater > Lake... | reverse complement strand
AAAATATAATATAAAATATAAATTTAGAGTGAAATTTATCATAATATTATAATTATATAAATTTGATTTAAAATCATTTCAAATTATCTTTTCAGAATTCTCTTTATTAACTTACTTCTTATTATTTTTATTTTTAGTTTTCTTATCTCAATACTTCGATTTATGATAATAAAGCTTTATTTCTTTCATTCAATTCATTATTAACGGTTTCTAATTATTTTTCTTTTTTCTTTTATTTATCTAAAGCTTATTAGTATTAGATTAATTCATCACTTGATTCAGGTTTTTCGCTGTTAATGAACGCATCATTCTTTACGAAAACTATACCTTATGCTTTATCTCCTAATGATTATCCAACAATATTGGTTGATTATTAGTTCAAGTCTTAGATTTATCTGTTTAAGTTATCGGATTTGGATTTCATTTCTCTATATTTACCAATATATCTTCCCATTCTCCAGAAGACATACATAATTAAGATTAATCCGAATAATCCTCCAAAAATACCTCCTAAAACTGCTCCTTTGTTTTAGCAATAGAATCCACATTTATCTTATGCTGGGGCAGCTGGTGGTTCTTATGGATTGAAGAGAACTGCGTAGATTCCGTCTTTTATAATAGGATATCCAAAGATTGGTGATTCAGGATCTTAGCTTGGATTTAATTATCTTGATGAACATACAAATTTCTTGGTAGTGCTATCTTTTTTACCTAAGCAATAATCAGTAGTTTTATTTGTTCCTGCAATTACATCTGCTTAAAGATTTAATATAATTGGGAATCTATATTCTTAGGTATTATCTCTTTATCCTTCACTTGATAATTCGACTAATGGAGATCTTACAGCTTAGTGGAATAATAATGATCCATAACTAGTTGGGAAGTAATTACTTACATATTAGTTTCTTGAGTTAAGGATATCTACAGTATATTCTCCTAAATTAGAATCTAAAACAGGTCTGATCGTTAAAGCTTTTAAGATTTCATCTTAAGTTGAGTTTGTTACTTACAATATTCTATTATTACCAGTTGCTGAAAGTTTATCTAATAAAGCTCCTGCTACTGTTTAGATTGAACCATATTATTCATTGGATGTATCAGATTTAATGAATTTGAATTCTTTTGATTCGGTTGATCCAATTGTAATTTACATGATTTCAGGTTAGTAAGTTCTCAATGGTCTTCTACATGCAGTTATATTATTTTTACATGATCCATCAGCACATTTAAATGGTCTATTTAATGTTGGGCAACTTGCCTCTCCAGCACATTCAGCAGTTGTTCTTGAACAGAATCCATTTGGACATAATAATGGTCTATCAATAGGACATCCAAATTCTTTAGTTTTATTTAATCTACAATAACCATCAGCTGATCTAGTCATGTTGTTTGAACAAGTCTTTAAGTTTTTATCAAGAGATTTACATACAGTTGCATTTTCAGCGCATCTTCCTGAATTACATCTGAATGGTTATTTAGCTTATGGACATCCTGTGAAAACAGGACAATTGATTTATCTTGATCTACATGATCCATCAGAACATCTATTTGGTTATTCAACTGAACATCCAACATCGAAATAAGTTAAATTACCATTAACATCTTTGAAATATTCTCCTTCTCCGTTTCTATATTTTTCTGGTACACATTCATTTGGTTATTCAACACATTAGTTGTTTGAACATAAGAATGGTTTTTATGATGAACAAATCATATTCTTTGAATATTAACATTATTAGACAGTTCCTGCACATTAACCATTTTCACATAAAATTGGAAGAGATTTTGGACATATTGTTAATTATTCACTACATTATTCTTTAGATTCTCTACATGTTTAATCATTACATCTATATTTACCATTAGCACATGGTAATTAAGTTTTACAATGATTTTAGTCTCCTACACATTCTCCATTAGAACACATGAAAGGTTAGTAATCTGGGCATTAGAAAGCTGGATTTGGTCCTTATTCTCCGAATCCTGAAAATGGTGATGCATAACATTTTCCATCATTTGCTAAATATGGAGTTAAAACATTACATCCATTTTCTAATGAACATTAGTTATATTCAGAGGCACATGATAAATCAGGGCATATTATTTAATTAGCTGAACATCCTTATTTTGCTGATAAACATTCTCCGAATGTTTTTACACATTATTTATTAGTAGAACATAAAAATGGTTTTTCAGCTGGACAATTATTTTATTTTTTACAAGTTTCATTAAATCCTATACATTTTTATGTAGATTTACATTTAATTGGAGCGTTAATGAAACATCCATTAGGTAAAGGTATATCCAAGTATCCTTAATCACAATCTGCTTTTGATTTTGCACATAAACCAGTTTTTGCACATCTTTAAGGATATTTATTGTTACATCCTTCAGATGTAGGACATTAATCAACTGATTCTGCACAAGCTCCGATATGACATCTATAAGGTCTTTCTAATGGACAAGTATTATTAGTATTATTTCCTTTTGATTTTGGACATAAGTTTTCATTTGGTCTACATGTACCGTCTCCACATCTGAATTAATTGTTTTCACATTAGTAAATTGGTCTACATTAATCAGTAATTGCAACACATCTTCCATCAGCACAAGGTACTATATTTCCTAATGCTCTAGCTGCTGCATCATGTAAACAAAAGTTTTCTCCTTCTGGTAAAGAGTTCAAACAATTAGATGATGATTTAACACATAATCCATCTAAACATTTAATTGGACTTGAGGATGGACAATTTGCAATATTACATGATGTAATGTTTGAATTAATACATTATCCTGTAGCACATCTTTAAGGAGTTTCTTTTGGACAACCATTAGCTAAATAACACATAGAATCATCTTTGTTTTTACCATTAGCACAAGAACCATCATCACACAAAACTTATCCAGGTTAACAAACTAATGATGAGTTAGATTATTATTATTAATCACAATATTTTAAATCAGATACACATAATCCATTTGCACATTTGGATGGTTTATCATAAGGACATCCATTTTATTTATCACAAAATTCAGGGGATGATACACAGAATCCATCTAAACATTTATGTTTTAAGTGTGGAGGACATTATACTTAAGGACATAATTTTAAATCTGGTAAACATGATCCATCTTAACATCTAAATAATTTTGATGGGCATCCTGTAATACTTGGACATTCAGTTCTATTTTTGTAGCATAATTAATCTTCACATCTTACAGGTGTTTTGAAATCACATTTATCAAAGACAATTTTACAATTATCTCTTAATGATGCACATGTTCCATCAGGACATAAAATTGGAGCTAATTTTGTACAAGTTGGAACAGCTGGACAATCATTAGGGTGGGATCTACAAGTATTATCATAACATTTATATGGTTTTTCAACTGAACAAGTAACTGGTGTACCACAGTCATTTAATAATGATTAGCATGAACCATCAGGACATCTTTTTTTTCCAGCTGCACATGAAGTTTATTTATGGCATTATTCATTTGATTATTTACATGTTCCATCATCACATTTAATTGGTCTATCAACTGGACAGATAACTTAGGTAGGACAATTGAATGGTTAACTAGCGCATGATCCATCTGGACATCTATATGGTGTATTAGCTTAACAGATGCTGATTTCTCTTGATAATTTTTCACATTAATTTAATTTTGCAACACATTCATTATTCCAACATCTAATATAATCTTTTGGACAAGATTATTAGGTAGGACATAAGCTATCAGATTTAGCACATGATCCATCTGAACATTAATATGGGAATTATGAGTCACAATTTTAGTTTGCAATAACATTTGAACATGATTCTTTTGATGTTACACATGATCCATCTATACATTTTAATGGTCTTTCTAATGGACAAGTAATTAAAGTTGGACAATCAGCTTCTTTAGTTCTACATACTCCAGATCCACATCTATATGGTAAGTTCTTTGGACAACTTACTAATTATTGACATTAAGCTACATCTTTTACACATTTATTATTAGTACAAAGAATTGGAGCTTCATCAGTACAGATTGGTCTTGTTGAACATTCTGAAACATCTTTAACACATTTACCGTCGTGACAATGAATTTATTTATCTTAACAAATGTTTTAAATACATTCTCTTGCAGTAGTGGCACATGATAAATCAGGACAGACAACTGAATCTAATGGACATGTTGCTTTAGTTGGGCATTATAATGCAGTCAATGCACATTCTCCTCCAGGACAAGTCACTGAACCTACTGAACATTTTTAGGACTATGGTTAAACTTAAGAGTTTGAAGAATTTTATAATTTTCTTTAAGTGCTTAATAATCTTACAAATCTGTTTAATTTGACATCATCTTAAGATTATAAACATGATGGCTTACAGTTTCCATCTCCACAACGTGAAAGACCTTATTCACAAGTTTTTTCTTTAGGACATTATGAAAGTGAAGGTCTACATGATTAATCAGAGCATAAGACTAAATTATCATTACATGTTATAGGTAATTTACATTCATTTGAACTTTAAACACAAGTATCATCAGGACAAACAACTTAATTGCTTTATGGGCAAGATAATCTTGTTGGGCAGTCAAGAGTTGATGCTGCACAAGTTTAATCATGACATTTAAATGGTTTATCACCAGTACATCTAGGGAATGAATCATAATTACATGCTGTTTCATTACCTTAAACACAAGTTAAATCAGGACATAAGAAGAATTATGGTGGGCAAACTGGTTAAGCTGGACAATCAGCTAAGCTTTATCTACATTCTCCATTTGAACATAATACAGGATATTCAGATTATAGGCATTAATCGTTATTAACTGATTAACATAAGTATAATTTATCAGTTGGAACGAATTTACCATCTTCTTTACATTTAGTAAAGTTAACAGGGGCATCACATTCTTATTAACTTTATACACATTTTGGTTAACTATTGACATTACAAGAAATTGGATAATCAACGGTACATTTTGGTGATTATAATTCATCATATTTACATTCTTTGTATGATGATGCAACACATTTTCCTTTATTTTATCCAGTTACACAGTACCATGGTTAATCTGCATGACATAAAACTGAAGCTTTTAATACATTATTATCAATTTTAAGATATTTTCCATTCAAGCTTACTTATACTTAATAGATTCCTTCCCAATTAACGATGAAATTAGCTTCATATGTTCCACTTTATAAATCAGAAACTTCAGCTATTTTATTTTCATATTAAACTTAAGTTAAATTAACTCCGTTCAAATTAACATCGAATTTTTCTCCTCCAGATGTTAATAAATTACCATATGAATCTTTACAAATAATATTGAATTTATATTATTTTCCGATTGATAAGTTTTAAGCTTATAATGGAACTAATTCAACTAAAGAATTTTCAGAATCACAAGGACCTGGAGTGAAAGCAATCATTGAAGGTACATTTTTTTTATATAGATCTTATAATTTTACTTCTACAGTTTCATTATCACTTTTTTTAAATGGATCAATTTGTGTTTATGTAAATATTAAATCTCTGATAACACCAGTTTTAAATACTTATAAATCAATTTTCCAAGTTCCATTTTTGAAATTAGTTAATTCCATTAAATAATCTCCAGCATCAGTAATATTGGCCTTTAATTTGTAACTATCAATTCTGACTTTTAAATCTACATTAGCATTTTTAGTAATATCATTTTTATAATAATCTCTTTATTAGTAATATAAAGTAACATTTTCTTTTACTGGAATAACTAATTCAAAATCTGAAGACATTATAGGTAAATAAGTATAAACTAAAGAACTTTTTACCCAATATTTACCTGCAGTCATTAAAGTTTTTCTTACACTATAAACTTTATCATTGGTATTACCATTATTAATAAAGTTCCATTAATAATATCCAGTTTTTTTCAATTTGTTTTTAAAAAACCAAAGATTATAAACTCCAAGACATTAATTAGGATTAGAATCATCTTTTTATTCTTTTTAGAACCAAAAACCAGCTTTTGTAGATCCTTTTTCAACTTCTAGACTTTCTTAGTATAATTCAACATTAGGTAATGTTACTTGATCATCAACTATAGCATTAACATAAGGTCCTACAATTTAAACAGTTAAATTTAATTTACCGTCAAAACAATTATTGAATTAATCTTTAACATTAAGTTAGAAACCAATATCTTCATCTATTGATGCTCCACTTAATAAATAACCAGTTGCTTCAGTTAAACTCCATTTTAATGTTTAATCAATAGTAAATGTTGCTTATTCTTTACTAATTAATTATGAAATAGCAGTTTAATTGTCTCCTGTTCTTTAATATAAGAAAGTAACTGTAACAATTTTTGGTGGGAATACTGGTTAGAATTAGTAAACAAAATAAGATTCATTATTCATAGCAATTGGTAAATCTTAGTTGATTCTTCCAGCCAATAATACAGGTTTAAGATAATCTGAGAATTTGTTTTCTAAATATTGATTACCATATTAATCAAATAATTAGAATTTAACTAGAGCAAATTTATTATCTACTATACGAGTTACTTTATCATATACATATTTAACATTGAATACTGGAATATTAGGTTCAACTGTAACTTAAACTTTTTTGCTGACATAATCTGATCCAACTTTGATAGTCACAAATAATGGTTAAGTTGTAGCCTTGGTTCCGGTAATATTAAGAATAAATTTACCATATTTATCAGATTAAGTAACAATAACAGTTAAACTAGCATCTTATTCAGTTGTTAATGATTTAATATCAAAGACTTAATTTAATCTTAAATTTTCAGTGTTATTTAATTGAATTTAAACTACTTATGAAACACCAGCAGTTAATGTAACAGATTAGTTTGAAATAACAGTGTTTTAAACTGCTAATCCACTATTTCCTGCATCATCAGTTAAAGTACTATTTCCTAATACATCTAATTTAATTTCAACAGTTTATTTATCTTAAGCTAATTTAAGGCTATAGTCATTTCTGATTACTAATCTTGAAATGATATTCATATCAGCTTATTCGGAACTAATTTAGATTTTAGAATTGTTTAATACTAATTAAACTTTTGGTTTAACTGCGATCATGTTATGTCCAGATAATTCAGCAGTGAATTAAATGCTGCTATCAATTTCATTGATTGGATTTTTGTATTAATCATAAAGATTAGCTGTGATTAAGAAACTACTATCATTGTAATTTAATTAAATTCTACTTACATCTAAGGCTACTCCACCAGCAGATGGTGCTTTGAATAAAGTTTTTGAAAGATCAATAGGACCTACATTGAATTAAACAATACAATTTTAACAATTGACCAATTTTCCTTAAATTTCAACAGCTACTAATACTTATCCGACTTTAGTTTAGGAGAATTATTATTAGAAATCAGTTCCAACAAGATCAAGTTTTTCAATTGTTTATCTACTATTAGCAGAATTATCTCCCAATTATTAATAAGTGACATTAACTTAATTGTAGACAGTTTTATTTTAGTTACTAATTAAATTTCCATAAGAATCATAAGGAGTAACAGAAACTTTGAATGAATCTCCAACGATTAAATTATTAGTACTAATTGATAAAATAGAATTGGTTGAATTAAGGTTTCCAGCAACAACAGTGAAATATCTGTTACTTTATTCATCATTGAATTATTTACTAGAGATATAATATCTGTTTGCTATTTTGAACCAAACTTTATAGAAAACACAACCATCACTATCAACAAATGATAAAATGTCTGGTTAAGATGATTAATCTGAAGTTTTAACATTTGCTTAGGTACTAGTTGGTGGTGTTTTATCTGAATTTGATTGAATTGAAGATATATTAAGTGATTCGAATTAAACATTAACTTCTTATTTATGAATAGATTTTATTTAATTATTAAATCTATCAAAAGCTTAGAATCTGAAATATGCCCAATCATCAGCTGCAACTATTTATTCTTATCCTTCTTTTTATTCAATATGATCGAATTTATCAGTAAGAACATTAACAACAGTTTAATCTTTGAAAGCTACTCCATTATATGATACAGTAGCTTAGAAGAAATTATTATCATAAACTGCTTATTCTCCATAGATATAACATTAGAATTGTCCTCTTTTATTACCGTTGAAGCAATTATTAAGTTTAAATTTGTTATTTGGAATTGCAGATGAATTTTAATAATTAAAAGCGAATGAAATTTAACTTGCTGCAGCATTTGCTTTGAATAATCCATCAGTGGTTTTAATATCAACAGAAACAAGAGCTACATTTCCAGCTATAAATTCAACTTTTGGAGTTACTTTAGAGTTACTTGGACTGAAATCTCCAAAGCTTGTATTGTTTCCATCAGTTGATTTTCCAAGTAAATTAATAGTGAATCTAAGTTCATTTGTATCTTATTTAATAACTAATGAGTTACCATAAGTAGTAGCAATATCTTTATAATTTTCATTTTAAACAGGATCAACTTCAAATTTTAAAAATATTTTATCTGATATCTAATCTTTTGCTACCATTGGAATTTAATCTTAAGTTTTAGCTTTATTGAAAGTATCTGCTGTAACTTTGGTATTTTTTTATAAACTGATTTAGAATTTTCCTAATAAATCAGCTGGGAATTCTACAATATTATTGAATGCATCTCTTAAAATAAGTTAATAAAATGGAAGTCCATTATAATTATCTTCATTGACTGGTTTATCTTTATTCATCAAGCTCATTTAATTACTATTATCATCAAAAAATTATACTACAGTATTAGCAAATACATAGTTTCCTGCGCTAACTAATACTGAACTTTAATCTAATCTAATTGGTTTACCATTAACAAAAACTTTATAGCTATATGTTCCCATAACATTTAATTATTCAGTTACTTATAAATTACCGTTTACAAATGTAAATGTTTAATTTCCGGTAACATATCCAGTTTTCATAAATGGAGTTTAGTAAATATAGGTGAAAGCAAAATCTTTTAATAATGCTTTTTAATCTGCTGCAGTACTGTATGATAAAACATTTTCAAAGATATCTTTTGGATTTAATTTAATTGCAACTTTTCCTCCAGCAACTACAGTAGCTTAATCAATTGATACAGATGATTTTTCAATGTTGAATAAACCAGGTAAAATATTTACTGAGAATGTATTAGATGATCCAAAGTCATATGATAAAAGTCCACTAACTATTGGTTATAATTAAACCATATATAATCCTGATAAAGTATATGATTAATCATATCCAACTTATTATCCTGCAACTGAAACATTTAAGTTCAATTATTTATTAATGCTAAGAGCTATTTTGTTATTATAAATATCTTTAGCTTAGAAATATTCAGTATGTAATTAATCAGCTCTTCTTTAAACTAATTATTTTTATGCTCCAACTTCGTCAACATTAACAATTGAATTAATTGGTCCAGGAGTAACAATTAATTATAATCTATGAGTAGTGAAATTTTTACCTTCAAGATTTACTGTAATTTAATTAGGTGAAACTTCAGTATATACTTTGAAACAGCTAATAGTAACAAGATATCTACCTCTTTTATCTCCTTTTGCAATATTGGTAGTGTAAGTAGTTGGTCCAACTTTGTCTTAGTTGAATAATAAAGCAATTTCATTTCTTACATCTAATTCCCATCCAACAGTAACTAATTTTGGATCAGTAGTTCTAGTTTCAATTACAAATGATACATTACCTCCTGCTCTACATTAAAGTTAATCATTTGGAATTAATACAGTATTACTAATGTTCATTGGTAAGTTTGATAATTCTGGATCAGTTTTTGCTCCTTCAATATTTAAGTTAAATATTTTTTTAGTATTTTTATCATTTTTCAATATTAATTCAAGTTAATATAGTTATCCATTGTGAATCATATCATCATCATTCCATCTATCAAATGGAGTTTTTTAATCATTATAACTGTAAGCTGAATTATTTAATTTTGCAAAATCTGCATTTAAGATTAATGAGAATTATTTTTTATCAGCAAGTTAGATTAATGGGAATCTTCTTGCATATTCAAAACCATTTCCATAAATATAAGCTTCAAATGATGAAGCCCAATCTGCTGGTAATAAAGCAATATTTCCAAATTAATCATATAAATCTAAATGATATCTTGGATAATATTTTTAATCTTAAGTAAATGTGCTATTGTATTTAGCATAGCTAACAAATTATTAAGTTGATTATTAGAATTATGAAAGTGTAGCTTAACTCCATAATGCAGAATCAGCAATAACTTTAAGTCTGTTACTAAATGCATTAATTGATTAAGAGAGATATGATGCAAAGAAAGTGTGAGTTCCTGAGGTAGTTTCATTTACTTCGAAATAGAAATATTAAGTTCCAGAAACTTTAGCATTAGATAAATCCTTAGATTAAGCATTACCACTCAAAAGGTAATTACTTTTTAAATTAGCTGTTTCATTACTATATCTAGCGTCAATAATAATTTAATTTCCATATTTATCAAATGGATAAATTTAAACTTAAATGAGTTTAGCTCCTGCAACTACATCTAATTAACTTAATTATAAGTTTGATTTAGGTCCATCGATTGGTCCTGATTAAACTGATAATTAAATTTTGGTTTATGCTTAACTTAATCCTACGAATTTTTTACTAGTTGATATACCAATAGATCCTTTTAATTAACATTATAAAGTAACACTGACTATTCCATTTGCAAATGAAATTAAAGGATTTGAGTTAAGAGTAGGCCAGAACATTAAACCATCATCACCAGCTTTAAATGTTTAAACTACATTATTTAATTAATCCAAAGCTTTGAATTAAATTACTCTTGTTTATCCTGCTGTACATACAGTTTCAAATTATGTTTTATCTACTACTTATAAGCTAGCAAGTTTTAATGGTAAAATATTTATTTAAAGTTTTTATTATTATTCAAATTTTTCTTATTATTTAATAACCCATGAGAAATTAAGATTATACTATCCAGCAACATTTTCATTAATTGACATTAAATATGTACCAGCTTATGTTCCAGCATTAATAGTGTAAGAATTACTTCCTCCCATTGACCCAATTACTTTAAGTTATACTCCTAAATTGTATAATTTTCCATTATCTGCTCTTAATTCTAATTTGACATAACCAGTTACTCCAGCATCTAAAGTAATTGATCCTGGAATAATATTTAATTTAGTTGGTAAGTCATCAGTAAAGAATTAATCTTTAAGTGGATTAATTAATTTTACATTAGTATAGGTAAGAGTATTCATATTATTTGCAGTGATTGTTAATGTAGAATCAATACTAACTTCATCTTAAAATCTAAGAACTTAGGTAGTTTTAGAACCGTTTTTGAAAGTTGTTGATTTATCATCTTCAAATTATAAATGAACTTTATTATTTCCAACTAAAGTAGGAACAAAAGTGTAACTAAATTTAGTTCCATCTGAATAATTAATTGATATTTATGCTCCATAATTGGTAAATTTATCATTGGTTTATACGTTACCATATTAATCTGCGAATTATAATAGAATATATGGAGTATTTTATTAAACATCAACTACAGTTGGTCCATTAACAGCAACTTGTACAAAATCTCCTTCTGAATTAACTCTTTAAACATCATATTTTGCAATTGGTCCAGGACCAACATAAATTGAACATTAACTACATGGAATACTACCTCCTTCATAAGTTGGTTTGAAAATATAAGTTCCTGCTTCAGTTAAGGTTAATTTATCTTTAAGAGTTACTGATACAGCTCCTGATCCAGATGCAGACTTAACTAATTATAATTTTTATGTATTTCCATTTGGTGTTGTATATAACATATCAAAGTTTGCTAAATATGAATCTTACCAGTTTCCATTGAAATATACATTTCCTTAAGCATCTCTTACATTAATAGTAAATCCAATTGAAGATGGAGCAGCATAAGGTGCTTTGTAGCTATCAATTGAACCATCCATTTTTTGAGAATTTGGTTTACTGACAGTAACATTAATAAGATAGCTTTAATCAAGATATTAATTTTTAACTCTAAGATTATTCACTACTTTGTCATGGCTTAATACAACTGATTGAGATTAAATACCAAAAGGAGCCATTGATTTAGCATTTAAACTTTTTACAACTGATACTGGAGTTGCAGTAGTTTTACTTTTACAATATGAGGTAAATGCCCATTCAATTAAAGCACAATACCAAGGCATATCATATTAAATTTCATAAGCATCATATTCAAAGCTAACTTATCCAATATTTCTGTTTTTAGATGCAACGTTTCCATAAATATCAGAAACTTCAATTAAGAAAGGATATTCAACTCCACTCTAAGCTGATTTTAATTTGTTACCAGATCCACCATCTAAATGTACTGGTTAAACTTTTGCCAATAATTTATCACTCTATGAAATATCAATTTCAGCAGTTGAGGTAATTTGAGTTCCGTTAACTTTAAGATTTGTTACTCTTTTCATAGGAGCAGCCATAACTTTTTAGAAAACACAATCAACTCTGAATTAACCTGGTAAAAGATAATTTACTGGAGCAGTACAACTATCTTTATTTTAAGTATTAACAGCTTTATCCCATCCCCATCCTCCTGTAAATGAAAGATCAAATTTAGAAGTTAAAGAGTTTCCATCATTATCAGTCCATGAATTATATCTCAATCCTTTAGTGTTAACAAGAGTAAAAATAAGAGAATATTTTTCTCCTGCTTTTCCTGCAATTGATTATCCAGTAGTCCATTTTACTTAAGTTTTAGCAGCTACGTAATCTCCATTACCAGCATCAGCATCTGATCCATCAGAATAGAAATCAACAGGCCATTCAATAAATTTACTTGCTGGGTTAGTTTTATCGTAGAATGTTAAGATATAATCACATTATCCAACTAATCTATTAAAAACAGGTAAACTTTATTAAGTTGGGGTAATAATAGCTCCATAACCATCAACTCCAACTACTCCACTATATTCTCTGAAATCCATTTCAATTCTTTACATATCATTTCCAGTTAAGAAAGCTCCATAATTTTTTAAATCAAATTTATCTAATCTGTTACTGTATTTATCAAAGAATTATAAGTAATATTAGAATTTGTTATTTTTAAACCAATAGATTCCTTTTCCAGTTGGATTAGCTCTATCACATCCTTTTTATTATTTAGTTGTATCTTAATTATAATTATTGGTTCCTGGACACCAGAATTAATGATCAGCGTTATGCCAGTTCCATTAATAAATTTTAGTATTTTAGAATACCAATTCTCCTTAAACAACTTATATTTAAAAGGTAGTAGAATTAATTAATTTTTTAGCATCTTCATCATGAACTCTAATTTTATAGAAGGTATTAACGTTATTAATATAACTCTAATCAACATAGAAAAATAAGTAATTTTATGGGAAACTAGCATTAGTTACTGGATCTGCATATATAGTATCTTATAATTTATCTTTAGCATCGTAAATTCTAACTTAATATTATTTTTTATATTTTGAGGCATCAACGACACTTCCGATTTTATCTCTCAATTCAGCAATAACTTAAACAGCATCTCCTGCACTTACAGATGCGATTTAATTGTTTACAGTCTTATAAGTAACAACTCTTGAAATAGAAGTTGATGCATCTGGATCACCGACTTTAATATCAATATAAGCAAGTAATGGTTATTCTAATCCTGCTGAAGCTTAGATTGTGTATTTACCAGTTTCAGTTGGTACAAATGTAACAAGCCAAGATCCTAGATTGAAAAGTCCTAAGAACCAATTTGTTCTTTCTACAGATTTAATTCCTTTAGTATTTAATCTATTTGGCCATTAAACATAAATTAAATTTTTAAGATAATCTGCAGATGTTTCAGCATAATTGTCTAATGAATCATATGCCCAAATTCTGAATGAGGTTTCTTCTCCTGCTTTTGCATCTAACAATGATAAATCTTCAATCTTTAGTCTGACTGGAGTATTTGGATAAACATAAAAATCTATTAATTTTGATCCTTAAATAGTACCAGTTTATAATGCACCAGAACGTTAAAAATTTATAGTTTTGTTTCCTGCTTTTGAGCATGAAAATCCAATAATCATTGAATAACCTTCTTATTTAGTATAAGATTAAACACAATCAGAAGAATTTCCAGTAGCTACTAATTAGAAATTACTTGGTAAATCATATCCATCTACTGGGTAATGTTATAATCCACAACTATCAAATAAGTTAATTTCTAATTCTAATGTTTATTATACTTATTTTTTAACTTATCTAATTTTAGTTTAATATAATTTGACTTCAGGTCTTGCTAATTAAACTCTAAAGTTACTTAAAATATGATCATTAGAAAGTTAATCACTAGTTGAAGCTGTTACTCCTAATATTAATGGTTAATCAAGAGCTTAACCTATTAAGGTAGAAATTCTATGAGAAGGATAATAATTTGCTAATTCAAGTACGTTATTTACATATACTCTAATCATATTGTTGAAATATTAAACTCTATATTAAGCATTCCAATAAGAACCAGAGTTTTATTAATATGGTTTGAAATTTGTAGTAGGATAATCATTCCAAGCAACAGATTAAGATTCATCAGCATTTGCATAACCAGATTTTGCAATAATAGAAATATGTCTTTCTGGAGCACCTACTTATGGATCACCTAAGTATGAATCAGTAGATGTATCAAATTCAATAGCAAAAACATTAGACATTCCTTAATAACCTAATCCAGATCCTGTGTTACCTACTCTGTAACCTCCATTATGAATTACAACAGCAAATCCTTTTCCTCCACAATTTAATAATTAATAAGTAGAAGGAAGATCCCATAAACACCAACCGAAAATGCTAAAGAAACAATGTTTGATTTCTAAATATCTACATCTATCGTTTTGAATCTTCATGTTGAAGCTAAAATCAAATCCATTTTCCCACATTAACGGTTTATCATAATAAACAGCTCCTGCTTATGGGCATTCATGATTATGAGTTTAGGTCAATTAAAATTCATTATTACTTGATGTTTAACCACTAAACCATAAGTTACTATTACTAATAGGAAGATCTTTGACTTCAGGAATACAATATGAAGCGGGTTTCCATGCTGTGTTAAATTCCTTACCATAATTAGGTCTAGCTTAAGTAAAGCTAACACAAATAATAGATAAAATACAAAATAATACTAAAGTATTTTTGAAGAATTTCTTCATGCTTAAAAAATAAATAAAT
>Ga0007763_11607037_pt1 | contig 15300 bp, 11 predicted proteins | sample LauGreFa1BDMLBSN_FD_61645 | JGI IMG/M metagenome (GOLD analysis project Ga0007763, IMG submission 61645) | Metatranscriptome of freshwater lake microbial communities from Lake Michigan, USA - Fa13.BD.MLB.SN (Metagenome Metatranscriptome) | ecosystem: Environmental > Aquatic > Freshwater > Lake... | reverse complement strand
GTCTTTTGGGCGTCTAGCCTCAACAAGCTCTGTAACTCGCGGCAAACCACCTGTAATATCTTTCGTTTTAGTAGACTCTCTTGGAATACGACCTAAAATATCACCAACTGATACATGAGCGCCATCTTCTACGCTTAGAACTGCATTTACAGGCAAGTAGTACCTTGCCTCTATGCCGTTGGACAGCATTATAGTTTCATCATTGTCTTCATTCATTAATTGTATACGAGGACGTAATTCGGCGCCACGTGAATATTGCTTAGACTCAATAATAACTTTACTAGATATTCCAGTTGTATCATCTGTAACATCTCTAATTGAGACATTATTTACCATATCTTTAAACACTACTCTTCCGCATTTTTCTGTAATGATCGGAATTGTATAAGGATCCCATTCGGCTACTTTCTGACCTTTAACTACTTTACTACCTTCATCTATAATTAACTGCGCGCCATAAGGGACTTTATGTCTTGCTTTTTCGCTGCCATTAGAATCTATCAATAATATTTCGCATGAACGACTCATTATTATCTTGCGATGCTCAGAGTCAACAACAACATTGCGGCTTATGATTTTTATTTGCCCATCTGCTGAAGCTTCTATAGAAGAGACCTCTATTCCTTTGGTAGCGGCACCGCCTATATGGAAAGTTCTCATTGTTAACTGAGTTCCCGGTTCACCGATTGATTGAGCGGCTATCACGCCTATTGCCTCTCCAACGGATACTAAAGAGCCTGATGAGAGATCACGACCATAACATTTTGCGCATAGTCCATCAACGATAGCGCATGTTATTACTGATCGTACCATAATTAAGTCAAGTCCAGATGATTCTATTTTTTCTAATTTTGTCTCATCTATTAACTTACCAGCGCTAACTAATAATTCATTAGTAACAGGATGGTATGTATCTATCGCAACGGTTCTACCAAGAATTTGCTCGGCAAGAGATACTACAACCTCCCCTCCATCAATAATGGATCGTACTTCAATACCGTTTAATGTACCGCAATCCTCTTCAGTAATGATACAATCCTGAGCAACATCAACCAATCGTCTTGTTAGATAACCTGAATTAGCTGTTTTTAGCGCTGTATCAGCAAGACCTTTTCGCGCTCCATGGGTTGAGTTAAAATATTCGAGAACAGTCAACCCTTCGCGGAAATTAGCGATAATTGGAGTTTCAATAATCTCACCAGAAGGTTTCGCCATAAGACCCCTCATTCCAGCTAATTGCTTAATCTGAGCCGCAGAACCCCTGGCACCTGATGTTGCCATAATATAAATAGAATTAAGTTTTTGTTGGGTTGTTTTATTATAATCAGAAGTAGATAAAACAGATATCTCTTTCATCATATCCAACGCTACTTTATCGGTACATTTTGACCAAGCATCGATAACTTTGTTGTATTTCTCTCCAAATGTAATCAAACCATCGGAATATTGTTGCCCAAATTCCTTAACCTCGGATAAGGTTGAATTAATATGAAGCCACTTGGATTTTGGAATAACCATGTCATCCATACCAAAAGAAATACCTGATGAACAAGCATATTTAAACCCTAATTGCATCAACTGGTCAGCAAAAATCACAGTGGCTTTCTGATGGCAATGACGATATACAACATCTATCACACTTGATATGTCTTTTTTGGTCATCACCTTATTCACGAGCTTAAAATCTATATTATAATGCTTAGGCAACAAAGCGCCTATGATCAAACGGCCAGGAGTAGTATCAATTAAAGATATAATGGTTTCTCCGTTCACGTTCAATACGCTACTGCGGAATTTAATTTTTGTATGGATTGACAATACTTTATGATATACAGCATGTTCTATCTCAGCTATATCACTAAATACCATTCCCTCTCCAGGCTCCTTATCTAAAGCTAACGTTAAGTAATAAAGACCAAGCACTATATCTTTGTCAGGAACAATAATTGGACGACCATTGGCTGGGCTAAGTATGTTATTAGTTGACATCATCAATACTCTGGCCTCGATTTGCGCTTCGATCGACAATGGTATATGTACAGCCATCTGGTCACCATCAAAATCCGCATTAAATGCAGCGCAAACTAAAGGATGAAGCTGGATAGCTTTCCCTTCGATTAACAATGGTTCGAATGCTTGTATACCAAGACGATGCAGCGTAGGAGCTCTATTGAGAAGAATCGGATGCTCATGAATAACTTCTTCTAAAATATCCCAAACTTCTGGTTTTTGTGATTCTACCATTTTCTTGGCGGCTTTAATTGTCGTAGCTATCCCATATAACTCAAGCTTTGAGTAAATAAATGGTTTGAACAATTCCAAAGCCATCTTTTTAGGTAAACCACATTGGTGTAGCTTCAATTCAGGCCCCACGACTATAACTGATCGACCGGAATAATCAACTCGTTTGCCAAGCAAATTTTGACGGAATCTACCCTGTTTACCTTTCAGCATGTCGCTTAATGATTTAAACGGTCTTTTGTTACTATTTTTTACTACTTTTCCGCGACGACCATTATCAAATAATGCGTCAACGGATTCTTGCAGCATTCTTTTTTCATTTCTAATGATAATATCCGGTGCTTTCAGCTCCAATAAACGTCTTAACCTGTTATTCCTATTAATAACCCTTCTATAGAGCTCGTTAAGATCTGATGTAGCAAATCTCCCCCCATCGAGCATAACTAAAGGTCTGATCTCCGGTGGAATGACTGGTATAACATTCATTATCATCCATTCAGGTTTATTATCTGAACCTAAAAAATCTTCAATTAATTTAAGACGTTTTATCAATTTTTTCTTTTTAACTTCAGAGGAAGAATTTAATAATTCTACCTCTAAATCTTTTTTCAATTGAGGTAAATCTAATTCTGCTAACATTTTTTGAACTACTTCAGCCCCAATAGACGCTACAAAATTATCTTCACCATACTCGTCTTGCGCTCTTTGCAGAGCTTCTTCGGATAAAAGATCCCCCTTTTGCAATGGAGATAATCTAGGATCAACAATTACATAATTTTCAAAATATAATATCTTTTCAAGATCCTTCATCGTAATATCCAGCAAAGTACTTATCCTAGAAGGTAAGGATTTTAAAAACCAAATATGAGCTACAGGAGCCGCTAACTCAATATGCCCCATTCTTTCACGTCTAACTCTAGATGCCGTAACTTCTACGCCGCATTTTTCACAAGTAATCCCGCGATATTTCATTCTCTTATATTTACCACAAAGACATTCATAATCCTTTACTGGACCAAAAATTCTAGCGCAAAATAACCCTTCTTTCTCTGGTTTGAAAGTACGATAATTGATTGTCTCTGGTTTCATTACTTCACCAAAAGACCATGAACGTACTTGTTCAGGGCTTGCGATGCTAATTTTGATTTGGTCGAATTGTTGAGCATTACTCAATTGACCGTAAAAATTAATCGTTCCTGTCATAAAGATTCTTCCTTAAAATTTTGAACATTCAGAGTTATTTAATATTTGGCAATATAGATAGTCTTATTATGTTGTTATTCTAGCTGTACATTTAAACATAAAGACCTAAATTCTTTTATCATTACGTTGAATGATTCTGGAATACCTGATTCAAAATTATTATCTCCGCACACAATGGATTCATAAATTTTAATTCTACCAACAACATCATCAGATTTAACAGTTAACATTTCTTGTAATGTATAAGACGCACCATAAGCCTGCAATGCCCAACATTCCATCTCACCAAACCTCTGACCTCCAAAGTGCGATTTACCGCCGAGAGGTTGCTGGGTAACCAAACTATATGGCCCTATAGAACGAGCATGAATTTTGTCATCAACTAAATGATGTAATTTTAATATGTATTTATAACCCACGGTAACGTTACGATCAAAATATTCCCCAGTCCTTCCGTCTATCAATCTAGTTTGACCAGAGCTATCAATATTAGCAAGCGCTAACATCGCCTTCACATCTTCAACTTTTGCTCCGTCAAATACTGGAGTGGAAAAATAAACACCCTTACTACTGATAGTACAGAAATCAAGAAATTCTTCTCTAGACATTTTATCTATTTCCAAAGAATCACTAGAATATACTTTCTGGACAAAGGCTTTTACTTCGTCAATATTGATATCGTTGCTAATGACATCATTCAACATATTTCCTATATTTTTACCGATATTGACTGCAGCCCAGCCAAGATGAGTTTCTAGGATTTGCCCTATATTCATACGAGATGGTAAACCAAGGGGATTAAGCACCACATCTATAATAGTACCATCTTCCAAAAATGGCATGTCCGCCTCAGGCACAATCCTAGATATAACTCCTTTATTTCCGTGTCTACCCGCCATTTTGTCACCGGGCTGTAATTTATGTTTTGTAGCAATGAATACTTTAACTACTTTTAAGGCGCCTTGTGGTAAGTCATCACCGCTTTGTAATTTTGCAACTTTGCTAGTGAAAAGTTTGTTGAGCATATCCTTTTTATCATCATAATGATGTTTAATTTGCTCAATTTCATTCATTACATTTGAATCTTCCACAGTAAGCTGCCAAAACTGTCCTTTAGATAGAGAGCTAAAAGTATCTTCTGTAATGATTTGGCCAGATTTTGTAGATTTAGGACCGCTAATAATAACTTGCCCTATCAAAATTTTCTTCAGCTGCAATAGAACAAAATGCTCAATAATCCTGAGTTCATCATCCCTATCTTTAGCAAGCTTTTCAATTTGTTGCTTTTCAATGGCTATAGCCCTTTCGTCCTTATCTACGCCCCTTCTAGAAAATACTCGAACTTCTACAACCGTTCCAGAGACTCCTGGAGGTACGTGCAAAGATGAGTCCCTAACATCAGCGGCCTTCTCCCCAAAAATTGCTCTCAGTAACTTTTCTTCAGGAGTTATTGGTGACTCGCTTTTAGGCGTAACTTTACCTACTAAAATATCACCAGCTTTTACCTCAGCACCTACATAAACTATACCCACTTCATCCAGATGTCGTAAATTTTCATCGCTAACATTTGGTATATCTCTGGTTATCTCTTCGGGTCCAAGTCTAGTATCCCGAGCTATGACTTCGAACCCCTCAATATGAACAGAAGTATATACATCGTCTTTCACGATACGTTCAGATATTAGAATCGAATCCTCAAAATTATAACCACTCCATGAAACAAAAGCCACTAGGACGTTTTTCCCTAGAGCTATCTCGCCTTTATCTGTACTAGGACCATCTGCAATAACGTCACCTTTAAGGACAAAATCACCTACTTTCACTAATGGTTTTTGGTTAATACATGTATTATGATTAGATCTTTGAAATTTCAGTAAATTATAAATATCGACTCCAGATGAACCATCTGTTTGAGCTTTGGTTACCCTAAGTACAATTCGAGTTGAATCCACTTCCTCTATCACTCCATCATGAAGAGCTACAACCGACGATCCGGAATCTTTTGCTACTATACCTTCGATACCCGTTCCAACAAGAGGCGCCTCGCTTTTAATCAAAGGAACAGCCTGCCTTTGCATGTTCGATCCCATCAAAGCTCTGTTAGCATCATCATTTTCAAGAAATGGAATTAATGATGCAGCAACTGATACAACTTGCATAGGAGTCACGTCGATGAAGTCTACTTTAGAAGGATGAACCATTATAAAGTTCCCTCCGTCTATTCTACAATTGATTAGATCTTCAAGTAACTTGCTATTTTTATCAATTTTAGCATTAGCCTGAGCAATTTTATACTTACCTTCTTCGATCGCAGATAGATACACTACTTCGTTTGTCACCACTTCGTCGACAACCTTGCGATAAGGACTTTCAATAAATCCATGTTTATTAACTCTAGCATAAGTTGCAAGTGAGTTAATAAGACCTATATTTTGCCCTTCTGGCGTTTCGATCGGGCAGATCCTTCCGTAATGCGTAGGATGTACGTCACGTACTTCAAAACCAGCTCTATCACGACTAAGCCCGCCTGGACCTAGTGCTGACAATCTTCTTTTATGCGTTATTTCAGATAATGGATTTGTTTGATCCATAAATTGCGAAAGTTGTGATGAACTAAAAAATTCTTTAATTATAGATATCAAGCTTTTAGAATTAACCAAATCATGTGGCATTACGGCATCTATATCAACGGTAGACATCCTTTCAAGAATGGATTTTTCCATACGTGCAAGACCTATCCTGAATTGATTCTCGATCAATTCGCCTACGGATCTTACCCTTCTATTGCCTAAATGATCAATATCATCAACCGAACCTTTGCCATCTTTAAGTTCAACAAGAACTCTTAATATGTGCTGGACATCTTCTCTGGTTAAAATTGTTACATCTTCTTGTATATCAAGCCCTAATTTTGCGTTCATTTTGATACGCCCTACCTCAGATAGATCATATCTTTCCGGATCAAAAAACAAGCTATTAAATACTTTTTGCACTTCTTCGATATTAGCTGGATCACCAGGCCTTAATATTCTAAATATATCGATTAAAGCAGAACTCTGATCATTATTTTTATCTACAAATAATGTATTTCTTACATAAGGTCCAGATTGCGAACTAATGGAAAGCACTGCAATAGATTCGATATTGAGTTCTGTAATCACCTGCAACATGTCCATAGTGATGACTTCACCAATAGAAGCTAATACTTCGCCAGTTTTAGGATCAACCAAATCGTCGAATAAAAATTTACCTATTAAATATTCATATTCGACTAAAATATTTTTTACCCCATCGCTAGCGAATTTTTTTGCTAAACGCGGAGTGATTTTCTGCCCAGATGCAAGTATAACTTTGCCAGTATCTGCATCTATAAGATCATAACTCAGTCTATGGGAACTAAATGACTCAGGTACAAAAACTGTAGACCAACTATTGTCTTTGGCAAAATATACAACCGAATCATAATAAAACTTGATAATGTCATTATTTGACATTCCTAGAGCTTTAAGAAGAGTGGTTGCGTATAATTTCCTTTTTCTATCAATTCTAAAATACGCGATATCCTTTGCATCGAACTCAAAATCTATCCAAGATCCTCTATATGGTATGATTCTAGCGGAATATAGGAATTTTCCTGACGAATGAACTTTACCTTCATCATGGTAGAAAAAAGCACCTGGAGAACGATGCATTTGAGAAACTACAACCCGTTCTGTACCATTGATTATAAATGTACCGTTCTTGGTCATCAAAGGTATATCTCCCATATACACTTCTTGTTCTTTTATCCCTTTAATCTCTCTAGCGCCGGTATCTACGTCTATTTCCCATACACTCAAGCGCAACGTAACTTTAAGTGGCGCAGCATAACTTAAACCTCTTTGAGTACATTCTTCTACGTCATATTTCGGATTATCAAATTCATATTTAACAAACTCTAACGTTGCTGTATTAGATTGATCATGAATTGGAAAAATTGACTTTAATACGGATTGCAAACCTTTATTTTGCCTTTCGGAATCTTGTGTGAAAATTTGCAAAAAGCTTTTTTCGTAAGAATTTTTTTGTACTTCAATTAAATTCGGTATAGTTGCGACTAAATTTATTTTACCAAAATTCTTTCTTATACGCTTACCAACTGATAAGGATTGCATCATGTAATCTCCTGATTAATTATACAAAATGAATAAAGAATTGATATCGTTTTATTTAAACCTTTAAAACGATTTTATTTAGTTTATTCATATTTTTAAATTTTAATACCAAATCTAGCGCTTGTGAGAACCACTTAGTGTATCGCTGCGGATACTCGTCCAAGTCTTGTTTAATCAAATCAACAGTCTGCCATTTATAATTCATAACTTCTTTTTCATTGACTATTATCTGTTGGTAGTTGTAATCACCCACTAACACATGGTCTATTTCATGTTCTATCATGTCGTTAGAACAGTAATGTTTATAAAGAATTTTACCGACATTTTGCAACTCCAAAGAGAAACCCATCTCTTCTTTTAATCGCCTTGCGCCAGCATCAATAGTTTTCTCAAACGGCAATGGGTGGCTACAGCAAGTATTGGACCATAATCCGCCGCTATGATACAAAGATTGAGCTCTTTGTTGTAACAGTAGTAAATTTCTATCAAATACAAATACCGAAAACGCTCTATGTAATAACCCTAAATTATGAACTTTTAGTTTTTCCCCGATAGCTATTGCATTATCGTTTTGATCTACTAAAATTACATTTACCATATACAAAGATACTCAATCTCCACGAGAAGAATTATAGATAACATAAAGTATGCTAAATAAATGGACTATCATTACCATCCCGCACAAAAGCAACAATCTTATGAGACAATGTACTAATCTCATAAGATTATTTAGCTTAACTTATAATGCTGTATTTCTAATATTATAAAGAACAAATATTATTTGATTTCAACTTTTGCACCTGCTGCAGTAAGCTTTACCTTCATATCTTCAGCATCAGCTTTACTTAAACCATGCTTAACCACTTGAGGGGCTGCTTCTACTAAATCTTTAGCTTCTTTTAAACCAAGCCCAGTGATAGCTCTGATTTCTTTAATAACCTCGATTTTTTTATCTCCAGCACCAGCAAGTACTACGTCGAACTCTGTTTGCTCAACAGCGGCTTCAGCAGCAACAGGAGCTGCGTGCATGACTGGAGCAGCGGCTGACACGCCCCATTTTTCTTCAAGCAACTTAGATAATTCAGAAGCTTGTATCACTGTAAGCGATGATAATTGATCTACTATTTTAGCTAAATCTGCCATAATTTTTCCCTTTTTAAATTTATTAAATTAATGTTTATCTGCGTAAGCTTGAAATAACCTAGCAAATTTGGATGCAGGAGCTTTTAGAACACCAACAATTTTGGTAGCAGGCGCTTCTATTAGACTAATAATCTTGCTGCGCAACTCATCCAAAGATGGTAACTCAGCAAGCAATTGTATTTCCTGCGTATTAAATACTTGGTGATTTACTATGCCACCAATTATCTTTAGCTGCTCATTTGTTTTAGCAAACTTTACTACAGTTTTCGCAGCTGCCAATGGGTCTTTTGAGTAAGCTATAGCTGTTGGACCAGAAAGTAATGTAGAAATAGAGCCGATATCCGCTTTATCAGCAGCTATTTTTGATAATGTATTTTTTACTATCTTGAATTTAGCATCCTGCGCTCTTAAATCCCTCCTGAGAGAGGTAAGCTGTTTCACAGTAAGACCATGGTAGTGCGTAACAATAACAGACCCGGACTGTTTATATACATCTTCTAATCCTAAGACAAAATCTCGTTTCTCTGACCTTAACACTTTATTCTCCTTATAACCTTATTGCGCTGATATACTTGTTAATCCCACTTTCACAGATGGCCCCATAGTAGACGAAAGGTATATTGCTTTTAAATATGTACCTTTTGCCCCCGATGGCTTTGCCTTAATCACAGCAGATATCAAAGTATTAGCATTTTTTAATAAATCTGGCGCTGCAAAAGATAATTTACCAAGGCCGGCATGGATTATTCCAGCTTTTTCTACTTTAAACTCTACTTGACCGCTTTTAGCATTTTGAACAGCAGTAGCAATATCAACCGTGACAGTACCAAGCTTAGGATTTGGCATTAACCCCCTAGGCCCAAGTATCCTTGACACAGCGCCAACTGCTCCCATCATATCAGGAGTAGCTATATAAACATCATACTCGACTTTACCTGCTTTAATCTCTTCTATGATATCGGTATTACCAGCTCTATCAGCTCCAGCGCTAATAGCCAATTCCGTCTTTTCGTCCTTACAGATAACTGCTACTTTAGAGGTTTTACCGGTACCAGAGGGCATTGTCGTGATACCGCGAACCATCTGGTCGGAATGCTTAGGATCTACTCCCAGCTTCATAGCGATTTCTAAAGTTTCATCAAACTTCGCGAATGAAAGCTCCTTCAAAACTTGTATCGCATCCTCTAAATTATACATAATAGCTGGATCAATCTGTTTTTTAGCAGCTCTTATTTTTTTACCACCATTCATTTTATTCTTCTCATGAATTGTCATTAATATTAATCCTCCACTACCTCAAGACCCATAGATTCAGCTGTACCAGCAATAATCCTAGAAGCCGATACTAAGTCATTAGCGTTAAGATCCACCATTTTAATTTTAGCAATCTCAATTAACTGAGATCTTTTAATTTTACCAATTACAGCCTCCTTTTTAGTGGTCGCCGAGCCCTTTGAAACCTTCGCATATTGCTTTAAATAATACGAAGCAGGAGATGTTTTAGTAACGAAAGTAAAACTTTTATCCTCAAAAGCCGTGATAACCACTGGTATAGGCATACCAGGTTCTATACCTTGCGTAGCAGCATTAAAAGCTTTGCAAAACTCCATTATGTTAAGCCCTTTTTGACCAAGAGCAGGACCAATAGGCGGAGAAGGGTTTGCTTTACCAGCGGGAATAGTAAGTTTTATATAAGCCGTAATCTTTTTTGCCATTAAATTTCTACCATCTATTTATATTAACTTATTATCTATATGCTGTTACTACACGAACCAAACAACATAGTCAAAACCACTGAGCAGATCACTACAATGTTCTACAACAAAACATTGTAGTGATCACGGTATCATTCGGTACTTTTTTTTACTTGAGTAAAATTCAACCCAATCGGCGTAGCTTTACCAAATATCGATATAGATACTCTTAATTTTTGTTTCTCGTTGTCAATCTCTTCCACAATTCCAGTGAAAGTCTCAAAAGGACCTTCCGTCACTATAACTGATTCGCCTATATCATACAATCTAGATGTATTAGCTTCTTTTATCTCGGTTTCAAGCTGACTAAAAATATTCTGTACCTCAGCTTCGGTTAGAGCTTGAGGGGATTTGTTACCCAGAAACCCACTGATTTTAGGTACATTCTTCACTAAATGCCACGATTTATCAGTCATATGCATTTTAATTAAAATATAACCCGGTATAAACTTTCTTTCAGTTTTGACAGATTTACCGCGCTTTACTTCAGGTATTTCAATCACAGGCACAACTATATCTTCAAAAAACTCAGACATACTCTTTTTTTCAATTTGATCAAGAATCATCTGCTTTACTCGTTTTTCAGACCCCGATAATGTATGGATTATATACCACTTTGCTTCCACAATAACTTCCTTAAAGCTTAACTTGACTACTTTCCAACATTCAATAAGACCTGCACTACGCTATGTATTCCATAATCTAGCACCAAACAAACTATACTAAAAACAAACACAGCAACTACTACTATCATAGTTGCTGTTATTAATTCCTTTTTATTCGGCCATATTATTTTAAGAGTTTCCTGTTTAACTTGCTCATAAAACTTAAAAACTTTAGTTTCTTTTAGCATATCTCATTCTTAAATTTAAAACCTAGCACTATCAATACCAACCTTATCTGGCAGGAGCGACAGGCATCGAACCCGCAACCTTCGGTTTTGGAGACCGATGCTCTACCTATTGAGCTACACTCCTATCATATTTTAAAATCTAAATCAAGATAATTCACGTAATATTATTAATATAACAAAATATTATGTAATCCACCTTGTTAATTGATTACTTCTTAGCTTTAATAGTCTCGGATATATGTAACGGAACTTGATCATAATGAGAAAATTCCATACTATACTGAGATCTACCTTGTGACAATGACCTAAGATTATTAACATATCCAAACATCTCAGCAAGTGGCACATTTGCTATTATTACCTGAGCGTTACCTCTTGGATCCATACTTTGCATCTGACCTCTTCGGCTATTAAGATCACCTATGATATCTCCCATATATTCATTTGGAGTCACTACTTCGACTTTCATTATTGGCTCTAATAATTTAGGACCACCCTTCGGCATACCTTCTCTGAAAGCTGCCTTAGCCGCTATTTCGAACGCAAGCACACTCGAATCAACATCGTGGAACGCTCCGTCAATCAACGTAGCTTTAAAATCAATCATAGGATAACCGGCAACAACACCAGTATCTCTGATATTGTTCAACCCTTTCTCCACACCAGGAATAAATTCCCTTGGAATTGCCCCACCAATAATTTTACTTTCAAAAACAAATCCAGCGCCAGATTCTTGAGGTTCAAAGATTATTTTTACTCTAGCAAATTGACCTGCGCCACCAGACTGCTTTTTATGAGTATAATCAATCTCGCAACTTTTTGTTATTGTCTCACGATAAGCAACTTGAGGAGCGCCTACATTGGCTTCAACTTTAAACTCACGCCTCATACGGTCGACAATTATTTCTAGATGAAGCTCACCCATCCCCTTAATAACCGTTTGCCCAGTTTCTTGGTTAGTAGATACCCTAAAAGAAGGATCCTCAGCAGCCAACCTAGATAAAGCTAGCGACATTTTTTCTTGATCAGCCGTTGATTTGGGCTCAACAGAAAGCTCTATAACAGGATCCGGAAATTCCATCCTTTCTAGAATTATTTGATTATCAACATCACATAGAGTATCACCAGTTGTGGTGTTTTTTAGACCCGCTAAAGCTACAATGTCACCAGCAACCGCTTCTTTAATATCTTCTCTCTCGTTAGCATGCATAAGTAACATCCTACCTACACGCTCTTTTTGATCCTTAACTGTATTTATTATCGTTGTCCCGGATTGTATCTTACCAGAATAAACCCTAACAAAAGTCAAGGAACCAACAAAAGGATCTGTCATCACTTTAAACGCAAGAGCTGAAAATGGACCTGATACAGATACTTTAAAGTCTTTTTTCTCCCCTGTGTCAATATCGATACCTTCTACTTTGTCGATATCAAGGGGCGATGGTAAAAAGTCAACAACAGCATCTAATAATGGTTGCACTCCTTTATTTTTAAAAGCACTACCACATAATATTGGGACGAACTTTCCGGAAATAGTACCTTTTCTTATTGCTGTTTTAATTTCAATTTCAGTTAATTCCGCGCCTGATAAATATTTTTCTAATATAACATCATCCGTTTCAGCGGCCATATCTAGTAACTCGGCTCTATATTTTTTTGCAGTTTCTGCTAAGTCAGACGGAATCTCTTCGTAAAAATATTCAGCACCTAGATTTTCATCCTTCCAAATTATGGCTTTCATTTTGATTAGATCTATTAGACCTTTAAAATTTTCTTCAATTCCGATTGGTAATTGAGTTACCAATGGAACCGCGCCCAAACGATCTTTTATCATATCAACGCATCTATAGAAATTCGCACCCATCCGATCCATTTTATTGATAAAACACATCCTAGGCACACTATATTTATCAGCTTGACGCCAGACGGTTTCAGATTGCGGCTCTACACCAGCAACACCATCAAACACAGCGACGGCACCATCTAAAACACGCAGAGATCTTTCAACTTCAATAGTAAAATCCACGTGACCAGGAGTGTCTATAATATTAATACGCCTGCCATTCCAGTAACATGTAGTGGCTGCAGAGGTAATGGTAATACCACGTTCTTGCTCCTGCTCCATCCAATCCATAGTAGCGCCACCTTCGTGCACTTCGCCTATTTTGTGAGACTTACCAGTGTAATATAATATACGTTCAGTTGTAGTTGTTTTACCAGCATCAATATGAGCGCATATACCAATATTACGAGTGTTAGATAGCGAGAATTCCTTAGTCGACATACTTATATTACCTTGCTTGCATTTTTTTAGGACTAAAATGTGAAAAAGCCTTGTTAGCTTCCGCCATTTTATGAGTATCCTCTCTTTTTTTAACAGCCCCACCTCTATTATTAGCAGCCTCAAAAAATTCTTCAGCAAGCTTATTAATAGTAGTTTTCTCCGACCTTTTGGCAGCAGCCCTAATAATCCAACGGGCAGCGAGAGCGTAACCCCTTCTCTCGTCCACAGGAGATGGTACCTGATAATTTGCTCCGCCAACTCTCACGGACGTAACTTCCAAGTAAGGCTTAACGTTATTCATAGCATTGCTAAAAGTTTCAAAAGGATTCGCTCTATGTTTCTTTTCTATTGTTTCAAGAGCAGAATAAACTATTTTTTCAGCCAAAGCTTTCTTGCCTTCTTGCATTACATTATTAATGAATCTAGCTAACAAAGTGCTATTATATTTCATATCAGGCAAAATTACTCTTTTGACTGCAGCGTGACGACGTGACATCTTACCTCTTTACGTTTATTTAGTTGATGCTTTACTAGAAGTACCATAGCGAGAACGAGCTTGTTTACGACCCTTTACTCCTTGGGTATCAAGCGCACCACGCACTATATGATATTTAACACCAGGAAGATCCGGTACCCTACCGCCTCTAACTAGCACAACCGAGTGCTCTTGTAAATTATGACCCTCACCAGGTATGTATGCGTTAACATACTGACCATTTGTTAGACGGACTCTCGCCATTTTACGGAGAGCGGAATTCGGTTTTTTTGGCGTGACAGTTTTTACTATAACACACACACCCCTTAAAAATGGGTTAGATCTTAATGCTGGCGATTTTGTTTTACGAACTTTCGCAGTTCGGCCGAAGCGCACCAATTGATTGTTTGTAGGCATTAGTTAATACTCCTAATAGGAAATTTGACCAAACTATAATTAACTTTCGAAATAAAAGCAAGGAGGTTTTTTTAATTAATGCAATTAAGTGACAAAAACATCAAAATTCACATTTACAGAGCTTGAAAATTTGAAGTTTTGGTGCCCCTGGCCGGACTTGAACCAGCACGCCCTATTACAAGCTATAGATTTTGAGTCTACCGTGTCTACCATTTCACCACAGAGGCATACTATATTAAGTTCCTTTATGCAAACTTGACCAGTATCATACTATAGAAATTTACTTCTGTAAACTCGGTTTGTATATATTACATATTTAATTTTGCCTGAATTAGTTTCTTGCTATCTTCAATACCAAAAAGTTTGATGAATGAACCTAGTCTTGGGCCTTCAGTTTGACCAAGTAAAATTTGATATAATTCCTTAAAATAGTCACGTAAATTCTCATAACCAGCTTGATTACCAATATCATAGATTTTTTCTTGAATCTGCTCAGCTTCAATGTCATTTGGCAGCGAAGAAAGTAGCTTTATAATTTTTTCTAAAATAATCTTTTGTTGATCATTTGGGGTTATATAGATCTTATTAGATTTGATAAAATCGTTATAATAATTCACCGCAAAATTAGCTAAATGATCAAGATAAGGAGCAGATTCAACATTAGCTTTTGGAGCGTACCTACTAATAAACCCCCATAACACTGATTTATCATCAGGATTACATACCGATGCAAGATTTAATAATAACCCGAAAGTCAGCCCAAAAGTCTCGATTCT
>Ga0007763_10031170_pt1 | contig 15472 bp, 24 predicted proteins | sample LauGreFa1BDMLBSN_FD_61645 | JGI IMG/M metagenome (GOLD analysis project Ga0007763, IMG submission 61645) | Metatranscriptome of freshwater lake microbial communities from Lake Michigan, USA - Fa13.BD.MLB.SN (Metagenome Metatranscriptome) | ecosystem: Environmental > Aquatic > Freshwater > Lake... | reverse complement strand
GACGACGAGATCGCCATGAAGTATCTCGAGGGCGAAGAGGTCTCCGAGAAAGAGATTCGTGACGCCCTGCGCCGCAACTGCATTGCGATCAAGCTCGTCCCGGTCGTCTGCGGGACGGCCTTCAAGAACAAGGGTGTCCAGACCCTCCTCGATGCGGTCATCGACTACCTTCCCTCGCCGATCGATATTCCGGCAGTCCAGGGAACTGATGACAAGGGCGAGACGGTCGACCGGCCTGCCGATGACAAGACGCCATTCTCGGCGCTCGTCTTCAAGATCATGGCCGACAAGCACGTCGGGCAGCTCTCGTTCACCCGCATCTATTCCGGAACCCTCAAGTCGGGTTCGTACGTCTACAATTCAACCAAGGATAACAAAGAGCGCGTGGGCCGCATCATGAAGATGCACGCCAACAAGCGTGAGGATCTCGACGAGGCCTACGCCGGTGAGATCGTCGCTATCGCGGGTCTGAAGAACGTCACCACCGGTGACACGATCTGTGATGAGTCGAATCTGGTCATCCTTGAAGCGATGGAGTTCCCGACCCCGGTCATCTCGCTCGCCATCGAGCCGAAGACCCGTCAGGATCAGGAGAAGCTCGGGATCGGGCTCGGCAAGCTGGCCCAGGAAGATCCGTCATTCCGGGTCTCGACCGATCAGGAGACTAATCAGACCATCATCTCCGGGATGGGTGAGCTCCACCTCGAGATCATCGTCGATCGGCTCAAGCGTGAGTACAACGTCGAGGCCAACGTCGGTAAGCCGCAGGTTGCCTATCGCGAGACGATCCGCAAGCCAGCCAAGGGCGAAGAGAAGTACGCGCGGCAGACTGGTGGACGCGGCCAGTATGGCCACGTGGTCATCGAGATCGAGCCAAATGAACCAGGCGCCGGTTTCGAGTTCAACAACAAGATCGTTGGTGGTGTCATTCCTCGTGAATACGTTCCGGCGGTTGAGAAGGGAATCGTCCAGGCTATGGAGGGCGGAGTCCTCGCCGGTTACGAGATGGTCGATGTCCGGGTCAACCTGATCTTCGGAAGCTACCACGAGGTCGACTCCTCGGAAATGGCCTTCAAGATTGCCGGCTCGATCGCCTTCAAGACGGCGGCCAAAGCTGCCCACCCGGTTCTGCTCGAGCCGGTCATGAAGGTCGAGGTTGTCACTCCAGAGGACTACATGGGTTCGGTCACCGGCGATCTCAGTTCACGACGCGGCCGCATTGAGGGGATGACCTCACGGACCGGCACCCAGATCATCACGGCCATGGTTCCGCTTGCCGAAATGTTCGGTTATGAGACGGATCTGCGGTCGATGACCCAGGGACGTGCGGCCTCAACGATGCACTTTGCCCGTTATGAAGAGGCTCCCAAGAGCATTAGCGAAGAGGTGATCGCAAAGGTTCAGGGGGCGAACAAGTAATCTCCGTCGGAGATTGGAATCTGGACTTTCTTTTGGAGAATTCGAGGAGAATAAGTAATTATGGCAAAAGAGAAATTTGATCGTAGTAAGCCCCACGTCAACGTCGGCACGATCGGCCACGTCGACCACGGGAAGACCACTCTGACGGCGGCCATCACCAAGGTTCTGGCCAAGCACAATCCCAAGATCTCCTTCCGCAGCTTCGACTCGATCGATAACGCTCCGGAGGAGAAGGCCCGTGGAATCACAATTGCCACCGCGCACGTCGAGTATGAGACTCCGAATCGCCACTATGCGCACGTCGACTGCCCGGGTCACGCTGACTACGTCAAGAACATGATCACCGGTGCGGCGCAGATGGACGGAGCGATTCTCGTCGTCGCCGCGACCGACGGTCCGATGCCCCAGACCCGTGAGCACATTCTGCTCGCCCGCCAGGTCGGTGTGCCGGCGATGGTCGTCTTCATGAACAAGTGCGACGCGGTTGATGACGCGGAGCTGCTCGACCTCGTCGAACTCGAGGTGCGTGAGCTGCTCGCGAAGTATGAGTTCCCCGGCGATGAGATTCCGATCATCCGTGGTTCAGCTCTCAACGCTCTCAACGGCGATCCGGCCTGGGAAGGCAAGATCGATGAGCTGATGGCGGCGGTCGACAGCTACATCCCGACTCCGGAGCGCCAGGTCGACAAGCCGTTCCTGATGCCGGTCGAAGACATCTTCTCGATCTCAGGCCGCGGTACCGTCGCGACCGGTCGTATCGAGCGTGGTCTCGTCAAGGTCGGCGAGGAGATCGAGGTTGTCGGTATCCGCGACACCATCAAGACGACCGTGACCGGCGTCGAGATGTTCAAGAAGCTGCTCGATCAGGGCCAGGCCGGTGACAACGTCGGACTGCTCCTGCGCGGCGTCAAGCGTGAGGATATCGAGCGTGGTCAGGTTCTTGCCAAGCCCGGCTCGATCACTCCGCACACCAAGTTCAAGGCCGAGGCCTATGTTCTTACCAAGGAAGAGGGTGGACGTCACACTCCTTTCTTCAGCGGATATCGTCCGCAGTTCTATTTCCGGACAACCGACGTGACCGGTGTCGCGACTCTCCCCGATGGGGTCGAGATGGTGATGCCTGGTGACAACATCGCGATGGAGATCGAACTGATCACCCCGATCGCGATGGAGAAGGGGCTCCGCTTCGCTATCCGTGAGGGTGGACGCACCGTCGGCGCGGGCACGATCTCCGAGATCCTCGCCTAAGCGTTCGGACCAAGGCGGCCGCAAGGCTTAGCCTCCAAATCGAGCGGCGATCCTGGGCCGATGATCCAGGGTCGCCTGCTCCTGAAACAAGGTTCTATGAGCGACAAAATCAGAATTCGGCTGAAAGCTTACGACTATCGGGTCCTCGATCAATCGACGGCCGAGATCGTCGAGACTGCCAAGAGGACCGGTGCGCGAGTTGCCGGCCCCATTCCGCTCCCCACCGTCAAGAACAAGTGGACGGTGCTCAAGTCGCCACACGTCGACAAGAAGTCCCGCGAGCAGTTCGAGATTCGCACCCATAAGAGGCTCATGGATATTCTTGATCCGACGCCGCAGACGATGGATGCCTTGATGAAACTTGATCTGCCGGCAGGTGTCGACGCTGAGATCAAAGCTTTTGGACGAGATCGGAGATAACTCATCTGTGGTCGAATAACAGGCCGCCCCACCCGTCAAGTCTGATTGCTCAGCGCCGTTAACTGGCTCATGAGCTCGATGGGTGTGGTTCAGTTCGGTACTGCCGCCAACGGCAGCGCTGGCTGCATCGGCTGTCCTGAAACTCTATCGACCACCGGAGTGGTAAACAAATGGTCAACGGAATAATCGGTAAAAAACTGGGAATGACCCAGATCTTCGCGCCAGACGGTACGGTTACCCCCGTCACCGTGATTAAGGCTGGCCCTTGCGTCGTCGTCCAGTGCAAGACGACTTCAACCGATGGCTATGAGGCTGTGCAGATCGGTCTTGTCGAGGAGAAGGCCCAGCGCCACGTCAACAAGCCGATGAAGGGTCACTTTGCGAAGGCCGGTGTCCCCCCGACGCGCATCCTGCGCGAGTTTCGACTCGACGGTGGCGCCGCCTCCATCAATGTCGGTGATAAAATCCTGGTCGATCAGTTTGCCGAGAACGATATCGTCGATGTCATCGGCACCAGCAAAGGCCGTGGCTTCGCCGGTTTCGTTAAGCGCCACGGTTTCGGCGGTGGTCGCGCCACCCACGGTTCAATGTTCCACCGCGCACCCGGCTCGATTGGTGCATCCGCTTATCCCTCACGAGTCATCAAGGGAACCCGGATGGCCGGTCACATGGGTGTCGAGCGCAAGACCATCAAGAATCTGAAGGTGATGCGGGTCAACACTGATGAGAACCTTCTGTTGATCAAGGGGGCCGTTCCGGGACCAACCGGGGCGATCGTTCTGATCAAAAAGAAGGATGTGGACTAATATTCACTACTATTCGGGCGGACTGGCTCCGGTCAGTTCTGCTCATTTAATCTGAGAGGGCAGCGATGCCAACCGTAGATGTTAAGAATCTAAAAAATGAATCAGTCGGTCAGCTTGAGCTCAGTGAAGATGTCTTTGGCGCTCCGCTGAACGAAGCCTTGATTTACGATGCCGTCAGGAACTACCTGACCAATCAGCGCCAGGGCACCGTCAAGACCAAGACCCGTGGCAATGTCTCGGGCAGCGGCAAGAAGCTCTGGAAGCAGAAGGGCACTGGCCGGGCGCGTATCGCCAGTCTCCGTTCGCCACTGTGGAAGGGGGGCGGCAACGTCCACGGACCGCAGCCTCGCGACTGGACCTCCGAGTTGCCGAAGAAGATGAAGCGCGGTGCGCTCAGCTCGGTCCTTTCGGAGCGCCTCCGCGAGGGCAACCTCGTTGTTGTCGATGGTCTCAATCTCGAGTCCAATAAGACCAAAGCCTTCGCTGGCATCGTCAAGGCAATGGGGTGGGATGCCAGGACTCTCATTGTCGAAACCGAGCCCCAGGAGAACCTGGTCCTCTCTTCGCGCAATCTGTCCGGAGTCAAGGTTTCTGCCGGGGTCAACGTCAACATTTATGATGTTCTCTACCACGAGAAGATAGTCTTCACCCGTGAGGCGATCAATCTTCTGCAGGAGCGGTTGAGCAGCTAATTGCCGAGGCGGCGGAGTAACGGAGAGAACGCTCTCCATTTGAGGAGAATGCAATGAAGACGATCTGGGATGTGCTCAAAGCGCCCGTCATCACCGAGAAAGCTCTCGAGATGAAAGAGGCGAGCACTGAGACAATTCGCGACAGCAAGAACAAGAAGGATATCAAGCGGGATCGTCAGGTCCTCGCCTTCCGCGTGGCCCAGGATGCCGGGAAGCACGCCATCAAGAACGCGGTCGAGACGATCTTCAAGGTCGAAGTCGACCAGGTCCGGGTGGTCAACTACCGGGGGAAAGAGGTGCGGCGCGGGCGTACGGTCGGACGTAAGCCGGACTGGAAGAAGGCTTATGTCACTTTGAAGCCTGGCCACGTTGTTGATTACGCGGACTCGATTTGATGAGCCGTACGGAAGGGAAAGTCGATGGGAATCAAGAAACTAACACCAACCAGTCCAGCACGGCGGTATCAGACATACCTGACCAACGATGATCTGACGACCGATCAGCCGTATAAGCCGCTGCTCGAGAGCAAGAAGCGGACGAGTGGCCGCAATAATCTTGGTAAGATGACGGTTCGTCATCGTGGCGGTGGACACAAGCGCCACTACCGGATCATCGATTTCAAGCGCGACAAGTTCGGCATCCCCGGCAAGGTCGCCACGATCGAGTACGATCCGAACCGCTCCGCGCGCATCGCGCTCGTCAACTACGCCGACGGCGAGAAGCGCTACATCATCGCTCCGGCGGGCATCCAGGTCGGTCAGGCAATCCTCTCCGGACCTGATGCTGATATTCTGACGGGCAATGCCCTGCCGATTCGCAATATTCCGCTCGGCACCCAGATTCACAATATCGAGTTGAAGCCGGGCAAGGGTGGCCAGATGGCCCGCAGCGCAGGCAGCTTTGCCCAGCTGGTCGCGAAGGATGGTGACCGCGCCCAGCTTCGTCTCCCCTCAGGTGAGATTCGCATCGTCTCGGTGCTCTGCATGGCCACGGTCGGCCAGGTTGGGAATACGGAACACGAGAATGTCTCGATCGGTAAAGCGGGACGTACGCGCTGGAAGGGCATCCGCCCGACCGTGCGCGGCGTGGCGATGAACCCGGTCGACCATCCGCACGGCGGTGGTGAAGGTAAGACCTCCGGTGGTCGCCATCCGGTAACCCCGTGGGGGCAGCCGACTCGCGGCTACAAGACGCGTAACAACAAACGCACCGATCAGTACATTGTCAAACGGAGAACGAAGTAGTCTCTCCGCTCTCGGAGTCGGGAAAAACTTATGGCACGTTCAGTTAAAAAAGGCCCATTTGTTGATACTCACCTCATGAAGGTGATTGAGAAGATGAACGAGGCGAATGAGAAGAAGGTCCACAAGACCTGGTCGCGTCGTTCGACGATCACTCCCGAGATGGTCAACCACACACTGGCTGTCCATAACGGCAAAAAGTTCATCCCGGTCTACGTGACTGAGAATATGGTCGGTCACAAATTGGGTGAATTCGCTCCCACCCGCACCTTCAAGGGACATGCCGACAAATCGGAGAAGTCTTCGGGCCGGAAATAGCACAAAGGGAGGGCGGTGTGGATGATCTTCACGCTGTCATTCCCCGATCAAGGGTCGAACCATGGAAGCAATTGCGAAAGCAACAAACGTCAAAATATCATCGCAAAAGGCCAGGTTGGTCATGGATCTCATTCGCGGGCGCAAATACAGTGATGCTCGCGAAATCCTCCGCTTCACTAACAAGCGCGCGGCGGGACTGATCTTCAAAGTCCTCGAGTCTGCCCGGGCCAATGCTGAACAACTCGCTCAGAAAGACAACGTGCTTGTCGACGTCGATCTCCTCTGGGTCAAGGCCTGTTACGCCGATACCGGCACGACCAAGCATCGTCGCCGTGTCCGCCCGGCACCAATGGGGCGAGCCTATCGCGAGCGTCGCCACTACAGCCACCTCACCGTGGTTGTGTCGAGTGATAACCGCGAAAGCGCGGCAAAGGAATAGTCGGCGAGCGGCGAACGCATCGGCTGGTATGTCTGCTCTCGAGCAGAACGAGATTTCGTCAACGGAGAAAAGCATGGGTCAGAAAGTACATCCATACGGGTTCAGGCTTGGCTACAACCGCACCTGGCATTCACGCTGGTTCGCGAAGCGTGACTTTGGCAAGCAGCTGCTCGAGGATCTGAAACTGAAGAAGGATTTGAAGGCGCGTTTCAGCAGCCCCGCCGGATCTGGCGGAAGCAGCAGCGCCAGCAATCCGAGTGTTTCACAGATCGAGATCGATCGGGCCGCCAATCGGCTGCGTATCATCATCTACACCTCCCGACCGGGCATCATCATTGGTCGCAAGGGTGCTGAGATCGATAAGCTCAAGCAGGAGATCAGCCGCCGGACCGGCAAAGAGATCCTTATCGATATTCGCGAGATCCACAAGCCCGAGTTGAATGCTCAGCTCCAGGCCGAGAAGATCGCCCAGCAGCTTGAGAAGCGTGTCGCTTTTCGCCGGGCGATGCGGAAAGCGGTCGATGAGACTCTCCGTTATGGTTCACAGGGCAACAGCGCCCTGGGGATCAAGGTCCGCATCTCGGGTCGGCTCAATGGAGCTGAGATTGCCCGTTCAGAGTGGACCCTGCAGGGGCGGCTTCCTCTGCACACCCTTCGTGCCGATATCGACTACGGCTTTGCTGAAGCGCATACGACTTTTGGCGTGATTGGGATCAAGGTATGGATCTATCGCGGAGATATCATGAATCCGCGTGAAGCAATGATGAAACGGTAAATCACGAGACTGTACGCGGTGGGTTGCCGGGCTTCCCCAAACGGGTTGCTCAACCGGCCAGACCAGCGGATCAAGTATGGCGGATTAAGTTATGGCTGAATATAAAATACCAAAAAAGGTCAAGTATCGCAGACAGCAGCGGGGGCGCCGGAGTGGTGTTGCCCTGCGTGGTGCGACGATCTCCTTCGGCGAGTACGCCCTCAAGGCACTCGAAGCGGCCTGGATCACCGGTAAGCAGATTGAAGCTGGCCGTGTCGCCATCACCCGCTTCGTCAAGCGTGGCGGAAAACTCTGGATTCGCGTCTTCCCGGACAAGCCGATCACCAAGAAGCCGGCTGAAACCCGAATGGGTAAGGGAAAAGGCGCTCCTGAGGGATGGGTCGCGGTCATCAAGCCTGGTCGGATCCTCTTCGAAATGGAAGGTGTCGACCATGAGACAGCGAAGCGGGCCATGGAACTGGCGGCGGCCAAGCTGCCAATCAAGACCAAGTTCGTGACCCGCCAGGATCAGGAAGGGGGTGCCCTGTGAAGGCAAAGCTTGATGCGGTTCGTCAACTGTCGAGTGAAGATCTCGTCAATCGGGTTGCCCAGATCAAGGAGTCGCTCTTCCGCCTCAACTTCAAGAAGGCGCTGGGTGACAACGATACAGTCAAACAGATTCGTACGCAGAAGAGGGAGCTGGCTCGTCTGAAGACGCTCCTTCGTGGCCGGGCGCTCGGTATCGAAAAGTAGGGAGATTCTCGACCGGCTTAACGATCCGGGAAGAATAGAACAGTTATGAGTGAAGAAACCAAGGACATCAACGAAACAACGGCCGCGGCGACTCCGGAGAGTGCGGTCAACCGTGGGCATCGAACTGAGAAGATCGGGATTGTCAAGAGTGACAAGATGCTCAAGACGGTCGTCGTGCGCGTCGATCGGCTGGTAAAGCACCCGGTCTACAAGCGCTACGTCCGTAAGCGTGCCACCTTCATGGCCCACAATGAGATCGAGGGGGTCAGCGTCGGCGATCAGGTGCGTATCGTCGAGACCCGCCCCTTGTCGGCGCGGAAGCGCTGGAGAGTGGTCGAGGTTCTGCGTAAGGCCTCCAAGTAGCTCTACTTCCGATCGCCGCACGGCGATCACGCGGCAGCGAGCAACTTGCCGTTCGGCTCTGTGTCGGCGGTTGGCGGCTTGCCAAGGAGATTTGTTATGGTTCAAATGCGTTCGATTCTGGAAGTTGCCGACAATTCCGGCGCGAAGAAGATTGCCATGATTCTTCCGCTCGGCGGCAATATCGGTTCGCGCGCCAGCGTAGGCGATGTGATCACGGCTTCCGTCAAAGAGGCCAACCCAGATGGGACCGTCAAGAAGAAGCAGGTTGTTAAGGCGGTCATCGTGCGGACCCGTAAAGAGGTTCGCCGCAAAGATGGGACCTACATCCGCTTCGATCAGAATGCGGCCGTGCTCATCAAGAACGATGGTGATCCGATCGGTACCCGTGTCTTCGGACCGGTCGCCCGCGAGCTGCGCGAGCGGGGATTCATGAAGATTGTCAGCCTTGCTCCGGAAGTGATCTAGGATCAGCGATCTCTCCGCGCTCTACCGGGCGATGATCGAGAGCCCGTCTGGGTCTGAACGGACAGAGCCTGACCGCTGACCATATCCCTGGTTGGCAGATTGACGGAAGTAACGACAGCGATTGAGGCTAATATGGCGACTAGAATGAAGATTAAAAAGAATGACCAGGTGGTGGTCATCTCAGGGCGGGATAAGGGTCGGCGCGGCCGGGTCATCGAGGTGTTGACCAAGAAGAATAAGGTCCTGGTCGAAGGGGTGAATATGCTCAAGCATCACGAGCGCCCCAATCGTCAGCAGGGCGTGACTGGCGGGATTGTCGAACGGGAGTCGCCCATCGACATCTCCAACGTCATGGTGATCCAGGGTGGAGAACCGACGCGGGTCGGCTTCCAGATCCTCGCCGACGGCCGAAAGGTGCGCGTCTCAAAGAAGACGGGTGAGGTAATAGAATAACCTTCCTCGCTTGTCCGGCCAGCGCCGGACCGCGAGTCGAAACGGGATTTGATCTTATGGCTGCAAGACTACGTGACAAATATACCAATGAGGTCGCTCCGGCCCTGGGTAAGGAGTTCGGTTATCGCAATCCGATGAGCGTCCCACGCATCGTCAAGATTGTTATCAACATGGGGCTCGGAGAGGCGATCGCCAACGCCAAGATCCTTGACACGGCTGTCAATGAGCTGGGAACGGTGACTGGCCAGAAGCCAGTGGTTACCAAGGCAAGGAAGTCGATCGCGGCCTTCAAGCTTCGTGAGGGCATGAATATCGGCGCGATGGTGACTCTGCGCGGAGACCGCATGTATGAGTTTCTTGATCGCTTCATGAACATCGCACTCCCACGCGTGCGCGATTTTCGTGGCGTATCACCCAAGGCCTTTGATGGCCGTGGTAATTATACGATCGGCCTGCGTGATCAGCTCATCTTTCCGGAGATCGATTTCGGGAAGGTCGACAAGGCGCGGGGAATGAACGTCTGTATCGTGACAACCGCCAAGACTGACGAGGAGGCGCGTGCTCTCCTTCGCCAGATGGGCATGCCGTTCCGCGCATAAGGGGTTAGTTCCGTCCCGTGGAACCTGATAACCGGAACCTGGAAACTGTTTATGGCAAAAATTTCTAAGATGGTGCAGGCCGCGCGCCGGCCAAAGTTCAAAGTTCGGGGATACAACAGATGCAAGCGTTGCGGACGCCCCCGGGCATACCTGCGCAAATTTGAGATCTGCCGTATCTGCTTCCGCCAGCTGGCGCTCGAGGGGCAGATCCCCGGTGTGACCAAGTCAAGCTGGTAGGAGCCTGGTGGTTCGAAGATTAAGCTGAGTGGAGTAGAGAGACTCTTATGACAGATCCGATTTCTGATATGTTGACGCGAGTGCGCAATGCGATTGCCGCCCGTCACACCAAGGTCGACATTCCGGCCTCCCGGCTGAAGACTGAGATTGCCCGTATCCTCAAGGAGGAGGGCTATATCACCAACTACAGCATCAAGACCACCGAGAATAGCAGTATTCGCACTCTCCGGATCTTCCTGCGTTATGGTCCAAAGGGTGAGAGTGTGATTACCCACATTCAGCGGGTCTCCTCGCCGAGCCGCCGTGTCTACTTGCCTGGCAAGGAGATACCCAAGGTTCTCGGTGGACTGGGGATCAACATCCTCAGCACGTCGCACGGCGTCATGACCGGTAAGAAGGCTCGCCGGTCAAACATCGGCGGCGAAGTTTTGTGCGAGATTTACTAATCGCGCCAGCGATTATCTCCAGCTTCCGGAACTGGCCACCCGGTACTGAATCATTCCGAGGTGTAAGCCTTGGTTGTTTAGTTCGCGTGGCAGCGAGTGGAGAGTCAAAAGGCGCCGGGTGAGAATGTTATGTCACGTGTAGGAAAGAAAATCATCGAAGTCCCCAAGGACGTCAAGGTCAATATTACCGATACGTTGGTCGAGATCCAGGGACCGAAGGGCAGTTTGACCACGCCGATTCCGCAGGGAGTCAGCTTCAGTCTCGAGGATGGCAAACTCCAGGCGGTGCGGGCTGGTGATGAGTATGCGGCGATCCACGGGACCGCGCGAGCCTTGGTCGCCAACGCCATCAACGGTGTTTCGGCTGGGTTCACGCAGCAGATGGATGTGGTCGGAGTCGGTTACAAGGCCGACTTGCGTGGGAACAGCATCGTCTTTGCTCTGGGCTACTCACACCCCATCGAGTTCGTCCTCCCGCAGGGGATCTCGGCGAAGATCGAGAAGCTGCCGCGCACGATCAACCAGTATCAGACAACTGTCATTCTGAGTGGGATCGATCGGGAGCTGCTTGGTCAGACAGCGGCCAACATGAACCGGCTCCGCAAGCCAGATGCCTACAAGGGTAAGGGAATCCGCTACGCTGACCGGGCCTACAAGTTCAAGGCTGGTAAGACCGGTAAGTAAACTGCCCCTCCGGTTGCGGTAAGTCTTTACCGTGATTGGCTCAACCGGGGATGCTGGCAGATTGGCTGGCGAACCGGAAGAGCGGGTGGGCTGACTTCAGTTAGAATGCTTGGTCAATTGGCTCGACGAAGGGGCGGGTAGTTGGCTCATCGTCGGGAAGAAGAGAGAAGAACGTTATGGCAAAGAGATCAAGACAGGACAATCGACGCGCCGTTCACGTGCGCATCCGCAAGAAGGTCAGAGGCACGGCCGTACGGCCTCGTCTGGCAGTCTTTCGCAGCCTCAATCACATCTATGTGCAGGTGATTGACGACAACGCGGGGGCGACGCTCTGCTCAGCCTCTACGGTCGAGAAGGCTAGTGAGGTCAAGTCGGGTGGCAACGTCGAGGCCGCTAAGGCAATCGGGCGCCTCATCGCTGAGCGTGCCAAGGAGAAGGGGATCACCAATGTTGTCTTCGACCGCGGTGGATACCTCTATCACGGTCGAGTCAAATCGCTGGCCGAGTCGGCGCGCGAAGCAGGATTGCAGTTTTAAGCAACGTGGGAGCGTGTGCAGGTATGGATAGAATTAACCCGGATGGGCTTGAATTGAAGGATCAGGTGATCTCGATCAACCGAGTCACCAAAGTGGTCAAGGGCGGCAAGAACCTCTCATTTGCGGCTCTGGTCGTGATTGGTGATCAGCAGGGCGTGGTCGGTTTTGGGACGGGCAAGGCGAAGGAGGTTCCGCAGGCGATCCGCAAGGCTATCGAGTCGGCGAAGCGGAATCTGGTGCGGGTCCCGCTTGATGGAACAACGGTGCCCCATCCGATTATCGGCAAATTTGGCGCTGGGAAGGTGCTGCTTAAGCCCGCCCGGGAGGGAACGGGAGTTATCGCTGGTGGTGCCGTTCGTGCCGTGATGAACGCGGTCGGTGTGAGCAACATACTGACCAAGTGCATTGGGTCGAACAACCCCCACAATGTGATCCGGGCAACTTTTGCGGCCTTGCAGGGGATGAAGAGTCCGGAGCAGGTGGCGCGGATGCGCGGCCGGACGGTGGAGGAGCTCTAATCATGGCGACGGAAAATAAGATCAGAATTCAGTGGTATCGCAGTATCATTGCGACGCCGGAGAAGCATAAGGTTATCGTTCGCAGTCTTGGGTTGACCAAGCTCCAACAGATAGTCGAGCGGCCGGACACCCCATCGATTCGCGGGATGGTCGCCAAGGTTCCGCACCTTTTGCGCATCGTTGAGTAGCGGCAAGGAAAAGCGGCATTACACGAGGAATAGTTATGGCAATCGGCTTGAACAATCTCAATGCGCCCGGCGGCGCAACACACCGCAAGAAGCGGGTCGGTCGCGGCCCCGGCTCCGGTCACGGCAAGACCTCGGCGCGCGGTAATAAAGGCCAGAAGTCCCGTTCGGGTTACTCAAGCAAGCGCGGTTTTGAGGGTGGACAGATGCCGCTCCATCGGCGGCTGCCAAAGCGTGGTTTCACCAACATCTTCAAGCGGGTCTGGGCTGAGGTCAACCTTGGCGACCTGGAGATCCTCTTTGAGGCTGGAACAGCGGTGACACCAGAAGCACTGCAGGCTTGCGGCCTGGTGCGTCAGTCGCGGATTGGATCGATCGTCATTCTTGGCGAGGGTGAGCTGAAGAAGTCGCTCAATGTCAGTGCGCATCGATTCAGCACAAAGGCCAAAGAGAAGATCGAGGCTGCCGGTGGGACTGTGCAGGTCATCTGACAGTCTGACCAGTTCAATCGTTGGCGCAATCTTGGGGTAGCGAGGTATGATCGAATCATTTCTTAACGCAGTTCGCAACCTTTTCAAAGTCGAAGAGCTGCGAAACAGGGTTCTCTTCACATTGGCCATGCTGGCGGTCTATCGCGCTGGCATTCACATCCCCGTGCCTGGAGTCGATCAGGAAGTTCTGAAGGCGTTGTGGGATCAGGCTGCCGGGAACCTCTTTGGCGTTCTCGACCTCTTCTCAGGCGGCAATCTGCGGCGGATTTCAGTCTTTGCACTGGGAATCATGCCCTATATTACCTCCTCGATCATCCTCCAGTTGATGACGTCGGTCTACCCGACGCTTAAGAAGATTCAGGAGGAGGGTGAACTTGGGCGACGCAAGATTACCCAGTACACCAGATATCTGACGGTTCTGCTCAGCCTCGTGCAGGGAATCGGCATCTCCTTCTGGCTGCAGCGTCAGCAGGGACTCGTCGTTGGCGGCGGTGGCTTCACCTTTGTCCTTATGGCGACCCTGACCATGACGGCGGGCACTATGTTCATCATGTGGATTGGTGAACAGATCACCGAGCGGGGCATTGGCAACGGAATCAGCCTGCTCATTTTTGCCGGAATCGTGGTCGGCATCCCGCGGGCGGTCGAGCAGCTGTACGAGAAGATTCAGGATCCGGCGTCGGCCCTCTTTGTGCTGGTGCTTCTGGCGGTCATGGTGCTGGTTACTGCCGGGATCGTCTTCTTTGAGCGTGGAACGAGAAAGATTCCCACTAACCACACGCGACGGATGGTTGGTCGGCAGATGGTCGCGACGCAGGCGTCGCACCTTCCCCTCAAGGTCAACATCGCCGGGGTGATCCCGGTCATCTTTGCCTCGTCGGTTCTTGCCATTCCGCAGACTCTCTCAACCTTTGGCAGCTGGAGCTGGCTCCAGCGTATCAACCAGTGGTTGAGCGGCGGACACCCGGTTTATGAACTGCTCTTTATTGGTGGCATCATCCTCTTTGCCTTCTTCTATGTCTCGATCGTCTTCAACTCAGACGAGGTTGCCGAGAATCTGCGCAAACAGGGTGCCTTCGTTCCTGGCATTCGTCCCGGGAAACGGACGGCTGACTACCTTAACAATATCCTGGTGCGGCTGACAACGGTTGGAGCTTTCTACCTCGTCGTCGTCTGTCTGATCCCGCAGCTGATGATCAGTGGTTTCAAGCTGCAGTTTCTGCCATTGATTGGTGAGCCGCTCTACAATTTGGTCACCAACATTCCAGGCCTGAGCTGGATTCCAACCGGCCTCGGCGTATCATTCTACTTCGGTGGAACGAGTCTGCTGATTGTCGTTGGCGTGGCAATGGACACGATCAGTCAGGTCGAAGCGCAGCTCGTGATGCGCCATTATGAAGGATTTCTTGGCGCGCGCGGCGGGCGTCTGCGGGGGCGGAGAGCGACCAGTTAGTTGGCGTATCCGCTGCTGGCCACACTGTGCTATCCTTACGGAGCACGGGTGATCCTATGTCGAAGATCATCGTCATTATTGGTCCACCGGGTGCCGGCAAGGGTACGCAGTCCCGCTTGATCTCTGAAAAATATGGGTACCCACAGGTCTCGACCGGAGATCTGCTCCGTGGGATCGCCAAGACCGACACACCGCTTGGTAACGAGCTGAAGAAGGTCATGGATACCGGCAATCTGGTCAGTGACGAGATTCTCGCCAGCGTCCTCCTCGAGCGGACAACCAGTCTGGACTGCCGGTATGGTTTCGTCCTCGATGGATACCCCCGGACCATTCCCCAGGCCAATCTGCTTGAGACCCTCGCTGAACAGCAGGGAAAGTCGATTGTTCTTTTAAAAATAGGACTTGATGAGGATCTCCTCATGAAGCGATTGACGGGGCGGGCGACCTGCAGCAAGTGTGGTGAGATCTACAACACCTACTTCTGTCCGCCACGGGAAAACGGGGTCTGTGATGTTGATGGCGCCCCGCTCATGAAACGCGGGGATGATCGACCGGAAGCTGTAACGCTCCGGTTGGCGGCCTACCACGCGATGACCGAGCCCCTGGTCGCCTATTACCGGCAAACAGGGCGACTGATCGATGTCGACGGCGGAAAAGAGGTCGATGAGGTCTTTGATGGCATCTGTAACTCGATCGATGCGGCAACAACGAGGTCCAACTCGAGCGGTTGAGCGGCAAAGAGTGTGGCATCCCCACCTGGCGACGCTGGAGTTTAAACACATCGGCAGACAGTTGTGCCGGTTGCCCTAACCCCTAGCAGATCCTGTCCAACGATTGCCAAAGGTTTTGAGCAGATCTCAGGGGCCGCAGTTGATCAGCTAACCGCCGGCTCAAATGTGGATGAATGGTCTGAGTGCTCAGACATTCGCTTGAAAAGTCAGGTGTTCCGGGC
>Ga0007763_10033607_pt1 | contig 17495 bp, 31 predicted proteins | sample LauGreFa1BDMLBSN_FD_61645 | JGI IMG/M metagenome (GOLD analysis project Ga0007763, IMG submission 61645) | Metatranscriptome of freshwater lake microbial communities from Lake Michigan, USA - Fa13.BD.MLB.SN (Metagenome Metatranscriptome) | ecosystem: Environmental > Aquatic > Freshwater > Lake... | reverse complement strand
CCTTCTGAATCTTTTTCATATACACCTTTTTTCTTTAATGCTTTTTGTGATTCTTTTGTAAGGTATGGGAGAATCGCAGGCAGTTCTTTTTCAAGTAATTCAATTTCTTGCTTGCTTATGGGTGCGCCAAATTCGCCTTCAATACAGCATGCGCCTTTACATTTACTAAGGTCGCAAATAAATTGCTTGTCAAATAAGTCTTCTGAAATCAGTGTCGGTTCATGAATAATCATTAAAGCAAAAATAAAAAAGGCCGGAAAATTCCGGCCTTAATAAGTATATCTGAGAAATTATTCTGCTGCATTTTCTGTAGCTGTATTTTCTCCTGCCGCTTCTTTTTTCTTGCGACCAGCCCTTCTGGTTGTTTTTTTAGCAGCACTTTTGCTTCCTTTTTCAGCAAGCATTGCCTCATTAAAATCAACCAATTCCATAATTGCCATTTCAGCATTATCACCTTTACGGTTCATTAATTTAAGTATGCGTGTGTATCCTCCCGGACGCTCACCTACTTTTGGAGCAACTGCTGAAAAAAGTTCTTTTACAGCATCTTTATTCTGAAGATAACTGAAAACAACCCTACGCGAGTTTGTAGAATCTTCTTTGCCTTTGGTAATGATAGGCTCAACATATTTTCTTAATTCCTTGGCTTTAGCCAGTGTTGTGGTTATGCGCTTGTGTATGATAAGCGAAGTAGCCATATTAGAAAGCAAAGCTTTGCGGTGTGATGCTGTTCTGCCTAAATGATTAACTGTTTTTCCGTGTCTCATGTCTCTTTGAACTTATTGTATTCCTTGCGTATTGCTGAAATTATTCTTCGTTTGTCATGTATTTAGCCACATCCATGCCGAAAGTTAATCCTTTATCGCGAACCAACTCTTCAAGTTCTGACAATGATTTTTTACCAAAATTGCGGAACTTCAGTAAATCACCGATATCATAACTAACCAAATCAGAAAGACTCTTAATATCAGCAGCTTTTAAGCAGTTGTAGGCGCGAACTGATAAGTCAAGGTCTGAAAGTGGTGTTTTTAATATTTTGCGGATGTGCAATACGTTCTCATCAACCTCCTGAGGAGCTTCTTTAACTTGCGTATCAAGAGTTATCAATTCATCAGAGAAAAGCATAAAGTGCTGTATAAGAATTTTAGCAGCTTCTTTCAATGCTTCTTCAGGATGAATTGAACCATCAGTTGTTATTTCAATAGAAAGTTTTTCGTAGTCGGTTTTTTGCTCAACACGATAATCTTCTACACTATATTTCACGTTTTTAATAGGGGTAAAAATAGCATCCATAGGAATCAATCCAATAGTTGCATCTTTAGGTTTGTTTTCATCTGCAGGGATGTATCCGCGACCTTTCTCAACTGTTATTTCCAGTTCGAGGTGGGTTTTAGGATCCATGTTGCAAATAACCATATCAGGGTTTAATATTTTAAACGTGTTGGTATGCTTAGCAATATCACCTGCAGTAAACTGCTCTTGTCCTTTGATATTGATGAAAATTTTCTCACTGTCTATACCATCAACAACTCTTTTGAAACGCACTTGTTTTAGATTAAGCACCATTTCAACCACATCTTCAATCACACCTTTGATGGTAGAAAACTCATGCTCTACTCCGGAAATCTTCAATGAGGTAATAGCATAACCTTCCAAAGAAGAAAGCAGTATTCTGCGTAATGAATTACCTATAGTAACTCCGTATCCTTTTTCAAGCGGGCGGAATTCAAACTGACCAAAGAAGTCAGTTTCTTTATGCATGATAACCTTGTCCGGTTTTTGAAAAGCAAGAATGGCCATTTACTTTTATTATTTAATTATTTAGAATATAATTCAACGATTAACTGTTCTTTAATGTTCTCTGGTATTTGATCCCTTTCAGGGTAAGCAAGGAAGGTTCCTGACATTTCTTTTTCATCCCAGTTTAACCAATTGTATTTTCTGGCGCCACCATGATTTAAAGAATCAGTGATAGTTTCCAAGCTTTTTGATTTTTCGCGAACACCAATAACATCGCCAGGGCGCAATGCACAAGATGCAATATTAACCACCTTACCATTAACGGTAATGTGGCGATGGCTAACCAATTGGCGAGCCTGATTGCGTGTTTGTGCAATACCTAGACGATATACGGTATTGTCTAAGCGGGCTTCAAGGAACTTCAATAGGTTTTCACCGGTTGCACCTTTTTTGCGCGCTGCCTCTTCAAATGTTTTGTAAAACTGACGCTCCAATACACCATAGGTATATTTCGCTTTTTGTTTCTCGTATAACTGAACAGCATATTCAGTTAACTTTGCTCTTTTTCTATTTAAACCATGTTGGCCTGGGGGATAATTCCTTCTTTCGAGAGCTTTATCCGGTCCGAAGATTGGTTCTTTAAATCTTCTTGCAACTTTGGTTTTAGGTCCTAAATATCTAGCCATTGTATTATTTTATCGAAATGGATGAAAATTAAACTCTTCTTGATTTTGGTGGGCGACAACCATTGTGAGGCAGCGGTGTAATATCACGGATAGAAGTAACTTCTAACCCTGAAGCAGCCAATGTACGAATGGCAGAGTCTCTTCCTGAACCAGGACCTTTAACAAACACCTCAACTTTTTTCAAACCCAATTCTACGGCAACTTTAGCGCAGTCTGCAGCAGCTGTTTGGGCAGCATAAGGTGTATTTTTCTTTGACCCTCTGAATCCCATTTTACCGGAAGAAGCCCAAGAAATAACCTGGCCTTGACTATTGGTAATAGAGATGATGATATTGTTAAAAGATGCTTTAATGTGTACTTGACCGTTTGCGTCAATTGCCACATTTTTCTTTTTAGCAGCTTTTTTATTGGTATTAGTAGCCATTCTCTGTATTTATTTAATGATTACTTGGTAACTTTTTTCTTACCTGCAACTGTTTTACGTTTACCTTTACGGGTGCGAGAGTTGGTACGAGTACGCTGACCACGAACTGGCAAACCTTTGCGATGGCGCAGTCCACGGTAGCATCCGATATCCATCAAACGCTTAATGTTTAATTGTCTTTCAGAGCGAAGTTCTCCTTCAACAGTTAAATCTTCGGTAATGAATTTTCTGATTTTGTTCAGTTCATCATCGTTCCATTCCGAAACTTTTTTACTCCAGTCAATTCCGCAAGCAGTTAAAATATGCTGGGCGGTTGATCTGCCTATTCCAAAAATGTAGGTGAGACCTATCTCACCGCGTTTATTTTTTGGTAAATCTATACCTGATATACGAGCCATAGTTTTTAATTATCCTTGACGTTGTTTAAACTTAGGGTTCTTCTTGTTAATAACGTATACTCTACCGTTACGCTTAACGATTTTGCAGTCCTCACTGCGTTTTTTTACCGATGCTCTAACTTTCATCTTATTTGTATCTGTAAATTATTCTACCTTTTGATAAGTCATAAGGTGACATCTCTACTGAAATCTTATCTCCGGGAAGGATTTTGATATAGTTCATTCTCATTTTTCCTGAGATATGAGCTATAATTTCGTGCCCGTTTTCAAGACGAACCCTAAACATGGCATTGGATAATGCCTCTGTTATAACTCCATCTTGTTTGATAAGCGCTTGTTTCGACATACCTTTTTTTATAAGGGTTGCAAAGATAATTGCTTTTTTATATTTGCCAATTATTTTATGCCGCCCCCACAGCTGTTCTGCCCTTTATGCGGCCTGATTTCATCAAACCATCATAATGGCGCATAAGCAGATGACTTTCTATCTGTTGTAATGTATCCAACACCACACCAACAAGAATCAGCAAGGATGTGCCACCATAAAACTGGGCAAACTGGCTGTTAATGTTTAAAATACCTGCAAGTGAAGGAAGGATAGCAACAACTGCCAGAAATATTGCTCCCGGCAAGGTGATGCGTGACATTACATTATCAATGAAATTTGCTGTTGCTTTACCGGGCTTTACTCCAGGTATAAACCCGCCATTTCGCTTCATATCATCAGCAATTTGGTTAGGATTTACGGCAATAGCAGTATAAAAATATGTAAATACGATAATTAGCAAGGCAAACGTCATGTTATAACCGAATGAAGCCGGATTAATAAAAGTAGCCATTATGCCCTGCATAGTTTCATAATTAGGAAAAAACTGAGCGATTGTTGACGGTATAAACATAAGTGCCTGAGCAAAGATGATAGGCATTACACCAGCTGCATTTACTTTAAGCGGAATATACTGACGAACCCCTCCGTACTGACGGTTTCCTACAATGCGTTTGGCATATTGTACAGGGATTTTACGAGTACCTTGTACCAGCATAATAACACCCATTATTACGGCAAACAAGGCTGCGAGCTCAACCAAGAAGATAACTAAACCACCACCTGATTCAGATAATTTGAAATTAAATTCATCTTTCAGGGCGAAGGGTAGGCGGGCTATAATTCCTATCATGATAATGAGGGAAACACCGTTGCCAATTCCTTTATCTGTAATTCTCTCACCTAACCATAAAACAAACATGGTGCTTGCAGTGAGAATGATTATAGAGGTAAGCATAAAGAAGAAATCACTTACCAATTCAGGATGTGTATTTGATATGATTGCTGCAGCATTTTCTGATTTTAGGTTTATAAGAAACCCTACAGACTGAACTGCTGTAATAGCAATCGTTAAATAGCGTGTAATTTGGTTAATTTTTCTTCTGCCATCTTCACCCTCTTTTTGCATCTTCTGAAACGAAGGTACAGCCATAGTAAGCAATTGCACAACGATAGATGCAGAAATGTAAGGCATGATGCCTAAGGCAAAAATAGAGCCTCTGGCAAACGCTCCACCTGCAAACATGTTAATTAACCCAAAGATACCTCCTGAGGCTTGTTTAGCCGATCCCTCAAGCATGTTTGGATCTACACCCGGTAAGGTAACATAAGTCCCAACGCGGTAAATCAAAAGCATCCAAAAGGTTATCGCCAATTTATAACGAAGGTCCTCTATTCTGTAAATATTCTTTATGGTTTCAATGATTTTCTTCATGCGTTATATTTTAACGGCTGAACCACCTACGGCCTCAATATTTTTAATTGCTGTTGCTGAAAATGCGTGTGCTTTTATTTCAACTGCGGCTTTAATCTCGCCTCTGCCAAGTACTTTCACCAAATCTTTTTTAGAAACCAAACCATTATTGATTAAAGTTTCGATATCAATGGTTTTTAAGCCTTTGGCTTCTGCCAGTTTTTGAAGGGTATCCAGATTAATCGGGGTATATTCCACACGGCTTATATTTTTAAAGCCGAACTTAGGAATACGTCTGTATAATGGCATCTGACCACCTTCAAAACCTCTTTTGGTTGAAGTACCTGAACGTGAGCCTGCACCTTTATGTCCACGTGCAGCAGTTCCGCCTTTACCACTTCCTTCACCGCGTCCTATGCGTTTTCCTTGCCTTTGTGTTGCACCTGCTGCAGGTTTTAATGAATGTAATTTCATGACTTGTTTACGCTATTAATAATTAAACGTTTTCAACTTTTAATAAATGAGCAACCTGATTAATCATGCCCATTATCTGAGGAGTTGCTTCCTTCTCAATGGTTTGGTTAAGTTTGGTAAAGCCCAGAGCTCTGATGGTTCTTTTTTGAGTCTCAGGACGATCTATAATGCTCTTAACCTGTGTTATTTTAACTTTAGCCATCTTATTGTCCGTTAAATACTTTCTTTAATCCGATACCTCTATGTTGTGAAATGGTGTACGCATCACGCATACTCAATAATGCATTGATAGTAGCTTTAACCACATTGTGCGGGTTTGATGACCCCTTTGATTTAGCCAATACATCAGTGATACCGGCACTTTCCAGAACGGCACGCATCGCACCACCTGCTATTACACCTGTACCATGAGCCGCAGGCTTAAGAAAAACGCGACCACCGCAGAATTTACCGCTTTGATCATGCGGTACAGTGCCTTTAAGTACCGGAACCTTCACCAAGTTTTTCTTTGCATCATCAATACCTTTCGTGATGGCATCTGTAACTTCATTGGCTTTTCCAAGTCCGTATCCCACAATGCCATGTCCATCACCAACCACAACCAGTGCAGAGAAACTGAAGGTTCTTCCGCCCTTGGTTACTTTGGCAACACGATTGATGGCAACCACTCTTTCTTTGAGTTCGATATCGCTTGATTTTACTCTTTTTACGTTTGCTGTAGACATATCTTATTTTTTGTTCAGCTGTTGCTTAATTAGAATTTTAAACCTCCTTCACGTGCAGCCTCTGCAAGGCTTTTCACACGACCATGATACAAGTATCCGTTACGGTCGAATGAACAGGTAATTATTCCTGCTTTCAAGGCCTTTTCAGCCAAATCTTTACCTACCAGAGCCGATTTTTCGGTTTTGTTGGTTTTATCGGTTAATTTTTTTGATGAAGATGCTGCAATAGTTTTTCCATGCACATCATCAATTAACTGAGCATATATTTCCTTGTTACTGCGAAATACAGATAAACGAGGCTTCTCAGGGGTTCCGAAAACCCTGCTGCGTATTTTTGCTTTAATTTTTGTTCTTCTTGCAATTTTTCTAAGTACTGCCATAGTTGTTTACTTTTATTTAGCAGCTGTTTTACCAGCTTTACGTCTGAGAGCTTCTCCAACAAATTTGATACCTTTACCTTTGTATGGCTCGGGTTTACGTAAACCGCGTATTTTGGCGGCAACCTGTCCGATGAGTTGTTTATCGCAACCTTCAAGGGTAATAATTGGGTTTTTACCTTTTTCCTGCTCGGTTTTTACTTTTAATTCTTTTGGTATTTCAAAATAAATATGGTGAGAATAACCAAGTGTTAAATCAAGAACATTGCCATCATTTGCTGCTTTGTAACCTACACCAACCAATTCCTGTTTAACAGTATAGCCATTGGTAACACCAAATACCATGTTGTTTAATAACGCACGGTAAAGGCCGTGTAAGGCTTTGTGTCTTTTCTGATCGGTAGGGCGGGAGATATTAATCTCTTCGTTTTCAATATTAATTTTGATATCAGGATTAATCTGCTGCTGCAATTCTCCTTTAGGACCTTTAACAGTAACCAGATTACTTGGTGAAACTTTTACTTCAACGCCTTTTGGCAATTTTATGGGTGCTTTTCCTATACGTGACATGTTTTTACCTCCTTCAGAATATTAATAAACATAACATAAAACTTCTCCACCAACATTCAGTTTGCGGGCTTCCTTATCTGTCATTACACCTTTAGAGGTAGTAAGTATGGCAACACCAAGACCATTGATAACACGCGGCATAGTTGATACACCTGAATACATACGTAAACCGGGTGTACTGATTCTTTCCAGGTATTTAATAGCCGGTGCCTTGGTTACAGGGTGATACTTCAAGGCAATTTTAATTGTGCCCTGATGGTTTTGAACATCATCGAACTTATAGTTCAGGATGTAACCTTTTTCAAATAGAACTTTGGTAATCTCCTTCTTTAGTTTTGATGAAGGGATTTCAACAATGCGATGGTTTGCCTTGATCGCGTTGCGTAACCTTGTCAGATAATCTGCAATAGGATCTGTCATAATTATTTTTTTGTACTTGCCGGCAGTAAGCCAAGGCTTTTACTCTTACCGGCTAAGTGGTTTTAAAATTTGAAACGAGGCGCGAATATACGGGAGTTATTTTAAAATCCTGTATCTCCGAGCAATATTTTTTGTTTGTCTTACCAGCTTGATTTGGTAATTCCCGGTATCTTGCCCATGTTAGCCAGTTCGCGGAACTGGTTACGGCAGATGCCAAAATCGCGCATGTAACCTTTAGGACGACCTGTAAGTTTGCATCGATTTTTTAGGCGTACGGGTGAAGCATTGCGAGGCAATTTTTGAATTGCATCCCAATCTCCAGCAGCTTTTAATGCTTCGCGTTTTGCAGCATAGCGGGCTACCAATTTCTCTCTTTTAAGCTGGCGAGCTTTTACCGATTCTTTTGCCATGTTTATTTATTCTGGTTTTTAAATGGTAATCCAAATTCCTTTAATAACGACAAGCACTCTTCATCTGTTTGTGCGGTGGTTACAAAAGTTATATCCATACCGTTAATACGGTTTACTTTATCAATCACAATTTCAGGGAAAATTATTTGTTCTGTTACACCCATGGAATAGTTACCACGGCCGTCAAAACCTTTTTCGTTTAATCCGGCAAAATCGCGCACACGAGGAAGTGATATGGCTACCAAACGATCTAGAAATTCATACATTCTATCGCCACGCAGTGTAACACGCGCACCAATAGGAAGGTTCTCTCTTAATTTAAAGTTAGAGATAGCTTTCTTTGATTTTGTGGCAACTGCTTTTTGGCCAGCAATAATGCTCATTTCTTCTACAGCCTGATCAACCAGTTTCTTATCGGCAACCGCAGCACCCACACCTTGGTTGATGCATATTTTGGTAAGCTTAGGTACCTGCATCATGTTTCTGTAACCGAACTTTTCTTTTAAAGCCGGAATAACATCTTTGCTGTATTTTTCTTTTAACCTTGGAGTATACATATCTATTATTCAATTACTTCACCTGATTTTTTTGAATAGCGAACCAACTTGCCTGCATCATTAAGTTTGCGGCCTATTCGGGTTGCATTCCCTGTTTTATCAACCACTTTAAGATTGGATATATTTACAGGAGCTTCTTTTTTAATAATTCCGCCTTGCTGGTTTTGCGCATTTGGTTTGGTATGGCGGCTTACTATGTTTATACCTTCAATTAATGCGCGGTTTTGGGCATTCATCACCTCGATTACACGGCCTTTTTTGCCTTTGTCATCTCCGGCAATTACCATTACCATATCTCCTTTTTTAATGTGGAGTTTTGCTTGTGTATTATATTTCCTTGCCATTTTATAGTACCTCCGGTGCTAATGATACGATTTTCATAAATTGTTTTTCCCTCAGTTCGCGAGCCACCGGACCGAAAATACGGGTTGCTCTAGGCTCGTCCTGTGCATTTAGCAATACGCATGAGTTATCATCAAAGCGGATATATGAACCATCTGCTCTGCGAATCTCTTTCTTAGTGCGCACCACCACTGCCTTAGAAACTGCTCCTTTTTTAACACCACCTGAAGGTATGGCTGATTTTACCGACACCACAATTTTATCGCCTACAGAGGCGTAGCGTCTGCCTGTACCTCCAAGCACTCTGATACAAAGTACTTCTTTTGCACCGCTGTTGTCAGCTACTTTTAGTCTTGATTCTTGCTGTATCATGATTACTTAGCTTTTTCAATTATTTCAACTAATCTCCATCTTTTATCCTTGCTCAACGGACGAGTTTCCATGAGTTTAACCACATCATTGATGCTACACTCATTTTTCTCATCATGAGCCTTAAATTTCGAGGTCATTTTGATGAACTTACCATATTTTGGATGCATTACTTTACGTTCAACTGCAACCACTATGGTTTTTTGCATTTTATTGCTCACCACTTTTCCAATGATGACCTTGCGCGAATTTCTTATTTCTGCTGTTGTTTCCATTGTTTAATATTATTGGGCATTCGCTAATTGCCTCTTTTTCTGCTCAGTTAGCAGGCGTGCAATTGTTTTTTTGTTTTCTTTGAGTCTGTTCGGATTATCAAGCGGTGATACTGCATGAGTAAAGTTAAGCTTGGTTAAAGCCACTTTTTCTTCTTTAATGCGTACGGCTAATTCTTTATCCGACAATTCTCTGATTTCTGCGTTCTTCATATTATTCAGTATAATCAGGTTTTACCACAAATTTTGTTGTTACCGGTAGTTTTTGAGCTGCCAGTCGCATAGCTTCTTTAGCTACTGCCATAGGTACACCATCTATTTCAAACATGATGGTTCCGGGTTTGATTGGGGCTACCCAAAATTCTGGCGCACCTTTACCTTTACCCATACGTACCTCTGCGGGTTTGCGTGTCATTGGTTTATCAGGGAATATTCTAATCCACACCTGACCTTCCCGTTTCATAAAACGGGTTAGGGCCACACGTGCAGCTTCAAGCTGTTTAGAAGTAATGTGGTTTGGTTCCATTGACTTAAGGCCAAATGAACCAAAGTCAAGGCTGTATCCGCGGGTAGCATTACCTCTGTTTCGGCCTTTTTGCTGCTTTCTGTATTTTGTTCTTTTAGGCTGTAACATTTCCTAAAACTATTATCTGGTTAATAATTATTTTTTCTTTCTTCTTTTATCGCCACCACGTGGAGCTCTGTCGCCTCTGTCACCTCTTTCAGGGCGATCTCCGCCACGTTGTCCGCCACGTTCGCTGTTTGAGAGTCCAATGTTAGGAGAGAGGTCTCTCTTACCATATACTTCGCCACGGCAAATCCACACTTTGATACCAATTTTTCCGTACACGGTTAATGCTTCAGCAATGGTATAATCAATATCTGCTCTTAGCGTATGCAAAGGTGTGCGGCCTTCTTTGTAAGTTTCGGTACGTGCCATTTCTGATCCTGCCAAACGGCCTGAAACAGTAATCTTGATACCTTCAGCACCCATTCTCATGGTGGAGGCAATTGCGGTTTTAAGAGCACGTTTGTATGAAACACGACCTTCAATTTGGCTTGCAATGGTTTCACCAACCAAAGCTGCATCTAGTTCAGGACGTTTAATTTCAAAAATATTGATTTGAACATCCTTCTTGGTAAGCTTCTTAATTTCTTCCTTTATCTTGTCAACCTCAGCTCCTCCTTTACCTATAACAATACCCGGACGGGAAGTGTGTATAGTAATGATGACGCGTTTAATGGTACGCTCAATAATAATGCGTGCTATACCACCTTTGCTGATACGGGCGTGCAAATACTTTCTGATTTTCTCATCTTCAATGAGCTTTTCAGCGAAGTTATTTCCTCCGTACCAATTGCTTTCCCAGCCACGAATGATACCAAGTCTTAATCCTATCGGGTTTACTTTTTGTCCCATTATCTTATGTTTTTTATTCCTGGTTAGTTGTTTCTGTTGCTACTGTGTTGGCTACTTTGCTATCAACAATCATGGTTACGTGGTTAGAGCGTTTTCTTACCCTGTAAGCCCTGCCTTGAGGTGCTGGTAAAACTCTTTTTTGCATGGCACCGCCATCAACAAAAATAGTTTTTACATACAGTTGTGCATCTTCTACACGTGAGCCTTCATTTTTTTGTTCCCAATTGGCAATGGCCGAGCGGAGTAATTTTTCCAATCTGGCAGCATATTCCTGTTTGTTGTTAAAACGCAGGATACCAAATGCTTCTTCAACTCGTTTACCGCGAATCAAATCTACCACCAGGCGCATCTTGCGCGGAGAGGTAGGGCAATTATTCAATTTTGCTACTGCTTCCATGCTTAGTCTTTCTTAATTGGGTGAGTTTTGAATGTGCGGGTAGGAGCAAATTCACCGAATTTATGACCTACCATATTCTCGGTAACATATACCGGAATAAATTTATTTCCGTTATGAACCGCAAAAGTATGACCAACCATATCAGGAATGATCATAGATCTGCGTGACCATGTTTTAATCACAGATTTCTTTTTGTTTTCGTTCATGGCGCTAACTTTCTTAGAAAGCTTTACGTCAACGAAGGGTCCTTTTTTTAGTGAGCGAGTCATATTCCTTTATTACTTCTTACGTCTTTCAATGATGAATCTGTTTGAATATTTCTTAGGCGTACGCGTCTTGTATCCTTTAGATTTTAAGCCTTTGCGTGAGCGTGGGTGACCACCTGAAGCTCTACCTTCACCACCGCCCATCGGGTGATCTACAGGGTTCATAGCTACAGCGCGGTTACGTGGCCTGCGACCTCTCCATCTGTTTGCACCGGCTTTACCTTTGCGTTCAAGAATGTGGTCAGGATTAGATACAGAACCTACGGTTGCCATGCAGGCTGCAACAATCATGCGGGTTTCGCCTGATGCCAATTTTACGATGGCATATTTCCCATCGCGGTTTAGCAACTGAGCAAAAGAACCTGCTGAACGCACAAGCTTACCTCCACGACCTGGTTGCAACTCAATATTGTGAACCAATGAACCAAGAGGGATTTGGCTTAGTGGTAAAGTATTTCCGATTTCCGGTGCTGCTTTTGGACCATTCACTATGGTTTGACCAACTTGTAAACCTTGAGGTGCCAAAATATATCTTTTCTCACCATCGGCATAATGCAATAAAGCGATACGGCCGCTACGATTTGGATCATACTCAATAGAAGCAACTTTTGCAGGAATATCGATTTTGTTGCGTTTAAAATCAATAACGCGGTACTTCTTTTTATGACCACCTCCAAGATAGCGCATGGTCATCTTTCCGGTGTTGTTACGACCTCCGGAGCTCTTTTTTGACACCAATAGTGACTTTTCAGGAGTTGATTTAGTAATCTCCTCGAAAGTGTTGGCCGCTTTAAATCGCGTTCCTGGTGTGACTGGTCTGAATTTTCTAATTCCCATTGTTCAATTAAATGTTTGCAAAGAAGTCGATCTTTTGACCTTCTTTCAGTGTAACAATCGCTTTTTTGTAAGACGGTCTTCTTCCGCTGAAGATACCGCGTTTGGTGAACCTCGACTTGGTTTTTCCAGCATATATTGCAGTGCTGATATTCGTCACGCTCACTCCATACATTTTTTCAATCGCCTCTTTAATCTCTGGTTTGGTAGCATCTTTAGACACAACAAAGCCGTACTGATTCAGCTTTTCGCTGATTCTGGTCGATTTTTCGGTGATTAAAGGCTTCTTTAAAATGCTCATCTTAATTAATTTAAAATTTCTTCAATAACCGGTACTGAGTTTTCTAACAATACCACCTTACTGGCGTTTAAAATTTCGTAAGTATTTAAATCTTTTGCCGCCATAACCTTTGCTTTAGGCAGGTTTCTGCTCGACTTATAGATTTGCTCATTGTAGTCAGCTATTACCATCAATACTTTGTCGTTATTTAACTTAAGATTATTCAAAATCTCCGTGTATTGTTTGGTTTTGGGAGTTTCCATATTGAAACTTTCCAAAGCTATAATTGAGTTTTCTTTAGCTTTATAAGCCAAAGCAGATTTACGAGCCAATTGCTTTAACTTTTTGTTTAGCTTAAAGCTGTAATCACGAGGGCGTGGACCATGAATGCGGGCACCACCTACAAACGTACCACTCTTGATGCTTCCCTTACGTGAACCACCTGTACCTTTTTGACGGTGTAGCTTTTTGGTTGAACCACTCACTTCACTCTTTTCCTTCGCCTTATGTGTACCCTGACGCTGATTGGCTAGGTATTGCTTTACATCCAGATAAATAGCATGATCATTAGGCTCGATGCCGTAAATGGCATCGTTAAGCTTAATTTTCTTACCGGACTCAGAGCCTTTTATATTGTATACTGCTAATTCCATGGTTTATTTTTCAATAAATAAGTAAGTACCTTTATGACCGGGAACGCTACCTTTTACAACCAGCAGGTTCTGATCTTTAATTACTTTCAACACTTCAAGGTTGGTTTTCTTAACGCGTGTACCACCTGTGCGGCCGGCCATGCGCATACCTTTCAATACCTTTGAAGGGAATGAAGATGCACCAACAGAACCAGGTGCGCGCTGACGGTCGTGCTGGCCGTGAGAACCCATACCCACACCACTAAAACCGTGGCGTTTTACTACACCCTGAAAGCCTTTACCTTTAGTTGTTCCGGCAACGTCAACAAATTCACCTTCGTTGAAAAGGTCAACAGTAACGGTTTCACCAACTTTCATCTCGTTTTCAAATCCTTTAAATTCTACCGATCTGAATTTAGGTGTGGTACCGGCCTTCTTGTAAATGCCCATGAGTGCTGAAGGCGTATTCTTTTCTTTTGCATCTCCAAATGCAATCTGAACAGCAGTGTAGCCGTCTTTTTCGGCTGTTTTAACCTGTGTTACAACACATGGTCCTGCTTCGATAACTGTACAGGCAACGTTTTTGCCGTTTTTATCGAAGATGCTGGTCATTCCTAATTTTTTTCCTATTATACCTGACATAGTGCTTTTCTATCAAACTTTAATTTCTACATCAACTCCGCTTGGTAATTCCAATTTCATTAACGCATCTACTGTTTTTGCGGTTGAGCTGTAGATGTCGAGTATTCTTTTGTAAGAACACAGTTGGAATTGCTCGCGTGCTTTTTTATTTACATGTGGCGAACGAAGAACTGTGTAGATCTTCTTTTGAGTAGGCAACGGAATCGGTCCGCTTACTACTGCGCCTGTCGACTTTACTGTGCGTACAATTTTCTCGGCTGATTTATCAACCAAATTGTAGTCGAAAGACTTTAACTTAATTCTTATTTTCTGGTTAACCATTTTATTAAGCTTTTGCTGCTTTACCGTTTACTTTTGCTAAAACTTCTTCTTGTACGTTACGCGGAGCCTCTGCATAATGGCTGAATTCCATAGTAGAGGTAGCACGACCCGATGTTAAGGTTCTTAGTTGTGTTACATAACCGAACATTTCTGCTAATGGAACTTTTGCTTTGATTACTTGAGAGCCTGCACGTGTATCCATGCCTTCCAGCTGACCTCTGCGTTTATTCAAGTCGCCAATTACATCACCCATATTTTCTTCAGGTGTAAGTACCTCTATTTTCATTATAGGCTCCAGAAGCACAGGGCTTGCTTTGCGGGCAGATTCTTTGAATCCTATTTTTGCCGCCAACTCAAATGATAAGGCATCAGAGTCAACTGCGTGGAATGAACCATCAAACAAACGAACTTTTAAAGATTCAATTGCATATCCTGCCAATACACCATTGGTCATTGCTTGCTTAAACCCTTTTTCAACTGAAGGAATAAATTCTTTGGGAATTGAACCGCCTACGATTTCATTAACAAATTCCAAACCTGTTTTTGCAGGATCACCAGGAATTAATTCAAACTGGATATCAGCAAATTTACCACGACCGCCTGTTTGTTTCTTATATACCTCGCGGTGCGGAACTGCTTTTGTTATTGTTTCTTTATAAGATACCTGAGGTGCGCCTTGGTTACATTCTACTTTGAATTCACGTTTTAAGCGATCCACGATGATTTCAAGGTGAAGCTCACCCATACCGGAAATTACAGTTTGACCTGATTCTTCATCTGTATGAACGCGGAAGGTAGGATCTTCTTCGGCTAATTTAGCCAATGCCATACCTAATTTATCTGAGTCGGCCTGAGTTTTTGGCTCTACTGCCAAACCAATTACTGGGTCAGGGAAATTCATGGCTTCTAACACAATCGGATGTTTTTCATCACACAGTGTATCCCCCGTTTTAATATCTTTAAATCCTACGGCTGCACCAATATCCCCTGCACCTAATGATTCAATAGGATTTTGTTTGTTGGCATGCATCTGGAAAATACGTGAAATACGTTCTTTGTTTCCACTGCGTGTATTCAATACATATGAACCTGCATCTAATTTACCGGAATATGCACGCATAAACGCTAAGCGGCCTACGAAAGGATCGGTAGCAATTTTGAATGCCAATGCGCAGAAAGGTTCATCGTATGAAGGTTTGCGGCTGGATTCAGCACCTGTATCAGGGTTGGTTCCTACAATATTGTCTTTATCAAGTGGACTTGGAAGAAGTTCCATTACTAGGTCCAACATGGTTTGAACACCTTTATTTTTAAATGAAGAACCGCAAAGCATGGGTACAATTTTCATGTCAACAACAGCTTTACGCAGGGCGTCCAAAATTTCTCTCTCTGTTATAGAAGCAGGATCGCTGAAAAATTTTTCCATTAAGGAATCATCATATTCAGATACAGCTTCAAGTAATTTTTCTCTCCACTCAAGGGCTTCTTCCATCATGTCGGCTGGAATTTCAACCACTTCGTAGGTCATACCTTTGTCGTGCTCGTTCCATACCATTCCGCGGAAGTTGATTAAATCAACCACACCTTTAAAGTTGTCTTCTGCACCAATAGGCAATTGCAATGGCACAGCGTGGCTTCCCAACATTTCCTTTACCTGTTTTACAACATTTAAGAAATCGGCTCCAGATCGATCCATTTTATTAACGAAACCCAGACGGGCTACGTTATAATTATTGGCAAGACGCCAATTGGTCTCTGATTGTGGTTCAACACCATCAACAGCAGAGAAAAGAAATACCAATCCGTCTAGGACACGGAGGGAGCGATTTACCTCAACGGTAAAATCCACGTGTCCCGGAGTGTCAATAATATTAATTTGATATTTTTTATTACGATAGTTCCAAGGTACAGTAGTAGCAGCAGAGGTAATAGTAATACCACGCTCAGCCTCCTGCACCATCCAGTCCATAGTTGAAGCACCATCATGCACCTCACCAATTTTATGGTTTACACCCGAGTAGTAAAGAATACGCTCGGTTGTAGTTGTTTTTCCCGCGTCAATGTGAGCGGCAATTCCAATATTTCTTGTTAATGATAAATCTCTAGACATGGTATTAATTCCCGGAACTGTAATTAGCTTATTTTAAAATGTGAGAATGCTTTGTTTGCTTCAGCCATTTTGTGAGTGTCTTCACGTTTTTTAACAGAAGCACCTTCACCTTTGGAAGCAGCAATAATTTCACCGGCAAGTTTATCGGCCATTGATTTCTCATTGCGTGAACGAGAGTAGTTAATTAACCACTTCATACCTACTGCAATTTTGCGATCGGCCGGAACCTCCATAGGAATTTGGAAAGTTGCACCACCAACCCTGCGGGCTTTCACCTCAACTGCTGGCATTACGTTATTCAAAGCTTTTTTCCAAACGTCAATACCACGCTCCTGGGTTTTTGATTCTACTTTATCAATGGCATCATAAAACAAAGCGTATGCGGTACTTTTCTTACCATCATACATCAGGTTGTTTACAAATCTTGTTACCAGAATATCGTTGAATTTCGGGTCAGGAACAAGTATACGTTTTTTAGGTTTGGTCTTTCTCATGTTATGAATTCCTAAATCTTACTGATTACTTCTTTTTAGCTTTTGTGTCTGCAGGGGCACCCGGCTTTGGCTTTTTGGTGCCGTATTTGGATCTACGCTGGTTGCGTCCTTCAACGCCCGCGGTATCCAAAGCTCCACGAACAATGTGATAGCGCACGCCCGGTAAATCTTTTACACGGCCACCACGCACCAACACTATGGAGTGTTCTTGCAGGTTGTGACCTTCTCCCGGAATGTAAGCGTTAATTTCGTTTCCGTTTGTTAATCGAACACGGGCTACCTTACGCATAGCCGAATTTGGTTTTTTAGGCGTTGTGGTATATACACGTGTACATACTCCTCTGCGCTGCGGACAAGAATCCAAGGCAGGAGATTTACTCTTGCTTGCAACGTCTGAGCGTCCTTTTCTAACTAGTTGTTGTATAGTAGGCATATGATACTTTTGCTATCCTTTGGTTATTTTTAAGGGACGGCAAAGGTAGATGGAATAAATAACGTTAGCAAGTGCCTGACAAAAAATATTTAAAAATATGATTTGCTGAGCGGGTTAAATGCTAACACTTTAACCATCAGTCTTCACCGATCTTGGTTCCAAT
>Ga0007763_10179202_pt1 | contig 18247 bp, 14 predicted proteins | sample LauGreFa1BDMLBSN_FD_61645 | JGI IMG/M metagenome (GOLD analysis project Ga0007763, IMG submission 61645) | Metatranscriptome of freshwater lake microbial communities from Lake Michigan, USA - Fa13.BD.MLB.SN (Metagenome Metatranscriptome) | ecosystem: Environmental > Aquatic > Freshwater > Lake... | reverse complement strand
CCGCTTGCGGAGTTTGCCCCCGAGCCGCACAGCGCTCTTGGAGATGGGGGCGGCTGGACCGCTAGCAGGGTTCGCCCTCTCTTGCATTGTGTTTGCGTTGGGCTTGGGTGACACCATCGGGCATGGGGTTCCCGAGGTGGTCTTGGCGTGGCCACCCCCATTGCCCCCTCCTCCTGAGCCGAATTGGGTGGACGAGTTGTTGGCCAGTCCTCCGTTCTCCTGGCTCTTTCCCGCCACCTCTTCGGTAGAACTTCCGCTCTTGGTGATGGCCAACCCGCTGTTGATGGACTTGGTCGGTATATTGGTGATGGGTGAGGCTCCGGGACGGTATGACGAACTCAGTCCCATCGCGTTCGCCGGCTGGGCGGGATGTTTTCTAACGGCGATGAACCTGATTCCGGTCGGGCAGTTGGATGGGGGTCATGTTCTCAATGCAATGTTTCCTTCCGCGTCCGGACCGGTCGCGCGGGCTGGACTTTGGCTGTTGGCAGCGGGCGGTTTGCTCTGGGGTGGTTGGCTCTTTTGGGCCTTGGTGATTTGGCGCATGGGGGTGCATCGAAGCTTGCAAATGTCCACGCTCCGTGCCCCAAGCAACCGGGCGAAAGTGGTCGCTGCGCTTGTGGTTCTGGCCATGTGTCTGTGCTTTATGCCGACCCCACTGGAGATGGAACAATGGAAGTTGGAGGATTTGGTCATTCGCACACCGGATGGCCGCGAAGTGACGGCCGCAGAGAAGGCGGAGTTCGTAATGAGTATTGCGGCTCAACAGGGCGGTGGGGCGCTGGATCCTGCCGGCCCGCGATGAAATGGGGCGACCTGATCAGGGGAGGGTTCTTCGTGGTAGGCCTGCTACTGGGCACGTTTGCCAGGGCCGCGCCATGGGCCGTGGAATCCCCGAGTGTTGCCTCCTTGGTTGAGGCAGAGGGTATCCAACGCAAAATTGGCAGCCTGCCGGAGGGCGCAAATGCGCGTGTGGTCCGACGGTATGAACGAGGTGCTGGTTGGCGCTACTTGGTTCATGTCGAGCCTTTCGACCAACATCAGGTTGCGCGCTCCATCGCTGCCCAATTGGATCCGGGGGGAAGGGTGATCGATCTGGCCAATGGTGAGGTGGAGGAGGTCGCCCATCTTTCCCATGGAAAAGCGAACTCCACTGTAGGTACGGACGTTCCGGCGGCCCAACGACCAACCTTGGATCGCGCCAAACGGCGGGACTTGGATACCTTCCTCCGGGCGGTGATCAAAGCGCATGGTGGAGTGGAAGGCGGGGTCGCGATCATGGCTGGCGCGAGTTCCCTGGAGTTCGAATTTCAGCGAGAGGTGATCAAGCCGGAAGTTGCGTTGGTTGCGCGGCATCGATGGCTCTCGATGGGAACCGCCCGTCGGCTCGAGATCGACATTCGATCCGGCAACGGCCTCGATTCCGTGAGCGTGATCACACCTGGCGGCCAAGCCTTTGTTGAGGCCCAAGGCAACTGGGTAGAGCGGGACATCGAACGCACCCGATCGGTCATCGAACGTTTCGGTCCCAATGAACTCCTGGCAATCCCGCTAGGCCTCGCGGCCGACGTGGACACAGCTTCGATTTGGCGTGGGGTCACCCTCGAAGACGCCAACGGTGGCACGCGGGCGGTAGTACCGTTGGTTGATGGCTCCGAATTGGTCAGGGCAACGTTCTCCACGAACAACCACCTGCTCGAACGGATCGAGGTGGATAGTGCAGATGGGCCCGTCACCTACGTTTTTTCGAGGTATCGGTTGGTGCAGGAGGGTTTGATTCTGCCAATGGAGGTTGAGCTGTTCAAGGGTGGCGCCTTGGTAGAGCGGGTCAAAGTGGAGACCATCCGGATCAATGCTTCGCTCGCCGGCGAACTCTTCCGTCCGGACAGACCGGTTCCCTGATCGGTGGGGTTCGGCGGCCGGGGTGTGTCGAAACTGTGACGTGAGCGCCCCCGAAGGGTTGCGGTGACCCGCCGAACAACAGCCCAACGACGGGAAGCAGGGATAACGGCCGATTAATCCACGGCTCGTGTCGGGTGGTGGAATCCCAGCCGTCCGGCCTTGACGGGGCTTCGGATTCGGAATAAATCGCCAGCGCCTCGGACGGCCGGCCGCCAAAAGCCAAACCGAAACTGCTCAACAGTTTTGTAAGGCTTCAAACGCAAGGAAACCCAAAAACCTTGCAGGCGCACGGAAGCTCGGGTAAGCCTCGTCGAGATTCGCTGGCGTAGCTCAACTGGCAGAGCAACGGTTTTGTAAACCGTAGGTTGCGGGTTCGAGTCCCTCCGTCAGCACTCCTCTTCAAGGCACTTTGAAAGTCTGATTTTCGGGGGGTTGCCCGAGTGGCCAAAGGGAGCGGGCTGTAAACCCGCCGGCATCCGCCTACGTTGGTTCGAATCCATCACCCCCCATATCCTCTTCGCGGGAGTAGCTCAGTTGGTAGAGCATCAGCCTTCCAAGCTGAACGTCGCGGGTTCGAACCCCGTCTCCCGCTCTCCGAATGCCCATGTAGCTCAGTTGGCAGAGCACTTCCTTGGTAAGGAAGAGGTCACCGGTTCAAGTCCGGTCATGGGCTCCACTTTCTTGTGTCGGCGACTTGTCGCCTCCCGTTTCATCCCGATATCCAGCGGCCCTAGCCGCGAAGGTGGCCTGAATGGCAAAAGAAAAGTTTGACCGTTCGAAGCCGCACGTCAACATCGGCACCATCGGCCACGTTGACCACGGCAAGACTACGCTGACCGCAGCGATCACCATGACCCTGGCTGCGGCCGGTGGTGCCAAGGCGATGAAGTACGAGGATATCGACAAGGCCCCCGAAGAGAAGGCCCGCGGTATCACGATCAATACTTCGCACGTCGAGTACCAGACTCCGAACCGGCACTACGCTCACGTGGATTGCCCCGGACACGCGGACTACATCAAGAACATGATCACCGGCGCTGCCCAGATGGACGGCGCGATCCTGGTGGTTGCGGCGACCGATGGCCCGATGCCCCAGACCCGCGAGCACGTGCTGCTCGCCCGTCAGGTGAACGTGCCCGCGCTGGTCGTCTACTTGAACAAGTGCGACCAGATGGACGACCCGGAACTGCTCGAGCTCGTTGAGATGGAAATCCGCGAGCTGCTCTCCCGGTACGAGTTCCCCGGCGACGATGTGCCGATCGTTCGTGGCTCGGCGCTTCTCGCTACCCAAGGCGACAACAGCGAGCTCGGCAAGCCCTCGATCCTGAAGCTCATGGAGGCGGTTGATTCGTTCATCCCGACCCCCGAGCGCGCGACGGCCAAGCCCTTCTTGATGCCCGTCGAAGACGTGTTCACGATCACGGGTCGTGGCACCGTAGCGACCGGCCGGATCGAGCGCGGCGTTATCAAGCTTGGCGAATCCGTTGAGATCGTCGGGCTCAAGGACACCGTGACGACGACCGTGACCGGCATCGAAATGTTCCGGAAGCTCCTCGATCAAGGTGAAGCCGGTGACAACGCGGGTCTCCTCCTGCGCGGTGTGAAGCGGGAAGACGTGGAGCGCGGTCAGGTTTTGGCCAAGCCCAAGTCGGTGACCCCGCACACGGTGTTCCGGTGCGAAGCCTACATCCTGAAGAAGGACGAGGGTGGTCGTCACAAGCCCTTTGTTGACAACTACCGCCCCCAGTTCTACTTCCGCACCACCGACGTGACTGGCGCGATCAAGTTGGATCAGGGTGTGGAGATGGTCATGCCGGGCGACCGGGTGAACATGGAGGTGACTCTGATCACCCCCATCGCGATCGAGGAGCAGCTCCGCTTCGCGATCCGCGAAGGTGGCCGCACCGTCGGCGCCGGCGTCGTCATCTCGATCGTCAAGTGAGTCGCACGGCCCTGAGGCCGTGACCTTGGGAGCGGATGGTGAGAGCCATCCGCTCTTTCAGTCAGGGATTCTTTCTTGCTTGCGCTTGAAAGGGTTCCGTGGTACGGCGCCGCGTGGCGCAGTGTGGTGGCATGAACAACCATCGTTACATCTTGATGGTGTTCCTGGCGGGTGCGACCGTCCTCGGATTTACCTGTCACAGCGTTGCTGTCGACGTGTTGGCCCGGATGGATATCGGCGACCCTGTTCTGGCTGGATTCAGCCTGAGCGCTGGGATATCGGTGGCTGCCGCCCTGGTCACGTTCTTTGTTCTACTCCGGCATGAGCGAGCCTACCTGTATACCGACGAAGTTGTTGGTGAGCTCAGGAAGGTGACTTGGCCGGTTCGAGAAGAAACGGTCAGATCGACCGCAGTGGTCCTCGGCTTCACTGCGGTTATGGCGAGTTCCCTCGCCCTTTACGATTACCTGTGGGCTACGGTCACGGGGATCGTTCTGTTCAACGAAGGCTGAGACGCGGCTCGAGCCACCTCGAGAGAGGGTGTTGTCGAAGATGGCGATGAACTGGTACGCAGTGCAGACCTTCGCGGGCTTCGAAAACAAGGCGCTCGCATCGCTCAAGGACGCGATCCGTCGGGCGAACCTGACGGAGCGTTTTGGGGAACTTCTTGTTCCGACTGAGACGGTTGTCGAAGTCAAGAATGGGAAGAAGAAGACCACCACCCGGAAGGTCTACCCCAGCTACATTTTTGTTCAGATGGAGATGGACAACGTAACCTGGTCCTTGGTCACCAATACACCAAAGGTGGCTGGTTTCCTTGGAAATAGCCGAAACCCCCCTCCGCTCGAAGAAAAGGACCTGAAGATGGTCCTCAATAAGGTGGAGGAGGAAGAGAAGGAAAAGCCGGTGATTCACTTCGAACGGGGAGAATCCGTTCGGATCATCACTGGGCCCTTCGCAAATGTTACGGCCAAGGTCGAGGAGGTCAACCAAGCCCGGGCGAAGCTCAAGGTTTTGGTCACCATCTTTGGACGAACCACCCCCTACGACTTGGATTATACCGAAGTCGAGCGCATCGGCTGAGCCCGACTCGAGGAGCATTTCATGGCCAAGAAAGTCGTCAACCAGATCAAGCTGCAGATTCTCGCTGGCAAGGCCAATCCTTCTCCGCCCATCGGGCCGGCGTTGGGTGGTGCGGGCGTGAACATTCCGATGTTCTGCAAAGAGTTTAACGCGAAGACGCAGGCCCAGGCCGGAGAAGGGTTGATCATCCCCACGATCATCACCGTCTACTCTGACCGTACTTTCACCTTCGAGTTGCGTACGCCCCCTGCTGCCATTCTGATTCGGAAGGCCGTTGGTGCGGAGCGTGGATCCAAGGAACCCAACAAGGTGAAGATTGGCACTTTGTCGTGGGACCGGGTCACGCAGATTGCGCAACAGAAGATGCCCGACCTCAACACCACACGCCTTCAATCGGCTGTGCGGACCATCGCTGGTACCGCACGCTCGATGGGCGTAAATGTGAACTGAGCGGAACCAACTGGTTCCGATTCCTCAAAGGCCAGGTTCGGGGGAGGGCCCATGCCCGAGTACCCCGGACCAGCGGAGGGTAGACCCCTCCAGGGAGTGAACATGCCGACACACGGGAAGCGATGGACGGAGGCGGCTGCTGCCGTTGACCGGCTCCGTCGCTATTCGGTGGGCGAGGCATTGGAGCTCGTGAAGTCTTCCGCGAAAGCCCGCTTTGATGAAAGCGTGGACGTAGCGGTTCGTCTGGGTGTGAACCCCCGCCACGCGGATCAGATGGTCCGTGGCGCAGTCAGCCTCCCCCACGGGTCGGGCAAGACGGTGCGAGTGGTGGTGTTCGCCCAGGGCGAAGCAGCGAAAGCAGCCTTGGCTGCTGGTGCAGACGTCGTGGGTGCCGATGACTTGGTCCAGAAAATCCTCGACGAGAACTGGGTCGATTTCGACAAAGCGGTCGCGACTCGGGACATGATGGGTAAGGTTGGTCGCCTCGGGCGGGTGCTCGGTCCTCGCGGATTGATGCCAAACCCGAAGATCGGTACCGTCGTGGGTCCGGAAGAGATCGCCAACACGGTGGGAGAACTCAAACGCGGCAAGATCGATTTCCGGGTTGAAAAGGCCGGTATCGTTCACGTTTCGATTGGGAAGGCCTCCATGCCGGGCGAGCAGCTCCAGGCGAATTTCGCGGCTCTTGTTGCTGCGCTGATCCGCCTTAAGCCGAACACCGCCAAAGGTACCTACGTTCGTAGCGTCGCCATCTCCTCGACGATGGGCCCAGGCGTTCGTATTGACACCGCCGATGCCCAACGCATCGCGGAAAGCGCGTAGGAGGCGCCCTTGGATCGGGAACAAAAGCACGCGCTTGTTGAAGAATTGACCAAGACCCTCGGCTCGGCCCCGCTGCTGGCAGTGGCTGACTATCGGGGTGTTACGGTCGCCGAGATCAACTTGCTTCGCCGGAACCTTGAGAAGGCGGGCATTCAGTACAAGGTCATCAAGAACTCCCTGGCCGGTTTGGCCGTGGCGGGTACCGACCGGGAGGGGCTCACCAAGCACCTGACCGGAATGGTGGGTTGGATCATCTCGAGTGAGGATCCGATCAACACCGCCAAGGTCCTTCGCGATGTCACCAAAGACTTCAAGAAGACCGAGCGCTTTGTTATCAAAGCCGGCTATTTCGATGGCGAAGTCATCGATGCCAGTGGTGTGGAGAAGGTCGCCGACCTCCCGGGTCGGGAAGAGCTGCTGGGCACCCTCCTCGCGACCCTGCAACAGGGTCCGCGGAATGTTCTCGGTGTTGTTCAGGGGCCGGCTCGCGACCTCATGTACCTTCTCAAGAACTACGAGCAGAAGCTCGAGGAAGCCGGGGGCTGATCGCCTTCGGTTCTGTTTCCAACTGTTTCCCAGACTCAATGAATTCACTCGGAGGATTTCGTCATGTCCGTTACCCAGGAGCAGGTCGTCGATTACATCAAGAACCTCAAGCTCGGTCAGGTCAAGGCCTTGATCGAGGTGCTTGAGGCCGAGCTCGGCGTCAAGGCCAGCGCACCGGTGGTTATGGGCGGCGCTGCTGCGCCCGCTGCCGCCGCTGAGCCGGTCGAAGAGAAGACCGAGTTCGATGTCATCCTCAAGGAGGGTGGCCCCAACAAGATCGAAGTCATCAAGGTGGTCCGCAAGATCACCGGCCTCGGTCTGAAGGAAGCCAAGGCTCTGGTTGAGGAGGCCCCGAAGGAGGTCAAGGCTGGCGTTTCGAAAGATGACGCCGCGGCCCTGAAGAAGGAGCTCGAGGCCGCTGGCGCGGTCGTCGAGGTCAAGTAGTTCCCACGCGGCGGGGGTGAAGGGGGGACCAAAAATTGGTCTCCCCCTTCGCCCCTTGCCTGCGTATGGAGTGCCACTCTCCATAATGTGGCGACGGGGAATGTCCCCGAATTGTTGTCTCCGACGCTTCGCTGCCGTGGGGTAACGGCGGCCCGGTAGGCGGCTTGTGCCTGCCCGTTGGCCCCGGGTGTTTTCCCGAGGTTGCCCCGACGGTAATTTCGCGGCGGACGAAGTCCGCCCCACCCTCCACGCCCACCCGTGGGCGGGAAGCGCCCCTGGAGTGCTCATGCCGAATTTCTTGGCGAACAACTACCGCTTTCGTCGGTCCTTCGCGAAGACCCTCCCAGCGGTGGATGTGGAGAACCTGATCTCCATCCAGCGCGAGAGCTACGAAAAGTTTCTCCAGCTCTCTGTCCCGCCCATGGAGCGCGAGGACATCGGCCTGCAGGGAGTTTTCAAGAGCGTTTTTCCCATTCAGGACTTCTCACAGCGGGCCTCTCTTCAGTTCGTTTCTTACGATCTTGAGGAACCCAAGTATGATGTCGAGGAGTGCCGTGAACGCGGCATGACCTTCACTTCTCCCGTGAAGGTCACCGTTCGCCTCGTCGTTTGGGACGTGGACAGCGAGTCCGGCACTCGGTCGGTGTCCTACATCAAAGAACATGAGGTCTTCTTTGGGGAAATCCCCTTGATGACCGCGAACGGCACCTTCATCGTGAATGGTACCGAGCGCGTGGTTGTGAGCCAGCTCCATCGGTCTCCAGGCATTTTCTTTGATGCGGGTAAGAGCAAGACCGGCACTTCCGGTAAAACCATCTTCTCGGCGCGAATTATCCCGAACCGCGGTTCTTGGATCGACTTCGAGTTCGATACCAAAGACATTCTCTACGTACGGATCGATCGGCGTCGGAAATTGCCTGCGACCGTCCTTTTGCGTGCCTTGGGCTATTCCACGGAAGAGCTCCTCAACTACTTCTACGAGAGTGAACGCTTCAAGTTCACTGCTGACGGGTGGAAGAAGGAAACCACCGCCGAACTCTTGGGGATCCAAGTCGCCTCCGTGGACATCAACGACAGCGAAGGAAAGTCCATTGTCAAGGCAGGGAAGAAGTTCCTCAAGCCCAACTTGAAACGGTTGGAGAAGCAGGGCCTGTTGCGTGCTGCCACCCGGGAGATTGCGGGCAAGGCGGTGGAAGTTCAGGTCGCCGAGATCCCTGTGGCTCCGCTCGACATCATCGGTCGAATCAGCGCACGGGACATCGTCGATGAGGAGACGGGTGAGGTTGTCGTCAAGTGCAATCAAGCACTGGATGAAGAGACCGTGGAAATGCTGCTGGATCGTGGCATCCGCGAAATCGATGTTCTGTACATCGACAACGTCGTCGTCGGCTCCTTCCTGCGCGACACGTTGGAAGTTGACAAGGTGGAGACTCCGGAAGAGGCAATTACCGAGATTTACCGGAGGCTTCGCCCAGGGGACCCTCCCACAAAGGAGGCCGCTGAGGTCCACTTCGAGAACATCTTCTTCAACGCCGAGCGGTACGACTTGAGCCGCGTGGGGCGCTTGAAAGTCAACCACAAGCTCCGTTTGGAGCTTCCCTTGGAGCAGACTACCCTGACCCGCGACGATATTCTCCGCGTGGTCCAATACTTGGTGGATCTGAAGAACAACAAGGGTGAGGTGGATGACATCGACCACCTCGGTAACCGGCGTGTGCGCGCCGTGGGGGAACTCTTGGAGAACCAGTACCGAATCGGTCTGGTTCGCATGGAGAAGGCGATCAAGGAACGCATGTCCTTGACAGAGATCGAGGCCTTGGTCCCCCACGACCTCATCAACGCCAAGCCCGTCTCCGCCGTGATTAAGGAGTTCTTCGGGTCCAGCCAGCTTTCTCAATTCATGGACCAAACCAATCCCTTGTCGGAGGTTACCCACAAGCGGCGGTTGTCTGCGCTCGGGCCGGGTGGTCTCACCCGCGAGCGCGCCGGCTTCGATGTCCGCGACGTCCATCAGACGCACTACGGTCGTATTTGCCCGATCGAAACGCCCGAAGGCCCGAACATCGGTCTTATCGCGTCGCTCTCGACCTACGCTCGGGTAAACGAGTACGGGTTCATCGAGACCCCCTACCGGGTTGTTGAGTCCGCTCGGGTCACTGACCGGGTCGACTATCGGTCCGCCATTGATGAAGAAAACCACGTCATTTGCCAAGCAAACGCGAACCTGGACAAGGAAGGCCACCTCCTCGATGAGATGGTCATCGCTCGGCGCCGTGGTGAGTTTGCTTTGGTGCCCCGCGCCGAAGTGACCCTGATGGACGTCAGCCCGAATCAGCTGGTCAGCGTCGCCGCCTCGCTCGTGCCCTTCTTGGAGAACGACGACGCCAACCGTGCGCTAATGGGCTCCAACATGCAGCGGCAGGCGGTTCCAGTCATCCGGACTGAGGCCCCTCTGGTTGGCACCGGCATGGAGTTTGTGGTTGCTCGCGACTCTGGTGTGGCCATCGTCTCCCGTTCGGGTGGAACCGTGGAGAGCGTCGACGGTACGCGCATCGTGGTCAAATCCGACAATCCGACCGGAGAGGTCGGTGCGGACGTGGAGATCTACAACCTCCTCAAGTTCACCCGCTCCAACCAGTCGACCTGCATGAATCAGAAGCCCGTGGTTCGGCCAGGCGACCGGGTGGGTCCTGGCGAGATCCTCGCGGACGGGCCGGCCACCGAACGGGGTGAGCTCGCGTTGGGTCAGAACTGCGTTGTCGCCTTCATGCCCTGGCAGGGCTACAACTTCGAGGACTCCATCCTCGTTTCCGAACGCCTCGTTCGTGAGGATTACTTCACCTCGATCCACATTGAGGAGTTTGAAGTTGCCGCGCGTGACACCAAGCTGGGCCGGGAAGAGATCACTCGGGACATCCCCAATGTTGGTGAAGAAGCGATGCGCAACCTTGACGAGGCGGGCATTGTTAAAGTGGGGGCTTATGTCCGCACCAATGACATCCTCGTTGGGAAGATCACACCGAAAGGAGAGAGCCAACTGTCTCCCGAAGAGAAGCTCCTTCGTGCAATCTTCGGTGAGAAGGCCGGTGATGTGAAGGATACCTCGCTGCGCGTGCCACCGGGGGTCGAGGGCATCGTGATGGGTGCCCAGGTATTTGCCCGCGATGGCATCGAGAAGGACTCTCGGGCACGGGAGATCGAGGAACAGTCCATCACCCGCATTAATCGCGACCGTGACGAAAAGCTCCGCACCACCAAGGCTTCGGCGCTTCGCAAGATTTCACGTTTGTTCGATGGCTTGGTGGCTGCAGCAGACCTAATCGATGAGGAATCTGGAGAGACTCTTATCGCGAAAGGCACTGTGCTAGGGGACGAAGGTTTGCGGGAACACTTGGAGGCGCCCCTGCCCCGTTTGGACCCCACCCACTTCGAGCGCCTTTCCGTGGAAGGTGACCACGCGTTGGATGGCGAATTGGCTGCGATCCTGGATCGGTACCAAGCCCTTGTTGACCAGATTTCACAAAAGTATCTCGCCAAGGTGGAACGTCAGCAGAAAGGGGACGATCTGCCGCCTGGCGTAGTTAAACTTGTGAAAGTCTACATCGCGATCAAACGCAAGCTCCAAGTCGGCGACAAGATGGCTGGCCGCCACGGCAACAAGGGAGTTATTTCCCGGGTACTTGCTGTAGAGGACATGCCTTACTTGGAAGACGGCACGCCCGTCGATGTCGTTCTCAACCCCCTCGGCGTTCCTTCGCGCATGAACGTCGGCCAGGTGTTGGAAACCCATTTGGGCTGGGCTGCTCGCGGAATCGGTCTTCGCCTCGGTCAGATGGTGGATGAAGCCTACGGACCGGATTCTCTGCGTGCGTACCTCAAAGAAGTGTACCACCGTGAGAATGGCGTCCTGGAGTTCCTCTCCAACTGTTCCGATGATGAAGTCATCGCGTTGGCTGCGAAGTATCGGACCGGCATCACGGCTGCCACCCCCGTCTTCGCTGGAGCCTCCGAGGACGAGATCAAACGGTACTTGAGTTTGGCCGGGTTGGACGTGGACGGGAAATCCACGGTCTTCGATGGCCGTACTGGCGAACCCTTCTCCAACCGGGTGACCGTCGGCGTGATGTATGTTCTCAAACTCCACCATTTGGTGGATGAGAAGATCCACGCCCGGAGTATTGGGCCGTACAGCTTGGTCACGCAACAGCCCCTCGGTGGAAAAGCCCAGTTTGGCGGTCAGCGTTTGGGCGAAATGGAGGTCTGGGCGTTGGAAGCCTATGGTGCCGCCTACTCGCTCCAAGAGTTCCTCACCGTCAAGTCGGACGACGTCGCCGGTCGGACGCGCATGTACGAGTCCATCGTCAAGGGCGAAAACGTCCTGGAGGCCGGCCTCCCCGAGAGTTTCAACGTCTTGGTCAAGGAGCTTCAGGCTCTTGCCCTGGATGTTGAGCTCATCGAGGACAAAGAGGTACTGCGGCAATAGTCGCCGGTTTTCCCGCCTACTTTTTCTGATTCCAAAAAACACCGCTTCGCTTCACCCGCCCATGGCGTGGGGCCTTCGGAGGCATCCCTCATGAAGGACATCTACAACCTGTTTGAGAAGCCGAAGAACCCGTTGAACTACGTGGCTGTTCGGATTGGCCTCGCATCCCCCGACAAGATTCGGAGTTGGTCGCACGGCGAAGTGAAAAAGCCGGAGACCATCAACTACCGGACCTTCAAGCCGGAACGTGACGGCCTCTTTTGCGCCAAGATCTTTGGGCCGACCAAAGACTACGAGTGCCTTTGCGGCAAATACAAGCGGATGAAGCACCGCGGCATCACCTGTGAAAAGTGTGGTGTTGAGGTCATTCTCGCCAAGGTTCGCCGCGAACGCTTGGGCCATGTGGACTTGGCCACGCCGGTGGCCCACATCTGGTTCTTGAAGAGCCTGCCCAGCCGAATCGGCAACCTGATGGACGTCTCGCTGAAGGACCTTGAGAAGGTCTTGTATTGCGACGCCTACATGGTCACCGATCCGGGTGAAACCTCACTTTGTGAGGGGGAAATCCTCAGTGATGAGGATTACCGGGAGGCCAACGAAACCTTCGGGTATGGCGCCTTCGACGTGGGTATGGGGGGTGAGGTCATCCGCGACTTCCTCTCTCGTATGGATGTGGCTCGCCTCGCCGATGAGTTGCGCAAACAGATGCGCGATACCTCTTCGGAGGCCCAGCGCCGCAAGATTTCGAAGCGCCTCAAAATCGTCGAGGCCTTCCGCGACAGCGGAAACCGCCCCGAATGGATGATGATGGAGGTGATTCCGGTCATTCCCCCGGATTTGCGTCCGTTGGTTCCGCTTGAAGGGGGCCGCTTCGCGACCTCTGACCTCAATGACCTGTACCGTCGCGTGATCAACCGCAACAACCGCCTGAAGCGTCTTCAAGACCTCCACGCGCCCGACATCATCATCCGCAACGAAAAGCGGATGCTCCAGGAGGCGGTGGACGCCCTCTTCGATAACGGGCGTCGCGGCAAGACCTTCACGGGTCCAAATAAACGGCCGCTCCGTTCGCTCTCCGACATGCTCAAGGGCAAGAACGGTCGCTTCCGTCAGAACCTGCTGGGTAAACGCGTCGACTACTCCGGCCGTTCCGTCATCGTCGTGGGACCCGAGTTGCGCCTCCACCAGTGCAGCTTGCCCAAGATCATGGCGTTGGAGCTCTTCAAGCCGTTCATCTACAACAAACTTGAAGAAAAGGGTTTGGTCAACACCATCAAAGCGGCCAAGAAGATGGTGGAGCAGGAAAGAGAAGAAGTTTGGGACGCTCTCGATGAGGTCATCAAAGAGCATCCCGTCCTTCTCAACCGCGCGCCCACCCTGCACCGTCTTGGTATGCAGGCCTTCGAGCCCTTGTTGACGGAAGGCAAGGCCATCCGACTCCACCCGTTGGTGTGTACCGCCTTCAACGCCGACTTCGACGGTGACCAGATGGCAGTCCACCTGCCCTTGTCCATCGAAGCCCAGATTGAAGCCCGCGTGTTGATGATGTCCACCAACAACGTGCTCTCTCCCGCGAACGGACGTCCGATTATCCAGCCTTCGCAGGATATCGTGCTTGGCTCGTACTACATGACCCGCGAACGCAAAGGCGCCACCGGCAGCGGCCGGGTCTTTTCTTCGGCGGGTGAGGTTGTAGCCGCATACGACTCGGGAGCCGTCCACCTGCAGGCGCCAATCTCGGTCCGCCTACCCACCCCGCCTACTTCGAAGCGGATTGTGGATGATTTGTCCGCCCTTGGCGATGCCCACTTGATTTCTGGCTTGGATCGTTCGGGCGTGGGGCGGATTCGCCTACTCCACGTGCACCGCGGCTCACATCGTCTTCTCGAAGGCTCTTCCATGGGAGAGGTGCCGGGTTTCCAGGGGGATGTGCTCGTCGCGATGGATGGCGCCCCCACCCATGACCCCTGCGCCGCGGTGATCTCTGCTTCCCATTTGCCGATGGAAGTCCAGCCGCGTCCTGGTGTGTGGGTTTTTGGTGCCCACCACGTCTATGACTTCGAACAACTTCCCGCCTCCTTCAACCCGGAAGGGCAACGAGAGGATGGGGATGTGTTCATCGGTGAAGGTTTCGCCGTTCGCGGCATCCACATCAAGATGGAGCGTGGCGACGGCGTGGTCGTCGGTCTGGTGTTCCCCTTGGTTGATGGCGAATGCGGCACTGGTAAGGTTGATGCTCGGTTCTCCCCCAACCGTCGGTTCCGTTTGCTGGGTTCCGCGGTCGAACGGCTGCGCAAAGAGTATGGCGACAAGCTGGTGATGGTTGTCACCCCCTTGGGATTCTTCGGGTTCCGCGGCCTTGTTCCGGCGGATTCGGTGAACGACTTGGTGGACACCACGGTTGGTCGCGTGCTCTTCCAGCAGATCATTCCGAAGAAGGTCCCCTTCCGTTTGGCCAACCGTGCCCTCTCGAAGAAGGCCCTGGGGGAGTTGATCGATCGGGCGTACCGGGATTGTGGCAACAAAGAGACCGTTCTCTTCGCAGATGCCATGATGCAGCTTGGTTTTTCTATGGCCACCCGCGCGGGTATCTCGATTGCGATCGACGATATGCGGATTCCCAAGGCGAAGAGCGCCATTTTGGCCAAGGCCCATGACGAAGTCAAGGAGATCGAAGGCCAATACAACGATGGATTGATCACCGCCGACGAAAAATACAATAAGGTCGTGGATATCTGGGGCAAGGTTACCGATGCGGTTTCAAAGGAGCTCCTCCGGGAGATCAGCACCGAAGCCGTGGTCGACTCTGAGGGCAATCCCGTGCTCGGAGAGGATGGGGTGGTGCTCCAACAGCCCTCATTCAACTCGATCTACATGATGGTCGACTCGGGAGCGCGTGGTTCCGCCACCCAGATCCGCCAGTTGGCGGGTATGCGCGGCTTGATGGCTAAGCCCTCGGGCGACATCATTGAGACGCCAATCACCGCAAACTTCCGGGAAGGTCTGACCGTTCTCCAGTACTTCATCAGCACCCACGGCGCGCGTAAGGGTCTCGCCGACACCGCCTTGAAGACGGCCAACTCGGGCTACCTGACCCGCCGTCTTGTTGATGTTGTCCAGGACTTCATCGTTACCGCCTTGGATTGCGGCACCTTGAAGGGCTTGGAGGTCGCCAGCCTGATCGAGGGCGGCGAGATCATTGAGCATGTCGGTGAACGTGTCCTCGGCCGTGTTGCCGCGGCAGACGTGGAGGATCCCTACAGCCACGAGGTTCTCGTTCCCCGGAACGAGATGCTTGATGAGGCCGCGGTCGCACGCCTCACCCAAGCGGGCATCGAGGTTGTGAAGATTCGCTCGGTGCTAACCTGCGAAATGCGCTGGGGTGTTTGCGCTCGTTGTTACGGTCGTGACTTGGCCCGCGGTCGGCTCATCGATGTGGGAGAGTCCGTCGGTGTGATCGCCGCACAATCCATCGGTGAACCCGGCACGCAGCTCACCATGCGCACTTTCCACATTGGTGGTGCGGTCCAGGGCAATGCCACCGAGTCTTATTTGGAGCTCAAAAACTCCGGGACCATCAAGTTCAGCGAGGCCCTTCAGACGGTTGTGGATCGCGATGGCAACAATGTCGCGATCGCCCGAAATGGCGAAATCTTCGTGCTCGATGAGAAGGGCCGCGAACGCGAACGCTACGGCATCAACTATGGCGCCCGCGTTCTGGTCAAAGACAACGAGCGCGTGGCCGCCCGGACCCGCATCGCTGAGTGGGACCCCTTCACCAGCCCGATCCTCGCCAATGAGATCGGCGTGATCAAGTTCGAGGACATCGAGGACGGCAAGTCGGTTGCCCACCAGACCGATCCCCTGACCGGGCGTGTTCGCATGGTCGTCACCGACCTCAAAGATCACGACTTGAAACCTCGGTTGGTCATCCGTGTTCGTGATGGAGACGGATGGAAACAGAAGGCCCGCTATTTCCTTGCGGTCGGCGCGAACATCATGGCCTCCGAAGGCCAGGAAGTTCAGCACGGTGACGTGCTCGCCAAGATCCCCCGCGAAACCACCAAAGCCAAGGACATCACCGGTGGTCTTCCTCGTGTTGCCGAGCTTTTCGAAGCTCGGAAACCGAAGGAGGTGGCGATCATCGCCGAAGTCCAGGGCACCGTTTCCTTCGGACGCGATACCAAGGGCAAACGCCGCTTGATCGTCACGCCGGACAACGGGGGTGAGCCGCAGGAGTACCTGATCCCGAAGGGCAAGAACATCATCACCAACGAAGGTGACTATGTTCGAGCCGGCCAGGCACTCATGGATGGGGCCGTCAACCCGCACGACATCTTGAAGATCCAGGGCGAGCCCGCGCTCGTCCGCTATCTTCTTGACGAAATCCAGGAGGTCTACCGCCTACAAGGTGTGAAGATCAACGACAAACACATCGAAGTCATCTGCCGCCAGATGCTTCGCCGGGTGAAAGTCCGGGATGTCGGGGATACCGAGTTCCTTGTCGACGAGCATGTGGAGAAGTGGCGGTTCGAAGAAGAGAACCGTCGCGTTACGGCGCGTGGTGGTCGCCCGGCCACCTTCGAGCCTCTCCTCCTGGGGATCACCAAGGCCAGTCTCTCTACGGAAAGTTTCCTTTCCGCGGCCTCCTTCCAAGAGACTACACGGGTGCTCACCGAAGCCGCCATCAACGGCAAGGTCGATCACCTGCGCGGTCTCAAAGAGAACATCCTCATGGGTCGCCTGATCCCCGCCGGGACAGGCTTCGCCGCCTATCAGAAGCTTCAGACCGTGATCGGCGATCCTGCCGAGGCGGATGAGGCTGCAGGCTGAATCGGCGCTTGACGGCCGGCCCGTCCTACCATAAGGCGCAGCGGTTCGCAGTTGTCGGCCCCTTTTTGGGGCCAGCCCCAGTCCGGGCCTTTCGGGCTGGGGAACTTCGTATCGGATGTTGAGGAGCTCATGCCCACCATCAACCAGCTTGTCCGGAAGGGCCGGGCCAAGGCGGTCAGCAAGACCGCTTCCCCAGCCTTGAAGGCGTGCCCCCAGAAGCGGGGCGTTTGTACCCGGGTATACACGACCACCCCCAAGAAGCCGAACTCGGCTCTGCGGAAGGTGGCGCGTGTTCGTCTCACCAACGGGATTGAGGTTACCTCCTACATCCCCGGTGAGGGCCACAACCTCCAGGAGCATTCTACCGTTCTCATTCGGGGTGGTCGTGTGAAGGACCTCCCTGGTGTTCGTTACCACATCATCCGCGGCACGCTGGACACCCAGGGTGTCAACGCCCGGCGGCAGGGCCGCTCGAAGTACGGCGCCAAGCGGCCGAAGGACTCCAAGGCTTCGAAGAAGTAGGGATTCAGCATGCCTCGCAGACGTGAAGTGCCCAAGCGCCCGGTCATGAAGGACCCCAAGTATGGGGACACCCTCGTGACCAAATTTATGAACATCGTGATGCTCGATGGCAAGAAAGCTGTCGCCGAGCAGATCGTTTACGGCGCGTTCGATGTGGTTGTCCAGCGCACCCGTGAAGAGCCCCTGCGGATCTTCCATCGGGCCCTGGAGAACTGTCAGCCTATGGTCGAGGTGAAATCTCGGCGGGTGGGCGGCGCCAACTACCAAGTTCCCGTGGAGGTTCGGCCGGACCGTCGGATGGCGCTCGCCATGCGTTGGTTGGTCTCCTTCGCGCGCAAGCGCCCCGGGCGCTCTATGCGCGACAAACTCGCGAACGAGCTGATTGAAGCAGCGCACAACCGCGGAAACGCGGTGAAGCGCCGCGATGAAGTCCACCGCATGGCCGAAGCCAACAAGGCATTCGCCCACTATCGGTGGTAGTCGGTCCTTCGGGACCAACCGCGCCTCCTCACTGAGTGAGCGACATATCCGGGGCGAGCGGCAGAGGCGGCCGCGATGTCCGGGAGAGCGAAACGGCAACGATTCTGTTGTCCAGTTTTGTCTTGCCCCGGCCCTGGACTTGTACCGACTTTTCGGAGCTACGGATGGCAAGCACAAACAAAATTCGGATCCGCCTCAAGGCGTACGATCACAAGCTTCTTGATCGTTCCGCTCGTGAGATTGTGGATACCGCAAAACGTACGGGCGTTTTGGTGCGGGGGCCCTTCCCCCTCCCGACGACCATCAGCCGTTGGACGGTCCTTCGTGGGCCCCACGTGGACAAGAAGTCCCGTGAGCAGTTCGAACGGCGCACCCACCACCGGCTCCTCGATATCGTGGAACCGACGCAAGCGACGGTCGATGCTTTGATGAAGCTCGATCTTTCCGCCGGCGTTCACGTCGAGATCAAGTCGACCTGAGGAGTGCGCCATGCCCACTGTTGATCTCTACAATACTGCGCACGATGTGGTCGGTCAGGTGGAGTTGGATGACGCTGTTTTCGGCGCTCAAGTCCGCCCCCACTTGTTCCACACCGTTGTTCGCTACCAACTCGCCAAGCGGCGCTCTGGTTGCCATGCCACCAAGGGCCGCGCCATGGTTTCCGGTGGTGGTCGCAAGCCTTACCGCCAGAAGGGAACCGGTCGCGCCCGTCAGGGCTCCACCCGCGCTCCCCACTACCG
>Ga0007763_10112451_pt1 | contig 27112 bp, 34 predicted proteins | sample LauGreFa1BDMLBSN_FD_61645 | JGI IMG/M metagenome (GOLD analysis project Ga0007763, IMG submission 61645) | Metatranscriptome of freshwater lake microbial communities from Lake Michigan, USA - Fa13.BD.MLB.SN (Metagenome Metatranscriptome) | ecosystem: Environmental > Aquatic > Freshwater > Lake... | reverse complement strand
GCCTTCTGAGCTCAGAAGGCCGACGACAATGAAAGGTACAATGGCAGATATAGCAAAATTGGTAGAAGATCTGAGTCAGTTAACAGTTCTAGAGGCCGCTGATTTGGTAAAGCAACTCGAGACCAAATGGGGTGTCTCCGCTGCAGCTCCTGTCGCCGCCGCCGCCGCTGCACCTGCTGCTGGTGCTGCTGCTGCTCCCGCCGCAGAGGCTAAGACCGAGTTTGACGTAATTCTTGTGTCGTTCCCGGCCGACAAAAAGATTGCAGTCATTAAGGCTGTTCGTGAGGTAAAGGCTGGACTAGGCCTGGCCGAGGCGAAAACATTGGTTGAAGGTGCTCCTAAACCAGTGCTCGAGGGCGCTAACAAGGCCGACAGCGAAGCCGCTAAGAAGAAACTTGAGGACGCTGGCGCTAAAGCCGAAATCAAGTAATCCGTAAGACACGTGCACCGGTAGTCACATCGACTACCGGTGCGATTCAACGCGACCGGATCGCGTATTCCAGCATCCGATTCAAACGATCGAACTATCCGTCATCGTTGCAGTCTAGGTTGCCGACCGTTCTAGAGTCTCTCTAGATCGCCGGCCTTTCGTCGTCTTTAGCTTAATAAATCAGGAAAAACTCCTGATAAGAATACTGGACAAAATGCCATCAAAAGCCTCTGAACGCATTAACTTCGGAAAAATTAAGGAAGTTATCGCTCCACCGAACCTGATTGAAATTCAGGTCAACTCTTATGTCGAGTTCCTGCAGGCCGAGGTTTCTGTTTCTAAACGTAAGAATATTGGCTTACAAGCTGTCTTCACCGAGGTTTTCCCAATCGAAAGCTACGACGGCAAGACGGTTCTAGACTTTCATACCTACGAGATAGGTGAGCCAAAACAAGATTGGCTCGAGTGTTTGCGTGAGGGTTTGACATTTGGCGCTCCCCTCCACGTAACATTTCTGCTCAAGGACGAGGCTGGGGGTAAAGAAGAGAAAGTTTTCATGGGCGAATTGCCCCTCATGACCCCACAAGGCACGTTCGTCATAAATGGGGCAGAGCGCGTCGTCGTCAGCCAGCTCCATCGCTCACCAGGTATCGCCTTTGAGGCCACCCAGCATCCGAATGGTAAAACTCTCCACTCTTTTAGAATCATACCCGACCGTGGATCGTGGTATGAAGCGCAGTTCGACACAAGCGATCTGCTCTACGTTTACCTCGACCGCAAGAAGCGCCGCCGTAAGTTTCTCACTACGACTTTCTTCCGCGCGTTAGGATATGGTTCCGACGCAGATATCTTAAAACTGTTCTACGACATCGAGGAGCTTACTGTTAAGCAGGCTGAGTCTCTCGAAAACATACAGAATAAGGTCTTGATCGAGGATGCAGTCGACCCGATGAAGGGTATAGTTGTGGCGCGAGCCTTCGAACCCCTATCCAAAGCTGTCGTTAAACAGATTGCCGAACTAGGCGTTGTCAAGATTCGTGTGGTCGATACAAGCGTTGATGAAGGCATCATTATAAAGTGTCTGAAGAAGGATCCTACTAAGAATGAAGAGGAGGCCCTCAAAGACATCTATCGTCGCTTGCGTCCTGGTGATCCTCCCACTGCTGCTAACGCTAAGGCACTAATCAAGAGGCTTTTCTTTGATCCTAAACGCTACGATCTTGGTAGGGTGGGCCGCTATAAGATCAATCAAAAGCTTGGGCTTCGTGCCGAAGAAGATTCTCGTGTTCTTACGAAAGAAGACTTAGTCGCCGCCACAAAGTATTTGCTGAAGCTTAAAAAGGGTGAGGGCTCCCTCGACGACATCGACCACCTCGGCAGCCGACGAGTTCGTACCGTGGGTGAGCTGTTGGCTAATCAGTGCCGGGTCGGATTGGCTCGCACCGAGCGACTAGTCAAAGAGCGCATGACATTGTTCGACCAGGGTGTCGACACAATGACTCCTCAGAAGCTGATCAATCCGAAGGCCCTCTCTGCCGTAGTCCGTGACTTTTTCGGCAGAAGTCAGCTGTCACAATTCATGGATCAAATCAACCCGTTAGCGGAGTTGACGCACAAGCGTCGACTTTCCGCACTAGGGCCGGGAGGGTTGTCCCGAGATCGTGCAGGTTTTGAGGTGCGGGACGTTCACCCTTCGCATTATGGGCGCATTTGTCCTATCGAGACTCCAGAAGGTCCCAACATCGGACTGATCGCCTCTTTAGCGACGTTCGCTCGCGTCAACGACTTTGGTTTTATAGAGACGCCTTATCGAAGAGTGGAAAACGGGCGCGTGACTGGGCACTTAGACTACCTAACCGCCGACCGTGAGGAGGCGTTTATCGTGGCGCAAGCGAATGCTGCCATCGACGACAAGGGACACTTTACGACCGAAAGGGTTACCTGTCGTTGTAAGGGCGACTTCATCGACGTTGAGCCCAACCGGGTAGACTACATGGACGTTTCTCCCAAGCAGTTGGTCTCCGTCGCCGCTGGACTCATCCCATTTTTGGAACACGACGACGCGAACCGCGCCTTGATGGGTTCCAACATGCAACGGCAAGCTGTCCCCCTCCTGGTTACCGAGGCCCCACTTGTGGCTACGGGACTGGAGGATCGGGTTGCCCGAGACAGTCGAGCTGTGATTGTGAGCGAGGACGTAGGAAAAGTGGCCTCTGTAACAGGGAGTCAAATCATCATCACTCGCGATGGCAAATTGCCTGAAGGAAAGAAACGCATCAAAAATGACCCCTCTGAGGGAGTATTCGTCTACCAAGTCCGCAAGTTTATGCGGTCGAACGCCGCTACTTGCATCAACCAGAAGATCCTAGTTAGCCGGTCTGAGTCAGTTAAGAAAGGGCAGGTTATCGCTGACGGTCCATGCACCTCCGGCGGGGAGCTTGCGCTCGGTAGAAACGTACTCTGTGCGTTTATGCCCTGGAACGGTTACAACTTCGAGGACGCAATCCTAATTAGCGAGCGAATCGTCAAGGACGATGTGTTTACCTCGATACACATCGACGAATTTGAGGTGGGTGCCCGGGACACGAAGTTGGGGCCAGAAGAGATTACCCGCGACATACCGAATCTCGGTGAGGAGGCACTCAAAAACCTGGGACCAGACGGAGTAATTCGCATTGGGGCGGAGGTCAAGCCCGGGGACATTCTTGTCGGCAAGATTACCCCCAAAAGCGAGACCGAACTAGCTCCGGAGGAGAGACTCTTGAGGGCGATCTTCGGCGAAAAGGCCGCAGATGTCAAAGATACGTCCCTGCGTGTCCCGAGTGGAACCTACGGCATCGTTATGGATGTTAAGGTTTCCTCTAAAAAGGAGAATGAGCGCCCCGCTGCCCGTGCTACGGTGCAAACTGGGGATTCCAAGAAGCATGCTAAGCAGATTGAGGAGGAGTACAAATCCAAGTCGGATGAGCTGCGTGAACAACTGACTGAAGCCTTGAGCAACATCCTACTGGGTGAGAAGATCCCTCTTGATGTCGTAAACTCCGAGACAGGCGAGATTATCATTCCCGCTAACAGGAAGATCACGAAGACGTTGCTGCGTAAGCTGGCATCGGTCTACGACAGAATCGAAATCGACCCGTCGCCAATTCGAAATAAAATCAACGAGATAATAGGCACGTTTAAGAAGAAGTTTGACGACCTGCAGATGCAGCACGATGAGGAGGTCGAACGGGTTGAGTCAGGGGACGATGTCGATACCGGCATTATCAAGTCGGTCAAGGTCTATATCGCATCCAAGCGCAAGCTGTCGGTGGGAGATAAGATGGCTGGTCGCCACGGAAACAAGGGCGTCGTCGCCAAGATCGTTCCCGAAGAGGACATGCCATTCCTCGCCAACGGTACCCCGGTTGACATCGTACTAAATCCCTTAGGAGTCCCGTCTCGAATGAACGTAGGACAGGTGTTGGAAACGCATCTAGGCTGGGCCGCGAGGCTGTTGGGCTTCCGCTTCGCGACACCGGTGTTTGATGGCATCAAGGAGCGAGATATTCGTAACTACTTGAAGCAAGCTGGTTTGCCGGAGCATGGCAAGACCCTTCTGTTTGATGGTCGAACAGGGGATGTATTCGATCAGGAGATTGTAGTGGGTTACATCTATATGATGAAACTCGGACACCTCGTCGCTGACAAGATTCATGCTCGGGCAGTCGGGCCCTACTCCTTAGTTACCCAACAACCACTCGGCGGAAAGGCCCAATACGGGGGGCAGAGGTTCGGCGAAATGGAGGTGTGGGCAATGGAGGCCTATGGTGCGGCCTATACACTGCAGGAACTGCTAACGGTGAAATCCGACGACGTGCAAGGCCGCACGCGCATCTACGAGAGCATCGTTAAGGGGGACAATTCGCTCGAAGCCGGTGTTCCAGAGTCATTCAATGTCTTAGTGAAAGAAATGCAATCATTAGGACTCGATGTTAAGGTTGGTTACTCTAACCCATCCGATCAACCTGCTCAGTTGCCGAACCTCGCCACTCTGGCCTAACTCGCAAGCGATAGTTTACCCACTTCAAAAGAATCTATGATGACTTCCAAAGAGTCCGCCCGTGAGTTGCTCGGTTTAGACAAGGTCAACCTAGTTGATTTTGTTTCCATCTCCGTCGCATCCCCGGAGTCCATTCGCTCATGGTCGAAGGGGGAGGTAAAAAACCCCGAGACCATTAACTATCGCACTTTCAAACCTGAAAAAGGTGGTCTGTTTTGCGAGCGCATCTTTGGTCCTGTGAAGGATTGGGAATGCTCGTGCGGCAAATACAAGAGAATCAAACACCGAGGGGTAGTGTGCGATCGCTGTGGGGTAGAGGTCACACTCTCAAGGGTGCGAAGAGAGCGCATGGGGCATATAGAGCTAGCCGTCCCAGTATCTCACATCTGGTTTTTTAAGTGCATGCCGTCTCGGATTGGTCTGATGCTTGACATGACCGCGCGAAATCTCGAGCGGGTGATCTACTACGAGGACTATATGGTGATCGACGCTGGGTCGACTCCACTCAAGATCAACCAGCTGCTAAGTGAGCATGAATACAGGGAAGCGCGCGAGACTTATGGGCCAGATTCTTTCGTTGCCAAGATGGGTGCTGAAGCGGTGCGCGAGGCCTTAAGTAAGGTCACCTTGCAGTCTCAGGTCGAGCAGCTGCAGGTCTCCATGACCGAGACCAAGAGCAAACAGATTCGAAAAAAGCTGGCTAAAAGAATCAAACTCTTTCAGGGGTTCATGATCTCCAAGAGTCGGCCGGAATGGATGATACTCACCGTCCTTCCTGTCATTCCCCCAGATCTCCGTCCATTAGTCCCGCTTGAAGGGGGGCGTTTTGCGACTTCGGACCTGAACGATCTTTATCGCCGCGTCATCAACCGCAACAACCGACTTAAGAACCTGCTTCAGCTGAAAACGCCTGAGGTGATCATTCGGAACGAGAAACGCATGCTACAAGAGGCCGTAGACGCTCTGTTTGATAACGGCAGGCACGGCCGAGCAGTCACAGGCGCTGGTAATAGGCCACTAAAGTCCCTAAGCGACATGCTCAAGGGCAAGAGTGGGCGCTTCCGCCAAAACCTGCTAGGAAAGCGCGTCGACTACTCCGGTCGATCCGTCATCGTGATCGGGCCCGAGTTGAAGCTTTATCAGTGCGGCCTCCCGAAGAAAATGGCACTGGTCCTGTTCGAACCGTTCATCATTCGGCGCCTCAAAGAGCTTGGTTACGTTCATACCGTTCGTTCTGCAAAAAAGATGATTGAACGGCAGTCTCCTGAAGTCTGGGATATTCTCGAGGAAGTTACTAAGGGGCATCCAGTGATGCTCAACCGAGCGCCAACGCTTCATCGTCTCTCAGTTCAGGCCTTCGAGCCCGTCCTGATTGAAGGAGAAGCCATCCGAATTCACCCGCTCGTCTGCACAGCCTACAATGCCGATTTCGACGGGGATCAAATGGCAGTGCACGTACCTCTCTCGGTTGAAGCACAGCTAGAGGCGAGGCTGCTGATGATGGCAACGAATAACATCTTCAGCCCCTCGAGCGGAAAGCCGATCATGACCCCCACCCAAGACATCACATTGGGTTGTTACTATCTCACTGCTAACCCGCGGATCGTGGGCGCTCCGGCGGACCGACGCGCCAAGCTTTTCGGGTCAAAAGATGAAGTGATCTTTGCCCACTTGGATGGGGCTGTTCGCACGCACGACAAGATTCGCTTGGCTAACCCTGACTTAGGTCGGAAAACAACCTTTGGCGACCCCGAGAAACATGTCATCGACACCACTGTCGGTCGCGTGATATTTAGCGAAATCTGGCCTCTTGAACTGGGCTTTCCGAACAAAGTCGTAGGAAAGTCGGCTCTAGGCGATCTAATTTGGCACTGCTACAAGGTAGCAGGTCACGAGAAGACCGTGGTTACTCTGGACAAGCTTAAGGAGATTGGCTTTCAGGAAGCTACCCGAGCTGGCGTTTCGATTGGTATCGATGATATGATCATTCCCAAGGAGAAAAACCAGGAGATTGAGGGCGCGCAACGCCAGATTGGTGAGGTGGAGAAGCAGCATCGCAAAGGGGTTATCACCTCTGGTGAGCGTTACAACAAGGTCGTTGATATCTGGACGCACTGCACGGATCAGATCGCTAACGTGATGCTAAAGACGCTGGAAGCAAACCAGGGCAAGCAGGAATACAATCCAGTATGGTTGATGGTCGACTCGGGCGCTCGTGGTAATCGCCAGCAGGTGCGACAGTTGGCTGGTGTTCGCGGGTTGATGGCCAAACCGTCCGGCGATATTATCGAAAAGCCAATTCTTTCCAACTTTCGCGAGGGCTTAACTGTGCTCGAGTATTTTATTTCGACTCACGGTGCGCGAAAGGGTTTGGCCGACACAGCTCTAAAGACAGCCGATTCCGGCTATATGACTCGGAAACTCGTGGATGTGGCTCAGGATGTGATCATCCGGGAGCACGACTGCGGGACCACAAACGGCATTGTCGTTCAGGCTATCTACGAGGGTGAGGACGAGGTTGTTAAGCTTAGTGAGCGAATCATAGGCCGGGTGGCCTGCGATGACCTCGTTGACCCAGGCGATCCTAAAAAGCGGTTCATCGGCGCGAATGAAGAGATCGATGAGGTCCGTGCTAAGGCCATCGACAAGTCTGGCATTGAGAAAGTGCGCATACGATCCGTGCTTACATGCGAGAGTAAATACGGGATTTGTGTGATGTGCTACGGCCGGAATCTGGCTACTGGAGCCTTGGTGAAACTTGGCGAGGCAGTTGGTATCATTGCTGCACAATCAATCGGTGAGCCTGGAACACAGCTTACGATGCGTACATTCCACATCGGTGGAACGGCGTCACAGGTCTTCAAACAACCGCAAATTAAATCCAAGCACGACGCGATCATTCGGTATAACGATCTACGTATCGTAGAACTTGAGGATGGTAGTCACATTGTGCTGAACAAAAACGGTTCAGTTTCACTTTTGGCTGAGGACGGCAGGGAGCTGGAAAGCCACACGGTCGTTATCGGTGCCGTCATTGCGGTTAAGAACGGCGGTCGAGTCTCAAAAGGTGACACGTTCGTTCAGTGGGATCCGTATAACGTTCCAATCTTGTCGGAGAAGGCAGGGAGGATCCAGTTCCACGACATCATTGAAGGCGTGACAATGAAGCAGGAGGTCGATGAAACCACTGGCCAGGAGGCAATGGTCATCATTGAGCATAAGGAAGATTTGCATCCCCAGATCATTATTTTGGATTCGGATGCTCAACCTTGCGCAAACTACCCTATTCCTGCTGGAGCGCACATTGTTGTGAATGAGGGCGATAAGATCGTGGCGGGTACTCTAATGGCAAAAACCCCACGCAAAACATCGAAAACGAAGGATATCACTGGTGGTCTGCCCCGTGTGGCCGAGCTTTTCGAGGCACGTCGCCCGAAGGACGCGGCTGAAATCTCTAAGATCGATGGTATTGTTGATTTTGGCCCGAGTGTACGGGGAAAACGATGCATCCTCATAAAGGACGTCGGTACAGCGGTTGAGGAAGAACACCTCATTCCGATCGGGAAGCACGTCATCGTGTTCAAGGGCGACTTTGTGAAGAAAGGGCAGCAACTCACTGAGGGACCTGTTGTTCCGCATGAGATCTTGGAAGTGTGTGGGCCGCAAGAGTTGCAAGAGCACCTAGTTAATGAGGTTCAGGAGGTGTATCGACTTCAAGGGGTCACCATCAACGACAAGCACATCGAGATCATTGTTCGGCAGATGCTTCGTAAGGTGCGTATCACCGAACCCGGTGATACGATTTTCCTGTGGGGTGAGCAGATCGATAAAATTGCGTTCGAGAACGAAAATGAACGCGTGGAGAAAATGGGTGGCAAGCCGGCGGAAGCACAACCAGTGCTATTGGGCATAACAAAGGCCTCTCTAGAAACCGAAAGCTTTCTCAGCGCCGCGTCCTTCCAAGACACAACCCGCGTTCTAACTGAAGCGGCCACAATGGGCAAAGTTGATTCGTTACGGGGCTTCAAAGAGAACGTCATTATGGGGCATATCATTCCTGCCGGGACCGGCTTCAACAACCACCGTAAGGTGACTTTGCAGCCGCTTGTGGAGGAGGTCGATGAACCGTCGGTTGGGATAAATGAGGATCCGGCGCCTCTATTGGCTTGAGGAAATTTATTAGTAATATTTGGAAATACTAGTTGCAACGGTCACGTTGTTTGCTAAGATTCGCGCTCCGTTTTACCGGTCACACATTCACTTGGTCGTTAGAAGTGTTAAGAAATTAAACTGCGATGCCGACAATTAACCAACTCGTGCGCAAAGGCCGCACAAAAATGCAGTATAAGTCCAAAGCGCCTGCCCTTCAGGGTTCTCCATTTAGGCGAGGTGTTTGTCTGCAGGTCATGACTAGGACTCCCAAAAAGCCGAACTCTGCTATGCGTAAGGTCGCGAAAGTGCGGCTGACGAACGGGTACGAGGTCATCGCATATATTCCTGATGAGGGTCATAACTTGCAGGAGCACTCTATCGTTCTGGTCCGTGGTGGTCGTGTTAAGGATTTGCCTGGTGTGCGTTATCACATTGTTCGTGGAACTCTTGATGCTGCGGGTGTTGAAAAACGTAGGGTGAGTCGCAGCAAATACGGTGTTAAGCGGCCTAAGAAGGCCAAGGCTGCCGCCAAGTAATTGATTACGATAGGAATTTATTTATGTCCAGACGACGTCAAGCGGTGAAACGGCCATTGTTGCCAGATGCTAAGTATCAAAGTACACTGGTTTCTCGTTTCGTTAATGTGTTGATGATAGGCGGTAAGAAAAGCCTAGCTCAGCGGGTTGTATATGGAGCATTTGAGCGCCTCTCGGAAAAGAATCCTGCTTCAAACCCATTGGAGATCCTTCAGCGGGCCGTCGATAATGCCAAACCTCGGCTTGAAGTAAAGGCGCGCAGGGTTGGTGGGGCCACGTATCAAGTTCCCATGGAGGTTACCTCGGATCGGCAAATGTCCCTGGCTTTACGTTGGATTGCGGACTTTGCTGACGCGAGGAAGGGTGTCCGTATGCAGGATGCGCTGGCGGCAGAAATAATGGAGGCTTACCAAGGGCAGGGTAATGCTATTCGTAAGCGAGACGAGGTTCATAAGATGGCTCAAGCAAACAAGGCTTTCGCACATTTCCGTTGGTAGAACTCAGGTTGTTGGTTAAGCCCCGGCAAAACGCAAGTGCGGGGCCTTTTTTATCTCCAAATTAATTAAAATGCACGTTGTTGTGGAATCTAAGACCCTAAATTCACCCCACCGTCAGTATGCGATGGAGCGCACCCGCAATATCGGGATTGCAGCTCACATTGATGCCGGGAAGACAACGACGACCGAGCGAATTCTCTTTTACACGGGTCTGATCCACAAGATGGGTGATGTGGATGACGGCAACACCGTTACGGATTGGATGGAGCAGGAGCGGGAGCGTGGTATAACAATTACTTCTGCGGCTACAACCTGCTACTGGACTCAGAAAGCAGATGACACTGAGAAGCTGTATACAAACATTGTCCATCGCGTTAACATCATTGATACCCCCGGCCATGTTGATTTTACGGCAGAAGTGGAGCGCTCAATGCGTGTCCTTGATGGGGCGGTAGCGGTCTTTTGTGGAGTTGCGGGCGTTCAACCGCAGTCCGAGACTGTATGGCGGCAGGCGACAAAGTATAATGTCCCTCGTATAGCATTTGTTAACAAAATGGACCGAACGGGCGCTGATTTTCAGAAGGCTGTACGTGAGATGCGGCAAAAGCTGGGGGCTTATGCTTTCCCAGTAATGCTTCCTATTGGTAAGGAGGACACGTTCAGAGGCGTCATCGACGTTGTGAATCAAAAGGCAATTGTATACGACCTCACCGACGCTATTGGACTTAAATATACCATCGAACCCATTCCGGAGGATCTAAAAGAGGAAGCCTCGGTTGCTCTCAGTGAGCTCATTGACGCGGTGTCGAATAAAGACGACCAAATCGCCGAAATGGTGATCGAGAATCAAGTGATCACGCCAGTTATTTTAAAGCAGGCAATACGAAGGTTAACCTGCAAAATAGAGTTGATCCCAGTATTGTGCGGGTCCGCGTTTAAGAAGAAGGGCGTTCAACCGCTTGTCGACGCGGTCGTTGATTACTTACCGAGTCCGCTAGACATTCCTTGTGCCACTGGGCAGGTGCCCGACAGCGGGGAGGAAGTCAAAGTTGAGGCCGATGATCGCAGTAAGTTTTGCTCTTTGGCCTTCAAGCTCTGGACGGATCCGTTTGTTGGTAAGTTAGTTTTCTTCCGAGTTTACAGCGGACAACTGAAGAAGGGCGACACAATTTACAACCCGCGTACCCGTCGTCGCGAGCGGGTGAGTCGTGTCATGATGATCCAAGCGGACAAGCGCATTGATGTAGAGACAGTTTATTCTGGGGATATCGCAGCACTTGTTGGCCTGAAGAACATCACTACTGGCGATACCCTCTGTGACGAGGAGTATGATGTTAGTCTTGAGCCTCCTACCTTCCCTGAGCCTGTTATTTCTATGGCGATTGAGCCTAAGACTAAGGCAGATCGTGAGAAGATGGGTGACGGACTACAACGTCTTGCTGAGGAGGACCCCACCTTCCGCTGCTTTACGAATGAGGAAACTGGTCAGCTCATCATTGCGGGGATGGGAGAACTCCATCTTGAGATTATTCGCGACCGCTTGCTGAGAGAATTTAAAGTCGAAGCGAACGCTGGAGCTCCTCAAATTGCCTACAGAGAGACTATTACTAAGCCTGCCGATGGTGAGGGCAAGTTCATTCGTCAAAGTGGCGGCCGGGGTCAATATGGTCACGCGCTGGTTACCATAGAGCCTAACGTCCGTGGCGCCGGGGTAGTTATTGAGAATAAAATCGTGGGCGGAACCATACCGAAGGAATATATCCCCGCGGTCGTCGATGGCATTGAGGAGGCGATTAAGGGGGGGGTCTTGGCTGGGTATACGATGATTGACGTTAAGGTAGCCATCGTTGACGGGAGCTTCCACGAAGTCGATTCAAACGAACTTGCCTTTAAGATGGCCGGCATTTTCGCTCTTAAGGACGCCGTAAAGAAAGCAGGCGCGATTTTGCTCGAACCTATCATGAAGGTCGAGGTGACTACCCCTGACGAGTATCAGGGGGATCTACTTGGCGACCTAAATCGTCGTCGCGGTAAGATCATCAGCATAGAGGCAAAAACCGGCGCGACTAGCTTGAACGCGGAGGTACCACTGGCGGAGATGTTTGGCTACGCTACGGCTATTCGCTCCTTGTCTAAAGGTCGTGCGGCGTATAGCATGGAACCTTTCACATTTGAAACCGTTCCAAATAGTATTTTAACGGCAATCATGGATAACGCAAAGGGTCGTCCCGCTGCTCGTTCGTAACAACGCTCACACAAATCACTTTACTTAGTAGCTAGACTATGGCTGGACAACGAATCCGAATTAGGCTGAAGGCTTACGATCACCGCGTGATCGACCAGTCAGCGCACGACATTGTTGAAACTGTAAAGCGTACGGGAGCGCGAGTTGCTGGACCCATTCCGCTTCCGACCCGCATCGAACGCTACACCGTTGGTAGATCACCACATGCAGACAAGAAGTCGCATGAGACATTTGAGCAGCGTACGCACAAGCGATTGCTTGATATAATCGACCCGACCGCAAAGACTGTCGACGAACTAAAGAAGCTCAATCTGCCCGCAGGCGTCGATATCACCATCAAGATATAAAGAATATGATTGGACTGATTGGCAAAAAGCTAGGGCATAGTCGCGTTTACGACAAGAACGGGACTCTCATACCCGTAACCGTTGTTCTCGCGGGTCCCAACTACGTGGTTCAAAAGAAATCGGTGGAAACGGACGGATATTCGGCAGTTCAATTGGGTTTTGAGCAGCAGAAAGATCAGAGGGTGACGAAACCGCTGCTCGGGCATATTAAAAAGCATGGCACTCCGAGCGTAAAAGTACTTCGGGAGTTCCGTGACTATGCAATCGATACGAAACCCGGCGCATCGTTAACCGTCGACATCTTTGTCCAAGGAGATTTTATTGATGCGATTGGTGTCACTAAAGGGCAGGGGTTTGAGGGTGTAGTCAAAAGGCACCACTTCCGTGGTGGTGATATGACGCACGGGGCTAAGGGTTGGCACAGGCGCAGTGGTGCCATCGGGCAAAGGTTGTTTCCTGGTACTGTCATGCGCGGTCTCAAGATGCCTGGTCATATGGGGCAGGTGAGGAGGACCGTGCAAAATCTTGAGGTTGTCCAAGTTCGCCCTGCGGAGAATATTATTCTAATCAAGGGATCAATTCCCGGGGCTGAAGGCGATTACGTAATTATTCGCGACGCCAAAAAGTTGCCACGGAAGAGTGCTGCAACCAAGAAGTAACAGCTGTCATGAAACTAACTCTTAAAAAGCAGTCTGGGAGCGATGTCGGCCAGATCGACCTCAATTGCGCTCTCATTGAGGACGGACGCGGTACTCAAGCAGTTCACGACGATATTGTAGCGTTTCGCGCTGCCAATCGCTCGGGCACCGCCTGCACAAAAACCATGGGTGATGTTGCGGGTACTGGTAAGAAGCCGTGGCGCCAAAAGGGAACGGGAAGGGCACGGGCTGGTTCATTCGCCAGTCCGCTGTGGCGCGGTGGTGGTGTAGTCTTTGGACCCAAACCCCGCGACTACAGTAAAAAGGTCAACAGGCAGACCAAGAGTCTTGCCCTAGTAAAGTCTTTCAGTGAGCGGTGCAAGAGTGGAGATGTTCTGGTGGTCGAGGAGCTCACCTACAGCTCTCCCAGTACGAAAGCCCTACTCAAGACACTGCAAGCACTCGGAGTCGATGGTACGGTCCTATTGGTGGCTGACGGGCAAAACGATCAAAACCTTTACCTGTCCGCACGCAACATTCCGCACGTTGACCTCTTTGACGCGTCAGCGGTAAATTCTTACGCGCTACTGCGGAACGATAAGATCGTGATCACGAAATCTGCTTTGGCGCGACTGGAAACACGATTTAAGGAAGCGAAGTCAGAATGAACGCATTTGAAATTATCAAGACGGTTCGCATTACGGAAAAGGGGACTCAACAAGCCTCTAAATACAACCAATACACTGTTGTTGCTGATCCGCGAGCGAACAAAATTCAGATCCGTCGGGCAATTCAGGAGCTCTTTAAAGTTACCGTGGTGAGCGTAAACACGCTCAACGTTAGGGGCAAAGCTCGGCGGCAGAGTACGAAACAGGCCGGAGTTAGTCCCACGTGGAAAAAGTCCATTGTTACGCTGAAGAAGGAAGACAAAATTTCGCTCGTCTAGTTTATGCCTGTCAAAGCTTTTAGACCATTAACTCCATCGACTCGCTACATTACCGTAGCGTCCTTCGATGAAATCACCAAAAGCACTCCTGAAAAGAGCCTCGTCAAGATACGTAAGAAGACAGGCGGTCGTAACTCGTATGGCCGGGTGACATCGCGCGGGATAGGCCGCGGGCACAAGCAGAAGCTACGATTAGTGGATTTCAAGCGCGCACGTCGTGGTGAGAGTGCTAACGTAGTGGCTATTGAATACGACCCCCGACGATCTGCAAGGATTGCATTGTTGGAATACAAGGATGGGGAGCGGACGTACATGATTGCTCCGAACGGACTGACCGTCGGCACGAGCGTTGTGGCTGGCCCGCAAGCTGCCCCGGTTGTCGGTAACATGCTCCCTCTCCGTAGTGTTCCTATTGGTTCGACCCTTCACTGCATCGAGCTGACTCCAGGTAAGGGGGCGCAGTTAGTCCGAAGTGCAGGTGGTTCTGCTACGCTGATGTCGAGGGACCAGGGCTATGCACAATTGCGAATGCCATCCGGCGAGATTCGTCGAGTGAACGAAGATTGCTACGCCACCATTGGTCAAGTAGGTAACACGGACCATGAGAATGTTGTTTTAGGAAAGGCGGGTCGGGCTAGGCATCGTGGTATACGTCCGTTAAGCCGCGGTGTTGCAAAGAATCCTGTGGACCACCCGATGGGTGGCGGTGCAGGCAAGACCTCTGGCGGTGGTCACCCTGTAACTCCTTGGGGTGTAATCACGAAAGGATTTAAGACTCGCTCAAAACGGAAGTACTCTGATCGGTTTATTGTCGTAAGACGTAACGGCAGGCCAATGAAGACCAAATAGTAAACATATATGGGACGCTCAATTAAAAAAGGTCCGTTCGTCGACCACCATTTGATGGACAAAATCGTTAAGATGAACGTTGCGGGTCTACGCAAGCCTATCAAAACATGGTCGCGCAGGTCTGTAATCACGCCTGAGTTCGTTGGACACACTTTCCAAGTCCACAACGGTAAGATATTCAATCCTGTTTTCGTCACAGAGAACATGGTCGGCCACAGGCTCGGAGAATTTTCGCTTACCCGCACATTCAAGAAGCACGGGGCGCACACCGCTAAGGCAGAAGCAAAGTAGGAATCCAATATGAAAGTTAAGGCACTAACCCGCTACGCTCGCATGTCGCCGCAGAAGGTGCGTGAGGTAGCCCGACAGATCCATGGATTATCTGCTCCGGCAGCAGTCGCAATGTTGGCCATGGTCCCAAGAAAGTCAGCTCGATTAGTTGAGAAGACACTTAAATCCGCCATTGCGAATGCGGAAAACAACAACAATTTAAAAGCAAGTAGCCTCTACGTAGTCGAGGCGGTTGCTGGTGCTGGGCCAACGTTAAAGCGTTTCACACCTAAGGCGAGGGGTTCTGCTGGCCCAATTCTAAAACGTTCCTGCCACATCACAGTAGTTCTCAGCGACAAATCCGCGTAATACTATTATGGGCCAGAAATCAAATCCAACGGGACTCCGGATGGCGCTGACTAGGGATTGGCGTTCTAAGTGGTTCGCCGAGAAAAAGGACTTCGGTAAACTGTTAACGGAGGACCGCAAGATCCGTGATATCCTCAAACGTAAGCTAGAGTCAGCGTCCGTACCCAAGATCCAGATTGAACGTGCTGCGACACGCTGTCGGATTACCATTTTTACGGCTCGGCCTGGAGTTGTTATTGGCCGTAAGGGCTCCGAGATCGACAAACTGAAGGAAGAGCTCAGCAAGCTCACCGGTAAGGAAATCTACGTCGACATCCAGGAGATCAAGACCCCTGAGCTCGATGCTCAGCTCGTAGCAGAGAACGTCGCTCTGCAACTCGAGCGTCGTATCTCCTTCCGTCGTGCCATGAAGAAGGCGGTACAGACTGCTGTCGATTTTGGCGCTGAGGGCATTAAAATCCGCTGCGCTGGGCGGCTTGGTGGTGCTGAATTGGCTCGGGTAGAGTCGTATCACGAGGGTAGGGTTCCGCTACACACCTTGCGCGCAACGATCGATTATGGATTCGCGGAGGCGAAGACTGTTTATGGGAAACTGGGTATCAAGTGCTGGATTTGTAAGGGTGAAATGAAGCCCGAGAAAGCTCCAGCTACCACCGGCACTGTGTTGGTCGGATCTAAATAGCGGCACTACCGGTGCACGTTATACAATAACGTCTGTAAGTAGGAGATTGAATTTATGGCAATGATGCCCGCGCGGGTTAAGTATAGGAAGATGCAACGAGGCAATCGTAGTGGGATTGCTTCTCGTGGTGCAAACGTAGCATTTGGAGAGTATGGTCTTCAGGCACTCGAGCGCTGCTGGCTTGATACAAAGCAAATAGAAGCCGCCCGTGTCGCTATCACTCGCTACATGAAGCGCCGCGGCAAGGTCTGGATTCGGATCTTCCCGGACAAATCATTTACAAAGAAGCCTTTAGAGGTTCGAATGGGAACTGGTAAAGGCGGGGTTGAAAGCTGGGTAGCGGTCATACGACCCGCGAACGTTTTGTTCGAGGTCGATGGTGTCCCTGAGGCGGTAGCACGCGAGTCCATGCGTCTGGCTGCCACCAAACTGCCCATTAAGACAAAATTTATCTCCAGACATAAGTTAGGCTAAGCGGATATGAAGAAGATTAAAGGCAGCGAAATTCGAGACTTAACCGACGTGGAGCTCCTTACCAAGAGTAGGGATCTTCGCCAGGAACTGTTCAACTTGAAACTGCAACAAGCTAGTGGGCAACTCGAGAAGTCCGCCTCACTACGCACGATAAGACGCAACGTGGCGCGCGTTGAAAGTCGCATTAGCGCCCTCCGCAACACCAAAGCCTGAAAGCCTGCTATATGTCTTCCACAGATACTAAGCGTACCCATCGAAAAGAGCGAGTCGGAGAGGTTATCTCTGACAAAATGTCCAAGACGATCATTGTGAGGGTCGAGCGACGTTTCCAGCATCCCCAATTCAAGAAGGTAGTTACCAGTTACTCAAAGTTTTACGCGCACGATGACAAAGAGGAAGCCAACGTGGGCGACCGAGTGCGCATCGAGGAGACCAGACCGCTTTCCAAGACGAAGTCTTGGCGGTTGGTTGAAGTTGTTGAAAAGGCTGCGGCCGTTGGTGCGGTCAACGTTTAATCGATAAAGGGAACTATGCTACAGATTCGATCCATTTTAGACGTGGCAGACAACACTGGTGCTAAGCGGGCGGCGGCTATTGGTGTGCTGGGAAAGAACCAGCAGTATGCACGCATCGGTGACGTTATCAAAGCCCACATTAAGGAGGCTGCTCCGGATGGAACAGTCAAAAAGGGAGATGTCGTAAACGCTGTCGTGGTTCGCACGCGACAGGCTATACGCCGAGCTGATGGTTCCTATCTTCGGTTTGACAGCAATGCCATTGTGATTATCGACAAAGAGAATAATCCAAGGGGAACCCGTATTTTTGGCCCCGTAGCTAGAGAGTTACGCGACCTGAAATTCATGAAGATTATTTCCTTGGCACCAGAAGTGATTTAATATTATGGCGAAAGCACATGTTAAAAAAGGGGACGACGTCGTCGTCATTAGTGGAGCCGAACGTGGCAAGCGGGGTAAGGTAATCAATGTTTCTGCTAGCAGCGGTCGGTTATTGGTGGAGGGGCTGAATCTCATAAAGCGGCACGTTAAAAAGAGTGCCCAACAACCTGAAGGTGCTATCATCGAGCGAGAAGGAAGTATCCACGCTTCCAACGTCATTAGGGCCGAAGTGTACGATTCGCGCTCAGCTAAGCGAACGCCAGCCGGAACTCAGCCGTAAAAAGTAAAATGAAATCTAGACTTTACCAGAAGTACGTCGATACAGTTCGTCCTGCGCTAATAGCCAATGGCCGATTTGAGAACATCCATCAAGTGCCTTGCATCGAGAAAATAGTCGTAAACATGGGTGTTAGCGCCTCTCTGGAAAAGGGGGCAATTGAAGACGCTCTTAAAGACTTGACGATGATTACGGGGCGTAAGCCAGTAATCAACAAATCAAGGAAGAGCGTTGCCAACTTCAAACTGCGTAAAGGGCAAAATATTGGGTGCCGGGTGACGCTCCGGCGCGATGCGATGTACGAGTTTTTTGACCGCTTGGTCGCGACGGCGCTACCTCGGATTCGCGATTTTCGTGGCTTGAGCAAACGCTCTTTTGATGGTCGCGGAAACTACAGCCTTGGGGTCTCGGATCAAACCATCTTTCCTGAGATTGATCTTGATAAGATCAAGCGCACCCAAGGTATGGATGTAATCATCGTTACCAGCGCCGCGAAGGATAGCGACGCGCTGGAACTGCTAAAACTGATGGGGATGCCCTTTGCTGAAGGACGGTAAAATATGGCTAAAAAATCGTGGATTGAGCGAGAGAAACGTAAGCGCGAGACTATTAAGAAGTACGCTGCAGTTCGTGCCGAATTAAAGGCGAAGAAAGACTACGTTGGGCTGACTAAGTTGCCTAAGAATGCAAGCCCAGTTCGCATTACAAATCGATGTGGCATCAGCGGACGACGGCATGGTTTCATCCGTAAGTACGGTTGTTCACGTTTAACCTTTCGGGAAATGGCCTTGGCCGGATTGATTCCAGGAGTAACGAAAGCGAGTTGGTAAGAGTATGACCGATCCAATTGCAGACATGTTGACACGGATTCGTAATGGTGGGCTTGCCCAGCTGCCAAGCGTTTCTATACGGTATTCCAAATTAAAGGAGAGCATTGCTGGAATCCTAAAAAGGGAAGGCTACATCTCCGACTATTCCGTCGAGGGCAAAACGGCTAAGACGCTCCACGTGAAGCTAAAGTACGAAGGCCGAAAGAGCGTAATCACCGGCTTGGCACGAGTGAGCAGGCCAGGCATTAGGAGGTACGTCGGCGCTAATGAAATTCCCTCGGTTCTTGGGGGGATGGGGGTTAGCATTGTCTCCACGCCTAAGGGGGTAGTTACTGGATCTGAGGCTAGAAAGAGCAATGTCGGTGGTGAGCTGATCTGCAACGTTTGGTAGAATTTTGAGTTATGTCGCGAATTGGAAAAACGCCTATTGAGGTACCGGCTAAAGTAAAAGTTGAGATTCAACCCGGACGGATCAGCGCTGAGGGACCAAAGGGAAAACTAGCCTTTCAATTACCCAAATTCACATCCATCTCGTTAGAGTCTGGTGTGATCAAGGTAAGTCGCGATGGTGATTCAGCTGAAGCGAAAGCCATGCACGGGCTGTGTCGCTCTATTGTAAACAACCTTATAAAGGGTGTCGCCGAAGGCTTCAGTAAGCGATTGGAAATCAATGGCGTCGGGTTTAAAGCTTCGGTGCAGGGCAAAGTGGTTAACATGGTCTTAGGATACTCGCACCCGATCAATTACCCTATCCCCGATCAGATCAAAGTCACCGTGGAAGACTCCACAAAGCTCTTAATTGAGGGGCCCGACAAGCAGGTCGTAGGGCAAGTGGCATCGGAACTTAGAAGTTACTATCCTCCTGAGCCTTACAAGGGTAAGGGCGTCAAGTACTCCGACGAGAAGATTATCCGCAAGGAAGGCAAAACCGTCCAGTAGCCGTTGGGTAGCCTTGGTAGTATTAGAATTTACAATTGTCTTAAGATGAGAACAGAAACTAAGCAACGGTTGAAGCAATTAAGACGCTGGCGCATACGCAAAAAGGTCTCGGGCACGTCAGCTAGGCCACGCATGGCCGTCCATTTTAGCGGTCAGCACATTTACGTTCAGTTCATCGACGATACGAAGGGGGCAACGTTGGTGGCCACAAGCACCCGTCGTGGCAAGAACGACACCAGTCAACCGCAGCTCACAGCAAATATCGCTGGGGCTACTGCGATTGGGGCCGAGGCCGCTCGCGCGGCTAAGTCAAAGAATATAGAGAGCGTGGTTTTCGACCGGAGTGGAGCGCGTTATCACGGCAAATTAAAGGCGCTGGCGGATGCTGCGCGCTCCGGTGGTCTGAAGTTTTGAACCTTAGCAGGAGAAGATTGTGGCAGAATATACGAAAAATAGCAGCGACGATCGTAACCGTGGCGGACGTGGACCGCGGCGCGGACGCCCGGGTGGCGAAGGCAGCGAGAATCAGGGCGATGGCAAAGGGGGCAACGAGCTAACTGAGAAAGTTGTCTTTATCAACCGATCGGCCAAGGTCGTAAAAGGTGGGCGTCGATTTAGCTTCAGCGCGTTGGTTGTAGCTGGTGACAAACAGGGCCGTGTAGGAATTGGACTCGGTAAAGCGGGCGAGGTCGCTGATGCGATTCGAAAGGGCGGGGAAGACGCAAAACAACACATGCGGAAAGTCTCGTTGAGGGACTCGACCATACCGCATGCCGTTTTAAGTTGTTTTGGAGGTGCCAAGGTTTTGTTAAAACCCGCATCGCCTGGAACCGGAATTATCGCAGGGAAAACTGTTCGCGCAGTGGTCGAATCGGTAGGAGTGAAGGACATCCTGAGTAAGTCTTTAGGATCGAAGAACGCGGCCAACGTTGCCAAAGCCACGCTCACCGCGTTGCTTCAGCTTCGCGTGCGAGAAGAGATCTATCGAAGTCGGGGCATAGCAATCCGCACCCGTGAGGTTCAGCCAGCAGTCAGCTAAATTTAGTTATTATGCGCCTACACAATCTAACTCCTCGGCCAGGAAGCAAGCATCGTAAGAAACGTCTTGGACAGGGTGAATCTAGCGGCCACGGTAAGACAAGCGGAAGGGGAGGCAAGGGGCAGAGTGCCCGCTCCGGTAGTTCAATACGTCCAGGTTTTGAGGGTGGTCAGATGCCCTTGATCCGGCGCATCCCCAAGCGAGGCTTTAACAACATTAGGCATGCGACGGTCTACGTTCCTGTTAATGTCGGGGCTCTAAACATCTTCGAAGATGGAGCGACGGTAGACGAGTCAGCGCTCCGACAAATTGGTCTTGCCCAGGGGCAAGGAAACGGGGTGAAAATTCTAGCTGGTGGGGAGCTTACAAAAAAGCTCATCGTCAATGCGTCGGCATTCAGTGCAAGTGCTGTGGAGAAGATAACAGCAGCTGGGGGTCGTGCGGAGGTCGTGACTGTCAGTAAGAAAGCCTAGGGCTAACGTACGCGCTCTCGTTTGTATTATCATGCTCTCCGCAATTGCCAGCACATTCGCTAATTGTTTCAAAATTCCGGAACTGAAATCGCGAATTACTTTCACCCTGCTTGTCCTAGTGATATGCAGGCTGATTGCCCTGATTCCAGTTCCCGGTCTTGATGCTCCAGCGCTCAGGGCTTTCCTGGACGATCATCGCAAGGGTAGTGATGGTCTCCTGGGTATGTATAGCCTGTTCACAGGGGGGGCTTTGGAGAATTGTGCTGTGGGGAGCCTTGGGATCATGCCCTACATCAGCGCCACCATCATCATCCAGTTGCTAACGGCGGTCGTTCCCACGCTGGCAAAACTCGCTCGAGAGGAGGGCGGTAGAGTCAAGATCGTCCAGTATGGGAGGTATCTAACACTATTATTATGTCTAGGCCAGGGTTTTGTAATGGCTTTAGGATGGGAACACCCGGAGAAGATCTTTAGTGGGTTCACTGGCCGACTCGTTTTGAGTGATAATCTGTGGTGGTACAGGCTGAACACCCTTGTGATTTTGACTACGGGCACCATGGTACTTATGTGGCTCGGTGAACAGATCACCGAACGTGGAATAGGAAACGGTGTCTCATTGGTGATTACTATAGGCATTCTAGCTCGTCTGCCCCAGGCTACAACTAGTCTTTACTTGAGTTTTTTCCCACCTACCGGAGATGAAGGCAAGCGCCTGAATTTGTTTCATGCCATTGCGCTGGTTTTGGTTCTTGCATCTGTAATTGCCGCTGTAATTGCTGTGACTCAAGCGCAACGCAAAGTTCCTGTTCAGCACGCTCAACGTGCTGTCGGCCGTAAGGTCTACGCTGGCGGAACGTCGTTTATGCCACTTCGCGTTAATTACGCAGGTGTTATGCCGATTATCTTCGCGCAAGCAATTCTGATGTTCCCTGAGAAAATCTTCAGCACCTTAGGTTCTGCTTTGGATGTAAAGTTTTTCTCTGAGATTGCCAACCTCCTCCACTCTGGTTCGCTGCTTTATCTGCTGTTGTTCGCCTTAATGATCCTATTCTTCAGTTATTTCTGGGTGGCTACGCAGTTTAACGAATTGCAGATCGCCGACGACTTAAAGAAGTCGGGAGGCTATATTCCCGGCGTTCGACCTGGTCAGGAAACAAGTCGCTTTTTGCATCGCACAATGAGTCGCATCACCCTTGCTGGCGCTATCTTCCTCACTGTCATGGCGATCATCCCTGATCTGATGAACCGGTCAATGGGTCTTGATCCATCTGTAAGCACGTTCTTTGGTGGCACAAGCATGCTCATCACAGTCGGTGTGCTACTTGATACAATGCGGCAGATGGAAACGCATCTTCTGATGCGGCACTATGATGGTTTCCTGAAGAAGGGTAAAATACGAGGTCGGCTGTAATTGCCCTAGATGAGCAAGTCGAAGACTCCAGGTGAGATTGACGCAATGAGAGCTGCTTGTCGTGTTGCTGCTCAAGTGCTTGACGAGGTCTCTCGAGGGATTGAACCGGGAGTTACTACTGCAGAGATTGATGGGTACGCTGCCGAAGTTATCGCTCGGTATGGGGCAAAGAGCGCCTTTTTGGGCTATCGCAAGTTTCCCTGCCACACATGCATCTCAGTGAATGAAGAAGTCGTTCACGGCATGGGTGGTAAGCGACGTCTTGTTTTTGGGGATATTGTTAGTCTCGATGTTGGGGTTGTGTTTGGCGGTTGGATTGGCGACAATGCGCGTACCGTGGCTGTAGGTGGGTGCAGCGTTGAGGCCCAGCGGTTAATGGATGTGACTGAACGTTCTTTGGAAGAAGGAATCCGAGCGGCTATTGTGGGGAACCGTGTTGCCGACATTTCCCGAGCAATACAGTCATGTGTCGAGGGCAGTGGGTACTCTGTTGTGCGTGAGTTTGTTGGCCACGGTGTGGGGCGTAGCATGCACGAAGAGCCGCAAATACCGAACTATGTCGATGGAAAGAGTTCGCCGCGGCTCAGAGAGGGAATGACCCTTGCCATCGAACCTATGGTGAATGCAGGTCGCGCTTCGGTTGAGATACTTAGCGATGGTTGGACTGTAGTGACTCGCGATCGAAGTCTGTCTTCCCATTTTGAGCACACCGTGCTCGTCAGTGAATCGGGACCAGAGATACTTACATGTCTACCGATGAACGGATAAGCGGGATAGGTGTGGTCATGTTAGTAACGGGTGAACGGACCGCCACTATAAAGATGCCTAACGGCTACTGCGTTGTTGGCCATGTGGGCGGGGACCGCTCTTTTGACTTTACACGTTTCAGTGTCGGTGACAGTGTCATCCTAGAAATGACACCCTATGACATGTCACGGGGTAGAATTATTTCGAAAGCAAACATTTTATGAAAGTTAGAGCATCTGTTAAGAAGCTTTGCGAGCACTGCAAGGTTATCAAGCGTAAGGGTGTGATTCGTGTGATTTGCACGAACGCCCGCCACAAGCAGCGCCAAGGCTAGAGTCAAACTGTAAGCGATTATGCCACGAATTATTGGAGTCGATATTCCCGGAGAAAAGCGAATAGACATCGCCCTGCGCTATATATACGGGATTGGTCCTGTGAATGCGAGGGCGGTCTTGGCGCATGCGCACATTGAGCCGAGTGTTCGTGCCAAGGATTTAACGGAGCAACAACTCTCACAAATCGTCCACGCCATTCAGGATGGAAAGTATGTAATTGAGGGTGACCTTCGCCGCGAGATAGGACTGAACTTGAAGCGACTGCAGGGCATTAAATGCTATCGCGGAGTGCGTCACCTTCGCAGTCTGCCGGTGCGAGGGCAGCGAACACAAACTAATTCCCGAACACGTAAGGGTCCGCGTAAGACCGTTGGCGTGCAGCGTAACCCGAATGCTAAGACTGGGATTCATTGATCATCGATCGATCTCCAGCGTTGAGAATTAAAGACTATGTCAGACGAAATTAAGGCCAAAAAAGCTCCCGTGGCCAAGGATGTTAAGAGCGAGGCAACCGTTCCAGCTGCTAAGCCGGCTGTGGAGGCCAAACCCAGCAAGGCGGTAAAGAAGCCTGAAGGTGAGAGTGCGAAGCCGGCTGAGGCACCTGTTCTCGCGGCTCCGGCTGCTGCTCCCACGGCCGCTGAACTACTAGCGGATGAGAATGCAACCAAGAAGATTGTTAAGGCCAAAGGTGCCAAGAACATCATCAGTGGTATTGCAAACATTTTGGCTACTTTCAATAATACCCACGTGACCATCAGTGACATGCAGGGCAACTTGATTGGTTGGTCGAGCGCAGGCCGAGTAGGATTTAAGGGATCTAGGAAGAGCACAGCATTCGCCGCTCAACAGGTCGCCCAAGACGCTGCACGACAGGCTATGGCACATGGCCTGAAAGAGGTTGAAGTCAAAGTAAAGGGGCCAGGATCTGGTCGTGAGTCAGCAATCCGAGCGCTTCAAGCCATTGGTCTAGAGATTAGTGTCATCAAGGACATGACCCCAGTTCCGCATAATGGATGCCGCCCGCGTAAGAAGCGTCGCGTTTAAGCAATGGACAAAGCTGACAGAGGTAACTGATCTAAAAGTAAATTTATATGGCACGTTATACAGGTCCACGCACACGCATTAGTCGGCGGTTCGGCATTCCTATTTTCGGTCCTAGCAAGTATCTGGAGCGTAAGAACTACGGTCCTGGCGTTCACGGCCCAAAGAGCCGGCGTAAGAATACGGACTATGCCCTTGGGTTGATCGAGAAGCAGAAGCTGCGCTATTACTACGGACTGATGGAGCGACAGTTCCGTTCGGTTTACGAGCGCGCTTTGCAAAAGCGTGGTGTTACAGGTGAGACGATGCTCCAAATATTGGAGACTCGGCTTGATAACATCGTCTACAGTTTGGGTTTTGCTGCGACACGTCCCGCCGCTCGCCAAATGGTTACGCACGGCCACGTAAAAGTAAACGGTCGCAAGGTATCCATTCCTTCCTTTGCGCTGAAAGTTAACGATGTGATCGAGGTACGTGGTTCTAACGTATCGCGGCAGTTGGCCGGTAAGAACATGGAGATGAGCACTAGTCGTGTCGTTCCTGATTGGCTTGCCTTAAACAAGGAAGCGCTTAGGGGCACCTTGGTGCGAATTCCAAGCCGCGACGAAATCCAGCCTATTGGGAACGAACAGGCTGTGGTCGAGTTTTACTCACGGTAACCAATCCCCCGCAACACCTAGAGATCTTCCAGAATAACAATTATAAGGTTCTGAGAACTTGCCGGCGGGAGCGGGCTTCTGGAACAGTTTAAAATTGTTTAGATTTGTATTATGCCAGTAAGACTTGGACGGTTTGAAATGCCTAAGCGGCTCACCAAAGATGAGCAGGCTTCTAACGACACATTTGCGAAATTTGTGGCTGAACCCTTTGAAACTGGGTACGGCCATACCATCGGCAACAGTATTCGGAGAGTATTGCTTTCCTCTTTGGAGGGGGCTGCCATCACTTCGATCCGCATCGATGGTGCAATGCACGAGTTCACTACTGTCGACGGTGTTGTCGAGGACGTGACCGAGATCATCTTGAACTTGAAGAAGGTTCTTTTCAAGATGCACACCCGTGAGACCCAAACGCTCTTGCTTTCCGTGCAAAAGGACGGACCCGTTGTCGCGGGTGATATTAAGCTCAATCAGAACGTTGAGATAGTTAATCCTGAGCAAATCATCTGTACGTTAGACAAGAAGAAGAAATTTGAGATGGAGTTGGAGGTTAAGATTGGTCGAGGTTTCTGTCCCGGGGATGAGAATAAGAAAGTGGACCAAGCAATTGGCGTGATCCCTATCGATTCTCTGTTCTCACCTGTGACGCGAGTTCGGTATTCCGTAGAGAGCGCTCGTGTTGGTCAGCGTACGGACTATGACCGTTTGATCATCGAGATCAAAACCGACGGGCGAATCACTCCAGACGACGCCTTGGTGCAATCTTGTGCGATTCTTCAACATCATTTGGACGTGTTTGTCGGTTACGACAAGAACGCCGTCGAGTTTGAAGAGGTGCATGACAAACAAGACGACGAGAAGGGCAAGCTCAAGAAGCTCTTGAACATGAGCGTCAACGAGATCGAGTTGAGCGTTCGCGCTGCTAACTGCTTGAACAACGCGAACATCACTACGGTTGGGCAATTGGCAATGAAGAGCGAGGCCGAGATGCTTAAGTATCGCAACTTTGGTAAGAAATCGCTAAACGAGATTAAGGAGAAGCTGACAGCCTTGGGTTTGTCTTTGGGAATGACCTTTGACAATGCTCTGCTCGAACCGTTGAAGGAGGAGCCCAAGGAAGTGTGATCGCTGCCTGAGGTGTTTTTGAATTAGAGGTTACTATGAGACATTTAAAGAGAACTGCCAAGCTGGGCCGTACGGGAAGTCATCGCAACGCCATGTTGGCGAATCTCGCATGCAGCTTAATTAAGCATAAGCGCATTACCACGACGCTGGCCAAAGCCAAGGCACTACGCCCTGTTGCGGAGAAATTAGTGACTTTGGGCAAGTTAGGAACTTTGCATGCGCGTCGTCTTGCGGCTTCGCGGCTGCCGGAGACGGAAGCTGTGGGAATCCTGTTTGCTGAGATCGCTCCGGCCCACAAAGCTCGAAAGGGAGGCTATACCCGCATCATCCGCATGATGCATGAGCGTCGGGGCGATGCTGGTGAGATGGCTATTGTCGAGTGGGTCGATTCCTCTGAAGCGGCTACCACAACGTCGGCTGGTACAGACGTGCCAGCGCCCCCTGTGACTCCGACACAAGGCTGATCCAACAGAAATCCATTTTCGCAAAGCTCGGTCCAACTTCGGTTGGTCCGGGCTTTTTTGCTTTTTGGTAAGTTCTGCTGTAATGGGGGTTGAATGACATGTTTGCTGGCTTTTGCGTGTTGCAATTCCCTGTTGCAATTCCCTTGGCGCAATATCAGTCACCTGTCATGCTTTCATACATTATCCCGTTGGGCACGACTGTATGATTTTATGGAAGAGACCTCTTCGAAGAGCAACGTCTGGTGGCGGCAACTCAACCGCTACCATTGGTTTGTCTTAATTGTTGCTGCCTTGGGGTGGCTTTTCGATTGTCTAGACCAGCAACTATTCCTGCTGGCCCGCGTTCCTGCGATGAAGAGCCTGCTGCAACCGGGGCAGAACGTTGCAGAGTATAGTGGC
>Ga0007763_10051294_pt1 | contig 28012 bp, 33 predicted proteins | sample LauGreFa1BDMLBSN_FD_61645 | JGI IMG/M metagenome (GOLD analysis project Ga0007763, IMG submission 61645) | Metatranscriptome of freshwater lake microbial communities from Lake Michigan, USA - Fa13.BD.MLB.SN (Metagenome Metatranscriptome) | ecosystem: Environmental > Aquatic > Freshwater > Lake... | reverse complement strand
GGCATAGCTCAATTGGCAGAGCAACTGCTTTGTAAGCAGTAGGTTGCGGGTTCGAGTCCCGCCGCCAGCTCTCTGGAATTTTACATATGGGGGGATGCCCGAGTGGCCAAAGGGAGCGGGCTGTAAACCCGCCGGCATCGCCTACAGTGGTTCGAATCCACTTCCCCCCAAAATCTCCATGCGGGAGTAGCTCAGTTGGTAGAGCATCAGCCTTCCAAGCTGAGGGTCGCGGGTCCGAGTCCCGTCTCCCGCTCCATTTACCGAAATTTGCCCTTGTAGCTCAGTGGTAGAGCACCTCCTTGGTAAGGAGGAGGTCGCCGGTTCAAATCTGGTCAAGGGCTCCATTCTCTCCTCAATGAAAGGTTGAACCATGGCGAAGGAAAAATTTGATCGTAGTAAGCCGCACGTGAACATCGGCACCATCGGGCACGTTGATCACGGCAAGACCTCCCTCACCGCCGCCATCACCAAGGTGTTGGCTGAGTCCGGTGGCGCAACTTTCATGGCCTACGACCAGATCGACAAGGCCCCGGAAGAGCGGGCGCGTGGCATCACCATCAACACCGCCCACGTTGAATACCAGACCAAGGTGCGCCACTACGCGCACGTGGATTGTCCGGGCCACGCCGACTACATCAAGAACATGATCACCGGCGCTGCCCAGATGGACGGCGCGATCCTGGTTGTGTCCGCTCCCGACGGCCCCATGCCGCAGACCAAGGAGCACGTGCTCCTGGCCCGCCAGGTGAACGTTCCTTCCATCGTCGTTGCCCTGAACAAGGTCGACATGATGGACGACGAAGAGCTGCTTGAGCTGGTGGAGATGGAAGTCCGCGAGCTGCTCTCCAAGTACGACTTCCCCGGCGACAGCACCCCCATCGTGCGCGTCAGCGCCGTTGGCGCGTTGCAGGGCGATGCCAAGTGGAAGGGTCAGATTCTGAAGCTCATGGAAGCGGTGGATACCTTCATCCCCACCCCCGAGCGCGAAATCGACAAGCCCTTCCTGATGCCAGTCGAAGACGTGTTCACCATCACCGGCCGTGGCACCGTTGCTACCGGTCGCGTGGAGCGCGGCATTGTGAAGGTCGGTGAGTCCGTGGAAATCGTGGGCTTCAAGGACACCAAGACCACTGCCGTGACCGGCGTGGAAATGTTCCGCAAGCTTCTCGACCAGGGCCAGGCTGGCGACAACGTCGGTCTGCTTCTCCGCGGCGTGGGTCGCGAGGACATCGAGCGCGGTCAGGTTCTGGCCAAGCCCAAGTCTGTTGCTCCTCACACCGAGTTCAAGGCCACCGCCTACATCCTGAAGAAGGATGAGGGTGGTCGTCACAAGCCCTTCTTCAAAGGCTACAAGCCCCAGTTCTACTTCCGCACCACGGACGTGACGGGCGAGATCAAGCTGAAGGAAGGCGTGGAGATGGTCATGCCGGGCGACCGCGTCGAGTTCGATGTGGAGCTCATCACCCCCATCGCGATGGAGAAGGGCTTGCGCTTCGCCATCCGTGAGGGTGGTCGTACCGTCGGCGCAGGCGTCGTCGAGAGCATTCTGAAGTAGTGTGTTTTGGAAGGGCGGCCTATGGGTCGCCCTTTCGCGTTTCTGGTCCTTGCGCGCTCAAGAGAGACGCGATAGCAGCCAGGACTCTCTTTCACCTCCTCTTTATCGGGGAGGCGCGTGTGTCGTGGATAAACAGCCCATCGAAAATGAAGTGCTATCCTTCCCTCGCGCGGTCACGTTGGTTTTCGTGATCGGCGGGTTGCTGGCTGGTATCTTCTTCTCTTCGGCCGCTGAAGACCTCGCTCAAGCGCGGCACTGGGAGAATCCTGCGTTGGGTGGGATCATTCCCGCATCGGTGGCGGCGGGTATTGTTACTGGGGTGATTACGTTCTTCGTGCTCCTCAGAAATAAGGTAGCGTCTGCCTTTGTTGATTCGTCGGTGGCCGAGCTCCAAAAAACGGCTTGGCCAAGTCGAGAAGAGACTTCGACGAATACAATGATTGTCGTGGGTGCTACGATCTTCTTTTCTGCACTCCTAGCGTTCTATGACTTCGCGTGGGCGAAGCTCACGGGGCTGTTCCTTTATTCGGGCGCGTGATCGTCCGCGTGTGATTGGAGACTTCGGATCCATGGCCAAGGCCTGGTACGTAGTACATACTTACTCGGGGTTCGAGAAGAAGGCCAAGAAGGCCCTGGAGGAACGCATCAAGGTGCATTCCATGGGGGATCGCTTTGGTCAGGTTCTCGTCCCGACTGAGGATGTCGTTGAGGTTAAGAACGGCCAGAAGCGTACCACCTCCCGCAACTTTTATCCGGGGTACATCCTGGTGGAAGTGGAGTTGGACAAAGAGACCTGGCACTTGGTGAAGGAAACCCCGAAGGTGACCGGCTTCGTTGGCGGCGAGTTTGGGCGTAAGCCCATCCCGATGTCCGAGGCGGAAGTGCTGCGGATTACCCGGCGTATCGCCGGGGAAGAAGTTGCTCCTAAGGTGATCCTGAACTTCGAGCGTGGTGAGGATGTACGTGTCATCGATGGTCCTCTCGCCCCCGTGGTGGGGAGGGTGGACGCGGTGAATACGGAGCGCGGTCGTATCCGTGTGATTGTCAATATCTTCGGGCGGCCGACACCGGTGGAACTCGAGTTCCATCAGGTAGAAAAAGTCAGATAGTCCGGTCCCCAGCAGAGGTAGAATATGGCCAAGAAAATCATCAATCAGGTCAAGATCCTCGTGACGGCGGGAGCTGCAACTCCTTCGCCTCCGGTGGGGCCTGCGCTCGGCGGCGCGGGTGTGAACATCCCGATGTTCATCAAGGACTTCAACGCCAAGACCGCCCACATGAAGGCGGAGAATGTTCAGGTACCGGTCATCATCACCGTGTACTCGGACAAGTCGTTTACCTATATCGTCAAGCCCCCCCCTACCAGCACGCTGCTCGCGAAGGCTGCAGGGGCGGACAAGGGCTCGGCTGAACCGAACAAGAAAAAGGTCGGTTCCGTCACCCGGGCGCAGGTTGAAGAAATCGCCAAGACGAAACTCCCCGACCTGAACACAGCGAGCGTCCTAGCGGCGATGCGCAGTGTGGAAGGAACGGCTCGGTCCATGGGGATCGAGATCCGGCAGTAAACCCGAATGTCCGGCAGGGGGAGAAGGGCGCACCTTCGCAGACCCCACCGGACGGGCGACAAGTCTTCCGACCGCGTCGTAGCGGAAGCTCTTGAAACCCACAGGAGAGATCATGGCAGGAAGAGGAAAGCGATGGAGAAAGCTCCGCGCTGCCATTGAGCCGACCGCAAGGTACTCGCTCGTGGATGCGGTGGACCTGCTCAAGCAGGCGTCAAATGCGAAATTTGACGAGAGTGTGGATGTGGCCGTGCGGCTCGGTGTAGACGCCAAGCAGTCCGATCAGATGGTTCGCGGGGCATGTTCATTGCCCCACGGTACCGGAAAGACCGTGAAGGTGTTGGTGTTCGCAGTGGGCGATGCAGCGAAGGCTGCACGCGAGGCAGGCGCGGACTATGTCGGCGCAGAGGACCTGATCGAGAAGATCGAGAAGGAGAACTGGACTGACTTCGATAAGGCCGTGGCAACACGAGACCTGATGGGGAAAGTCGGTAAGCTCGGACGCGTACTCGGTCCCCGTGGCCTGATGCCCAACCCGAAGGTCGGTACCGTGGTCGGTCCCGAAGCGGTTGGGGAGACGGTGCGGGAGCTTAAGGGTGGCAAGATCGATTTCCGTATTGAAAAGGCGGGAATTGTTCATGCGGGCGTGGGCAAGTGTTCGATGCCCGCGGAGCACATTCGTGCGAATGTGTTGGCGCTGGTGAACTCTCTGATCCGCCTGAAGCCCCCGGCGGCCAAAGGGACCTACATCAAGTCGGTCGCCATCGCCCCTACCATGGGTCCTGGTGTGCGCCTGGATGTGGCTGACCTCACTCGCGTCGTGGAGGCATAGGAGAACCCATGAACCGCGATCAAAAGAGTGTGGTTGTCAATGGTCTACGGTCGCAGCTTAGTGCTGCTCCGTTTGTGCTGCTTACCGAGTTTCGGGGCACCACCGTGGCCGATGTGACGCGTCTCCGGCGAGAGCTGGAGAAGAATGGGATGCGCTTCCAGGTGGTAAAAAACACCTTGGCGCGTCGCGCGTTGGGTGCGGTAGGGGTAACCGGGCTTGATCCTCACCTGAAGGGTATGACGGGCATCGTGATGTCCAGCCCCGATGGAGTAGGCTCTGCTCGGGTGCTTCGCGATGTGCTGAAGCCCTACAATACTATCCAGGTTCGTGCTGGATTCTTCGACGGAACCGTAATCACCGCTGACCCGGTGAAGGTGGTTTCTGAAATGCCCGGTCGGGAAGAGCTTCTGGCCTCCCTTCTTGGCACCCTGCAGGCGGGCCCGCAGCAGCTCGTCAGTGTCCTTGCGGCACCGGGTCGCGATCTGGTCCAGCTGCTCGCCAACTATGCAAACAAACTCGAAGAATCGGCCAACCAGGCCGCTGCTTCCTAAGCTTCAAATACTGATTGGAGGTCTAACCCATGTCTCTCTCCCAGAACGACGTCGTTGAATACATCAAGAACCTCCGCCTCGCCGAGGTGAAGAGCCTCATTACCGCGCTCGAAGATGAGCTCGGTGTGAAGGCTGGCGCGGCCGTAATCGCAGCGGCTCCTGCTGCTGGCGGTGCTGCTGCTGCTGCTCCTGCTCCTGAAGAGGAGAAGACCGAGTTCGACGTGATCCTTTCCGCCGTTGGCGAAAAGAAGATCGACGTGATCAAGGTTGTTCGCCAGCTCACCGGTCTTGGCCTCAAAGAAGCCAAGGATCTGGTCGAAGGCGCTCCCAAGACCGTCAAGGCCGCCGTCTCCAAGGACGATGCTGCCGCGGCCAAGAAGGACCTCGAGGCCGTTGGCGCCAAGGTCGATATCAAGTGAGTTGGGTGCCCGGCTTTTGCCGGGCTATGCCCTCCGCCTCTTGGGGCTTCGGCTTCGGGATTCGGAGGTGGGGGGCGTCCCCTTCGGGGGATTTTTTTAGAGTCCCGTGGGAGTCCCGGACCCGATGCTGGGTCCGGCTCGGAAAATGCGTGGCGCAGCAGACCTCGCTTCAAAGGGTGTAGAACCTATCATGGCCGAGCTTCTTGCAAACAATTTTCGCTATCGCCGTTCCTTTTCCAAGATCCCCGTTGTAACTATCGGGAATCTTATCTCCGTACAGAAGGAGTCGTATGACCAATTCCTTCAGACGGATGTCAGGCCGGAGCAGCGTAAGAGCACCGGCCTCCAGGCCGTCTTTCGGAGCGTGTTTCCCATCAAGGATTTCAGCGGGAAGGCTGAGCTCCAGTTTGTGGGCTACGAGCTTGAAGCTCCGAAATATGACGTAGATGAATGTCGCGAACGCGGCATGACCTTCAGCGCGCCGCTCAAGGTGACCGTCCGGTTGGTGGTTTGGGAAGTAGATCCCGAGACCGCCAAGCGTAAAGTTTACGATATGAAGGAATCTGACGTCTATTTTGGGGAAATTCCCCTGATGACGGAAAATGGCACCTTTATTGTGAACGGTACGGAGCGCGTTGTTGTCAGCCAGTTGCACCGGTCGCCCGGTATCTTTTTCGACGAGAACCCGTCGAAGACTGGCGGTGCGGGCAAGCTGATCTATAGCGCGCGTATCATTCCAAACCGTGGGTCCTGGATCGACTTTGAGTTCGATACCAAGGACATTCTCTATGTGCGCATCGACCGTCGGCGGAAGCTGCCGGCCACCGTATTGTTGCGCGCTTTGGGCTATTCCACCGAGGACCTCCTCAACTACTTCTACCAACGGGAGAAATTCCAGTGGTCTGAAGATGGTTGGAAGAAGGAGACGCCCCTTGACCTGCTGAATATTCAGGCTGCTCCGGCGGACGTTGTTCATCCGGAGACGGGTGAGCTCATCCTGCGGAAGGGCAGCAAGTTCAACAAACAGGTTCAGCGGAAGCTGAAGGCTGCCGGACTGATGCGGTCCACGGTCGAAATTGTGGATGGCAAGGAATCTGAGATCGAGCTCAGCGTGATCCCTACCTCCGAGGAGGACGTGATCGGGCGGGTGTCGGCCTACGATGTCGTTGATATGAACACCGGCGAAATCCTGGTGGAATGCAACGAAGAGTTGAAGGCGGCGCACCTCAAGCTGCTGTCTGAGCGCGGCATCGACGAGATCGAGCTGCTCTACATTGATGGAAAGTTCGTCGGCTCCTTCCTCCGAGACACCCTCGGCGTGGACAAAATCTCCACGAAGGAAGAGGCGATTATTGAGATCTACCGCCGCCTCCGGCCGGGCGACCCGCCGACCTATGATGCGGCGGATGCGCACTTCCACAATCTGTTTTTCAACGCCGAACGCTACGATCTGTCTGCGGTCGGTCGGCACAAGCTGAACCACAAGCTCGGCTTGAATTTGGCGGACGAACAGACCACGTTGACCCGTGAGGACATTCTGAAGGTTGTTCAGTACCTGATCAACCTGAAGAACAAAAAGGGTCAGGTGGACGACATCGACCACCTCGGAAACCGCCGTGTGCGTGCGGTAGGTGAACTACTGGAGAACCAGTACCGTGTTGGTCTGGTCCGCATGGAGAAGGCGATCAAGGAGCGCATGAGCCTCTCCGAGATCGAGGCGCTGACTCCGGCCGACTTGATCAACGCGAAGCCGGTTTCTGCGGTAATCAAGGAATTCTTTGGGTCCTCCCAGCTTTCGCAGTTCATGGACCAGACCAATCCTCTCTCCGAGGTCACGCACAAGCGCCGTTTGTCGGCCCTTGGGCCTGGTGGTTTGACCCGCGAGCGCGCAGGCTTCGATGTACGCGACGTACACCCGACGCACTACGGGCGTATTTGCCCGATTGAAACTCCTGAAGGTCCGAACATCGGTTTGATTGCCTCTCTGTCCACCTACGCGAAGGTGGATCACCACGGCTTCATCCGCACCCCCTACCGACTGGTAGAGGGTGGGCGCCCTTCTGACCAGATCATCTACTTCTCCGCCTTGGACGAGGAAGAGAAGACCATTGCGCAGGCCAACACTCCGATTGATTCTGAGGGCCGGTTTGCCGACACCCACATCTCTGCTCGTAAGGGCGGGGACTTCGTGATGGTGCCTCGTGAGCAGATCCAGCTCATGGACGTGTCCGCGAATCAGTTGGTGTCGGTGGCCGCTTCGTTGGTTCCCTTTCTGGAGAACGACGACGCCAACCGCGCGTTGATGGGCTCGAACATGCAGCGGCAGGCGGTGCCGTTGGTTCGTACGGATTCGCCGCTTGTTGGCACTGGCATGGAGCCTGTGGTTGCTCGGGATTCTGGTGTAACCACCTCTGCGCGACGTGACGGTATTGTTGAGTATGTAGATGCGAGTCGCATCGTCATCAAGACCGAAGATCCGGAAGCGGAAGGCATTGGCGACGATGTAGATATCTACAACCTCACCAAGTTCCAGCGTTCCAACCAGAATACTTGCATTAACCAGCGTCCTGTGGTGCAGCCTGGTGATCGGGTTTCGAAGCGCGAAATCATCGCTGACGGTCCGGCTACAGACACCGGCGAGTTGGCTTTGGGGCGCAATGTCGTCGTGGCCTTCATGCCTTGGCAGGGCTACAACTTTGAGGACTCCATCCTCATCTCTGAGCGTTTGGTATCCGAAGACATCTTCACCTCGATCCACATCGAGGAGTTTGAGGTCAGCGCGCGTGACACCAAGCTCGGGAAAGAGGAGATCACGCGGGATATCCCGAACGTGGGTGAGGAAGCGCTCCAGAACCTCGACGAGTCCGGTATCATCCGGATTGGTGCAGAGGTGAAGGCGGGCGACATCCTCGTGGGCAAGATTACGCCTAAGGGTGAGACCCAGCTCTCTCCAGAAGAGAAGCTTCTTCGCGCTATCTTCGGTGAAAAAGCCGGAGACGTGAAGGACTCCTCGCTGCGGGTTCCACCCGGGGTTGAGGGTACCGTGATCGGTTGCCAGATCTTCGCACGTGAAGGTGTGGAGAAGGACCAACGGAGCTTGGAGATCGAGGAGTATCAGAAGACTCGCATCTTCCGGGACCGTGATGAGAAGATCCGTACCGTCCGTGATTCGGCAGCCCGGAATCTCCTTCGCATTGTGCGTGGACGGAAGTCCCTTGCCCGCATCCTGGATGACAATACGGGCGGTGAGTTGATCGTTCGCGGGGAGGAATTCACCCCGGAGATTCTGCGACGCCTGACGGTGGAGCAGTACGAGCGCATTCAGGTAGAGGGCGACCACACCATCCAGGATCAGATCTTTGCCCTGGTGGACAAGGTCCGTGAGAAGGAAGACGAGCTTCGTGCCCGGTTTGCCGCGAAGGTTGAACGTCTCACCAAGGGGGATGAACTTCCTCCGGGTGTGATCAAGATGGTGAAGGTCTATGTTGCGATCAAGCGCAAGCTGCAGGTCGGCGACAAGATGGCAGGGCGCCATGGAAATAAAGGCGTTATCTCCAAGGTTCTACCCATTGAAGATATGCCCTACCTGGAAGACGGAACCCCCGTTGACCTGGTCCTGAACCCTCTGGGCGTGCCTTCGCGTATGAACGTCGGCCAGATTCTGGAAACCCATCTCGGGTGGGCCGCGCGTGGAATGGGACAGCGGATCGGGCAGCTTCTGGACGAGAACTACTCCGCCGCTGGTCTTCGCGACTACTTGCGGGAGTGTTATCCCGGCCAGGAAGAGGTACTTCGGTTCCTGGATACGGCTTCCGAGGATGATCTCAAGCGCTTTGCTGGGAAATACCGCAAGGGTGTGACCACTGCAACGCCGGTGTTCGCGGGCGCTAGTGAGAACGAAATCCGGGAGGCTCTGAAGGTTGCTGGACGTACCGTACAGACCGTTCTGTACGACGGGCGCACCGGTGAGAGCTTCCAGAACCGGGTGACGGTGGGCGTGATGTACATGCTGAAGCTGCACCACCTCGTCGATGACAAGATCCATGCCCGGAGTATCGGGCCTTACTCCCTCGTCACCCAGCAGCCGCTGGGCGGAAAGGCGCAGTTCGGTGGTCAGCGTCTCGGCGAAATGGAAGTGTGGGCCTTGGAAGCCTACGGTGCGGCCTACTGTCTCCAGGAATTCCTCACCGTCAAGTCGGACGACGTGCTGGGTCGTACTCGGATGTACGAGAGCATCGTGAAGGGAGAAAATCTCCTTGAGGCTGGGCTTCCCGAATCCTTCAACGTATTGCTGAAGGAACTCCAGTCGCTGGCGTTGGATGTTGACCTTCGGGAGGACAAAGATGTCCTCGCCCAGGGTTCCTGATTCCGAAACTCATTGACCTCCTGCGGAGTTCTCCATGAAGGACGTCTACAATCTTTTCGAGAAGCCCAAGAATCCGCTCCAGTATGTGGCGGTGCGCATTTCGCTCGCCTCCCCGGAGAAGATCCGTAGCTGGTCTCACGGCGAAGTTAAAAAGCCGGAGACCATCAATTACCGAACCTTCAAGCCAGAGAAAGATGGCCTTTTTTGCGCCAAAATCTTCGGACCGGTGAAGGACTACGAGTGCCTCTGCGGCAAGTACAAGCGCATGAAGCACCGTGGGATCACCTGTGAGAAGTGCGGCGTGGAAGTCATCCAGGCCAAAGTTCGCCGGGAGCGCCTGGGCCACATTGAGCTCGCGACGCCGGTGGCGCACATCTGGTTTCTCAAGAGCCTTCCCAGCCGTATCGGGAATCTTCTCGATGTGTCTTTGAAGGATCTGGAAAAAGTTCTGTACTGCGAGTCCTACATGGTGACCTCGCCTGGCGAGTCCAATCTGAAGGAGGGAGAAATCCTTTCTGAAGAGGACTACCAGGAGGCCATCCGGACCTTCGGCTACGGTTCCTTCGACGTGGGCATGGGTGGCGAAGTTGTCCGGGATATGCTCGGCAAGATCGATATCCCTGTGATGGCGGAAGAGCTCCGTACCCAGATGCGGGACACCGCTTCGGAAGCTCTGCGTCGTAAACACGCGAAGCGCCTGAAGATTGTCGACGCCTTCAACGAGAGTGGTAACAAGCCCGAATGGATGATGATGGAGGTTATCCCCGTCATCCCGCCGGACCTGCGCCCGCTGGTGCCGTTGGATGGTGGTCGGTTTGCAACCTCCGACTTGAACGATCTCTATCGCCGTGTCATCAACCGGAATAACCGCCTCAAGCGGCTTCAGGACCTGAACGCCCCCGAGATCATCATCCGCAACGAAAAGCGGATGCTTCAGGAGGCGGTGGACGCCCTGTTTGATAACGGTCGTCGTGGGAAAATCTTCACGGGTCCCAACAAGCGCCCGTTGCGCTCGCTGTCGGACATGCTGAAGGGCAAGCACGGTCGCTTCCGTCAGAACCTGCTCGGCAAGCGCGTCGACTATTCCGGTCGTTCCGTTATCGTCGTGGGTCCGGAACTGCGCTTGCACCAGTGCGGTCTTCCCAAGAAGATGGCGCTTGAGTTGTTCAAGCCCTTCATCTACGCCAAGCTGGAAGAGCGTGGTCTGGTCACGACCATCAAGGCTGCAAAGCGTATGGTGGAGCGGGAAGAGGACGAGGTGTGGGATGTGCTGGATGAGGTAATCCGGGAACATCCGGTCATGCTGAACCGCGCTCCGACCCTTCATCGCCTTGGTATCCAAGCCTTTGAGCCGGTACTGATCGAAGGTAAGGCCATTCAGCTCCATCCGCTGGTGTGTACGGCTTTCAACGCGGACTTCGACGGCGATCAAATGGCCGTTCACGTGCCCCTGTCTGTGGAAGCACAGATCGAAGCTCGTGTTCTGATGATGTCTACCAACAACATCCTCAGCCCTGCCAACGGCAAGCCCATCATTCAGCCCTCGCAGGACGTCGTCCTCGGCTGCTACTACATGACCCGCGAGCGCCGCTTCGCACGTGGTTCAGGTCGTATCTTTGAAAGCGGGGCCGAAGTCGAGATCGCCTATGACGCGGGAGAGGTCCACCTCCAGGCGCCCGTGACCGTGCGCATGGATGCAGATCCCCTGGAGTTGCGGATTCCCGATCGCCTTCCCGACCTGAAAGACGCGCACCTTGTGGTGGGCGTGGACAAGGTGGACGGCCGGATGGAAGCCTGGCACTTCCACCGTGGTCATGGCAACGTCTACTCCGCGGGCGACTACATCCGGGATATTGCTTCCGTAGGTGGCGATCTCAAGGTCAGTATTGATGGCGACGGTGGCAACGACGGGGGGCACTCCTTCCTCTCGCTGCACCTGAACCACCTTCCCGAGGATGGTCGTCCGGCAGACGGCTTGAGCGTGTCCAACGGGATCGGCGCGGGTGGAAAAGCCACCTTCACTGGCCCTCATGTGCCGGAAGAAATCGCGTTCACCACCGAAATCAAGGATGTGGTGATCCGAGTGTGGGCTCTTCCGAAGCTGCGCGGCAACGGCCGTGTGATTGCTTCGGTGTCTCCGGCGATTGCGGCAGAAGGCGGCAAGCCAGTCTACGACGCCCGGATGAACAGCACCCGTCGCTTGGAGCTTCTCCGTCAGGCCGTATCTGAGCTGCGGAAGCGGTTCGAAGACGACCTGGTCATGATCGTCACTGGTGCCGGTTTCTTCGGCTACCGTGGCATCGTGCCGGTTGCGACCCGGGATCAGAAGCCTGCTGGCCTGGAAGCCCTCGGTGAGATGGTCAAGACCACGGTTGGCCGAGTGCTCTTTTACAATGGTGTCGTTGCTCGACAGCTTCCCTTCTCGGTGGTCAACCGGGCCCTTGGAAAGAAGCAGTTGGGCGAGATTATCGACCGTTGCTACCGTGTCTGTGGTGCCAAGCAGACGGTGTTGCTTGCGGACGCGCTCATGCAGATGGGCTTCCGCATGTCGACCGTGGCGGGCATTTCGATCTGCATCGAAGATATGAAAATCCCGTCCAAGAAGCGGGAGCTGCTGGATTCGGCCTTTGCGGAAGCGCGGGAGACCGAAAACCAGTACAACGACGGTCTGATCACCGTCAAAGAGCGCTACAACAAGGTAGTCGATCTCTGGTCCAAAGTGACCGACGACATCTCTCAGGCGCTGATCCGTGAGATCCGTAGCGATAAGGTTCGCAATCCGCACACCGGCGCGATGGAGGATCATGACTCCTTCAACGCAGTGTGGATGATGGTGGACTCGGGTGCCCGTGGTTCGACCACCCAGATCCGGCAGTTGGCCGGTATGCGCGGTCTGATGGCCAAGCCGAACGGCGAGATCATCGAGAACCCGATCACCGCGAACTTCCGCGAAGGCCTCACCGTTCTCCAGTACTTCATCTCCACCCACGGCGCACGTAAGGGTCTCGCCGACACCGCGTTGAAGACGGCCAACTCCGGCTACCTTACGCGGCGACTGGTGGACGTGGTGCAGGACATGATCATCACCGCCAAGGACTGCGGTACCCGCGAGGGGATGGAGATTCGCAGTCTGATCGAAGGCGGCGAGATCATCGAGCACGTGGCGGATCGCGTTCTGGGCCGGGTTGCAGCAGAGGACATCCTCGATCCGTACAGCGACGAGATCCTGGTCGAGCGCAACAGCATGATCGATGAAAAGAAAGTCGAAAAGCTGGTTCAGGCTGGCGTCGATCGCGTCCGCATCCGGTCCGTAATGAGCTGCGACATGCGGCGTGGCGTGTGTGCCATGTGCTACGGTCGCGACTTGGCTCGCGGCGCATTGGTGAATGTGGGCGAAGCCATCGGCGTGATTGCGGCTCAGTCTATCGGCGAGCCTGGTACCCAGCTCACCATGCGTACCTTCCACATCGGTGGTGCGGCTTCCAGTAAGGTGACGGAAGCCTACTTGGAGCTCAAGACTTCCGGTGTGATTCGGTTCAGCGACGCGCTGGCGACGGTGGTGAACCGCCACGACCGGCAGGTGGCCATGTCCCGGCAGGGAGAGATCTCCGTTGTGGACGACAAGGGCCGCGAACGGGAGAAGTACGGTATCCCATACGGTGCCACGGTTCTGGTGCGGCCTGGAGAAAAGGTTACTGCCAAGACCCGTATCGCCGAGTGGGATGGCTTCAACACCCCGATTATCGCACAGGACAGCGGTGTGGTCTTCTTTGAAGACTTCGAAGGTACCGTTACCGAGACCTTCGATGCCACCACCGGTCGCAAGCTGCGGCAGGTGGAGGACTTCCGTGACACCGACAAGCGGCCGCGCGTGGTGTTGAAGGACTCGCCTAAGGGCAAGCCCAAGGGCCGGTTGTTCCTGCCTGCTCACACCAAGGTGGAGGTGGAGGAGGGAGATGAGGTACAGGCCGGTGACGTGCTGGCCAAGATTCCTCGCGAAACCACCAAGACCAAGGACATCACCGGCGGTCTGCCGCGGGTTGCCGAGCTCTTCGAAGCCCGGAAGCCCAAGGAAGTCGCGATCATCGCCGAAGTGGATGGTGTGGTGGCCTTCGGAAAGGAAACCAAGGGTAAGCGCCGCATCCTCGTTACTCCTGAGGCGGGCGAGCAACGCGAGTATCTGATTCCCAAAGGCAAGAACATCATCGTCAACGAAGGCGACTTTGTTCGGGCTGGCGATCCGCTGATGGACGGTGCGGCGAACCCGCACGATATCCTCAAGATCAAGGGTGAAGCCGAGCTTGCGCGCTACCTCGTGGATGAAATCCAGGAAGTGTACCGACTCCAGGGCGTGAAGATCAACGACAAGCACATCGAAGTGATTGTTCGCCAGATGCTGCGCCGGGTGCGTGTACGGACGGTGGGCAACACCGAGTTCCTTGTGGATGAGCCGGTTGAGAAGTATCGTTTCGAGGACGCCAACGAGCGCGTGGCGGCTACCGGTGGCAAGCAAGCTCAGAAGGAGCCCTTGCTGCTTGGTATCACCAAGGCCTCGTTGTCCACGGACAGCTTCCTGTCTGCGGCTTCCTTCCAGGAAACCACCCGGGTACTCACAGATGCAGCCATCAACGGCCGTGTTGACCTGCTGCTCGGGTTGAAGGAGAACATCCTTATGGGACGTTTGATCCCTGCGGGAACGGGCTTTACCGCCTACCAGAAGCTCGGAATGATGATCCGTGATCGGGCCATGACATCCGAGAGTGACGTGGGTGAAGAGGCTATGTAGCTTTCCTGTTGACAGGACAGCGTTTAGAGATAATTGGGCGAGGCCGCCGGGGCCCCGCCCCTGCATTACGAGGACAGAATGCCGACCATCAATCAGCTCGTGCGGAAAGGGCGCCAAAAGGTAGCCGCTAAGACCGCTTCTCCAGCTCTGAAGAGCTGCCCCCAGAAGCGTGGCGTTTGCACGCGCGTGTACACCACGACGCCCAAGAAGCCGAACTCCGCACTTCGTAAGGTGGCGCGTGTCCGCCTCACCAACGGTATGGAGGTTACCTCCTATATTCCTGGTGAAGGCCACAACCTGCAGGAACACTCCTCGGTTCTAATCCGCGGCGGTCGTGTGAAGGATCTTCCCGGTGTTCGGTATCACATCATCCGTGGTACCCTCGACACTACGGGCGTGCAAAATCGGAAGCAGGGCCGTTCCAAGTACGGTGCCAAGCGTCCGAAGAACTCTAAGAAGTAGTAGGGGATAGCGATGCCTCGTCGGCGCGTAGCCAGTAAGCAGCCCTGGATTCCTGATCCCATCTATCAGGACGACCAGATCACCCAATTCATGAACATCGTGATGCGCGACGGCAAGAAAGCCGTAGCAGAAGGCATCGTCTACGGCGCCCTGCGTACGGTTGAAGACCGCACGAAGGATGAGCCTCTGAAGTTGTTCAAGCGGGCCGTGGAAAATTGCCAACCCATGGTGGAGGTAAAGTCCCGCCGCGTGGGCGGTGCGAACTACCAGGTGCCTGTGGAAGTTCGTCCCGAACGCCGCGTTTCTCTGGCTATGCGCTGGATCGTGCAGTACGCGCGTGAACGCTCTGGGCGTTCCATGGTGGAAAAGCTGGCCAACGAGATCCTGGAGGCCGCCCATAACCGTGGAAACGCCATCAAGAAGCGCGACGACGTGCATCGTATGGCAGATGCCAACAAGGCGTTCGCACACTATCGTTGGTAGTAGCTTCCATTTCCCCTTGGGGGTAGTGTTTTCTCCATCCTAGGGTCTGAGGAGACCTGCCGTGGTCTGGAGCTTTGGCTTACCGCACGGATTCTGACGTTGCAGATGCAAACCGACCTTTCCAATATCCGAAACATCGGCATCATGGCGCACATTGATGCCGGCAAGACCACTGTGACAGAGCGGGTGCTCTTTTACACGGGGGCATCGCATCGGATTGGAGAGGTCGACCAGGGCTCCACAGTGATGGACTGGATGCCCCAGGAGCAGGAGCGCGGGATAACAATCACCGCCGCTTCTACCACCTGTTTTTGGAAAGGCTTCAGAATCAACGTCATTGATACGCCTGGGCACGTGGACTTCACCATTGAGGTGGAGCGGTCCCTGCGGGTGCTGGACGGAGCTGTGGCTGTGTTCACGGCTGTGGAAGGCGTGCAACCCCAAAGTGAGACCGTCTGGCGTCAGGCGGACCGCTACGGAGTCCCCCGCTTGGCCTTCATCAACAAGATGGACCGGACCGGCGCAGACTTCCAGGCGGCGGTGGAGACCATTCGCCAGCGACTGGGCGCCAATGCGGTGCCCTACCAGATCCCCGTCGGAGCCGCAGAGAGTTTCCGCGGGGTCGTGGACCTGGTGAGAATGGTCCAAATCGATTGGCCTGATGGCCACAATTTTGTCGAGCGCCCCATCTCCGAGGACCTTGTTGCCGAGGCGGAGATTGCCCGCGAGTTGCTGGTAGACGCAGTGGGCTCTGAAGATGAAGAGGTTCTTTCGGCCTATGTCGAAACAGGCACCGTCTCGGAGGATGTCCTAAATCGGGCCACCCGTCGCCTGGTGATCGCCAGGAAGATCATTCCCGTCCTTTGTGGCGCGGCGTTTCGCAACCGGGGCGTGCAGCCGCTGTTGGATGCAGTGGTGAATTACCTCCCGTCGCCGCTGGATATGCCCGCTGTCCAAGGCGGTGACCCCAACAATGAGACCCGCAAGGTCGTTAGAAAAGCCTCCGTCGAAGAGCCCTTTTGCGCTCTCGCCTTCAAGGTCATGTCCGATCCTTTTGTTGGATCGTTGACCTATCTTCGTGTTTACTCTGGGGAGATTGCGGTAGGGCAGGTCGCACTGAATCCCCGCACGGGTAAGCGAGAGCGCCTCCAGAAGTTGCTTCAAATGCACGCCAACAAGCGTGAAGAAGTGCAGAGTGCTGGTGCCGGGACGATTGTTGCGGTCGCGTCGCTCAAGAATGTCGGGACGGGTGACACCCTCTGTGATCAGAAGGCTCCGATTGTACTTGAGTCCATGACTGTGCCTGAGCCGGTCATCTGGATGGCGATCGAGCCCAAGACCAAGGCCGACGAAGAAAAAATGGTGGGTGCGCTCGCCCGCTTGGCGGACGAGGATCCGACTTTTCGGGTTCGCTTCGACAAGGACAGCGGACAGACGATCATCGCGGGAATGGGCGAGTTGCACCTCGACATCATCCGTGACCGCCTCGACCGGGAATTCCGGGTGAGCTGTCAGGTTGGTCGTCCGCAAGTGGCCTACCGAGAGACCATTGGCCGCGAGGGTGTTGGAACTGGGGCTTTCCACCGTATGGCGGGGGGCAAAATGCAGTCGGCGGAAGTCCGCGTGCGCCTGGCCCCTGCGGAACGAGGTGCGGGAACCACGGTTTCGGAGACCCTTTCCGGTGGCCTCATCCCCCGCGAGTGTGTCGCAGCAGCGGTACTGGGGGCGCGAGAGGCGACAGATCGGGGAGCCCTGGCAGGTTTCTCCATGGTGGACGTTGTTTGTCAGGTTCAAAGCGGCGTGTACACCGAAGGCGAGTCCACGGACATGGCCTTCCGGGTAGCTGCCTCTATGGCAGTACAGGACGCCGCAGCCAAAGCGGAGCCGGTTCTACTGGAACCGATAATGAGGGTTGAAATTTCTGCGCCAGAAGAGTATACGGGCGCTGTACTCGGTGACCTATCTGGTCGGCGGGGAGTGGTTGACCGAAGGGAGTCCCGTGGAGGGATGCAGGTGGTGGAGGCGGAAGTCCCACTCGCTGCGATGTTCGGCTACGCCACAGACTTGCGCTCCGCCACGCAGGGGCGCGCCAGTTTCAGTATGCAGTTCGATAAGTACGCCGAAGTTCCGGTACAAGTTGCACAAGAGGTCATTCGCCGCTATCGCGGCTATTGAAATCCGGGGAGAGTGATGGTGAGAGAGAGGAAATCGCTGCGCAGGGGACGGCTACTTGACGGGTCAAGGGATCTGTTCAATGGTCTCTCTTGTCGGCGTGGAGCTGGGCGTAGCCCCTCCTTCCGATCATTCTCCGCACTGAATTCCCGCGGGCTCCTTGACGGAAGCGGCGTAGGGGATAACGGGGCTGCTCTTCCCGGCGCGGCCCTTTTCGGAACACCGCACGCTCTGCGGTAGCGGGTGGACGCGGTTTATGTTTCATGATTTGCGGGTGGATGCGTCCCTAAACGGCATCATCCCTTCGCAACATCCTTCAATAATCTAGCAAAGACCACTGAGACGCCGATGGCTTCTTCTGAAAAAATCCGAATCCGTTTGAAGGCCTACGACCACAAGCTCCTGGACAGGTCAGCGCGGGAGATTGTGGACACCGCGAAGCGCACCGGCGTTTCCATCCATGGCCCGCTTCCCCTGCCCACGACCATCAGCCGTTGGACGGTGCTTCGTAGTCCCCATGTAGACAAGAAGTCTCGTGAGCAGTTTGAACGTCGTACGCACCATCGCCTGATCGACATCATGGAGCCCACGCAGGCTACCGTAGATGCGCTGATGAAGCTCGATCTTTCCGCTGGTGTTCACGTCGAGATCAAGATCTCCTGATACCACTCCACCGTGTATGAAGGTGAGGAGCAGAAATGCCCGCAGTGAATGTGTACAATACCAACGGTGATCAGGTCGGCACCATTGATCTGGCGGACGAAGTGTTCGGCGCAGAGATTAAAGAGCACCTGTTCCACCTGCTGGTGCGCTACCAACTGGCCGCGCGTCGGTCGGGTACCCATGCGACCAAGCAGCGTTCTTGGGTTGCCGGCGGTGGCCGCAAGCCCTGGCGCCAGAAGGGGACAGGCCGCGCCCGTCAGGGGTCGACTCGCTCGCCCCAATGGCGTGGCGGCGGTGTGGTCTTTGGACCTCGTCCCCGCAGCCATGCTTTCGACGTGCCCAAGCGGGTACGTCGGGAGGCCTTGCGGAGTGCGCTGAGCCAGCGCTCCAAGGATCAGGCTGTGGTCGTGGTGGATAGCCTAGACTTCCCCAACGCCAAGACCCGCGACTTTGTCGCTTTCCTTCGCAAGATGGAGCAGAGCAAGGCGCTGGTTGTGGTTCCCCAGGTGAACGAAAGCCTGGATCGGGTGTCTCGCAACGTGCCTGGTGTCGCCGTGGTACCGGTGGTGGGACTCAACGTGTACGATATCCTGCGCCACAACACGCTCATCCTCACGGTTGGCGCGGTTGGTGGGGTAGTGGAGCGACTGAAGGAGGTGGCCAATGGCTGAGACGCATGATGTGATTATCCGGCCTCTCATCAATGAGAAGTCGACCGGGCTTGAGGCCGACCGCACCTATGTGTTTGCGGTAGGTCTGAAGGCCAACAAACAGCAGATTCGGGCCGCAGTCGAGGCCTTCTTCAAGGTGAAGGTCGACGACGTTCGGACCTCCGTGGTTCGGGGCAAGTTCCGCCGCTACGGTCGGAGCATTGCGCGCCGCAGCGATTGGAAGAAGGCCTACGTACGGCTCGCCGAGGGGAACACCCTCAGCTTCCTGGAGAACTGAGCAATGGGTACCAAACGTTTTTCCGCGGTCACCCCTGGCCGGCGGTTCCAGATCGCGCCCGATTTCGCCGAAGTCACTGCCGACCGGCCGCAACGCGCGCTCACCGTCCCTTTGAAGGGCACGGGCGGTCGAAACAACCTCGGCCATCGGACCAGTCGCCATATGGGTGGCGGCCACAAGCGTCGCTACCGCTTGGTCGATTTCCGGCGCGAGAAGCTGAACGTCTCTGCCAAGGTCGCGACCGTAGAGTACGATCCCAATCGCACCTGCCGCATCGCGCTACTGTCCTATGCGGACGGCGAGAAGCGCTACATTCTGGCCCCTGATGGGCTTTCTGTGGGTGACGTGGTTATCGCCAGCGACACTGCAGACATCCGCCCTGGGAACAACCTGCGGCTCGAGAGCATCCCTCTCGGCGTCTCGGTCCACAACGTGGAACTGAAGGTTGGTGCCGGTGGTCAGATGTGTCGGGCGGCTGGCGCTTTTGCACAGGTTATGGCGAAGGAAGGCAAATACGTCCTTCTCCGCCTCCCAAGCGGCGAGTTGCGCCAGGTGCTCGGTCAGTGCCGGGCGACCATCGGCCAGGTCGGCAATCTGGACCACGAGAATGAGATTCTTGGTAAGGCTGGTCGTGCGCGCTGGATGGGCTGGCGTCCACAGGTCCGCGGTACCGCGATGAACCCCATCGACCATCCTCACGGTGGTGGTGAGGGGCGCACCAAGGGCGGACGTCATCCTGTGTCCCCGTGGGGCAAACCCACCAAGGGCTACAAGACCCGGTCTCGCAAGAAGCCCTCCAACCGGTTCATCGTCAAGCGTCGCGAAAAGTAGGGAGTTTCTATGGCCCGTTCGGTCAAAAAGGGTCCCTTTGTGGACCAATACCTCATCTCCAAGGCGGCAGCCGCCAAGGGGAGCGCCAATCGGCTCATCAAGACCTGGAGCCGGCGTTCCACCATCATCCCGGATTTTATCGGGCTCACCTTCGCGGTGCATAATGGGCGTAAATTTCACCCCGTCTATGTGACCGAGCAGATGGTCGGGCACAAGTTCGGTGAGTTTGCGCTCACCCGTACCTTCTTTGGCCATGCGGCGGACCGCAAGACCAAGGTGAAGTGAGCCGGTACACGGCTTGGAGTATCCATGAAAGGAACAGCTACTCTTCGTTTTGCGCGGATTTCCGCCCAGAAAGCTCGCTTGGTCGCCGACATGGTTCGCGGTCAGGCAGTTGGGGAGGCCGTGCGTATTCTTGCCTTCCTTCCCAAGAAGTCTGCGCCTCTGATTCGCAAGCTGATTGAGTCGGCCGTGGCGAATGCAGAGCAGCAGACCGAAGGTCTGGATGTGGACAGCCTCCGCGTTCAGACTATCCTGGTGGATCAGGGGCCAGGAATGCGGCGTTTTCGTCCGCGCGCGCAGGGAAGGGCCACTCCGGTGGTCAAGAAGACTGCACACATTACGGTTACCGTGGGAACTCGGTAGGAGGAAAAGATGGGTCAGAAAGTCAACCCTATCGGGTTTCGGGTCGGTATCACCCGCCCCTGGGATTCTCGCTGGTACGCGGAACGCGACTACCAACGGTTCCTGCATGAAGACATCAAGATCCGTCGCTTCCTGAAGGGGAAGTTGGCGCTTGCTGGCGTCAGCCGGATCCGGATCGAGCGGGCAGCCAATAAGGCGAAAGTCTACATCCACGCCGCCAAACCCGGTGTGATTATCGACAAGAAGGCCGTTCGTCTCGACCAACTGCGGCTTGAGCTGCAGAAGATGGTCAAGACCGAAGTCTTCCTCAACGTGATGGAAGTACGCAAGGTCGACACCGACGCGCAGTTGGTTGCCGAAAACATCGCCACTCAGCTCGAGAAGCGTGTTTCCTTCCGTCGCGCGATGAAGAAGGCCGTGACCCAGTCCCGCAAGGCTGGAGCCAAGGGCATCAAGGTGATGTGTGCAGGGCGTCTTGGTGGCGCCGAAATGAGCCGGACCGAGTGGTACCGCGAGGGGCGCGTGCCTCTCCATACCCTTCGGGCCGACGTTGACTATGGTTTTGCCGAAGCAAAAACGACCTACGGTGTCATCGGCGTCAAGGTTTGGATCTTCAAAGGTGAGATCCTTCCTGGCGACGAGGACCGTTCGCTCTGAGGTGAGTGATGCTGAGCCCCAAGCGTGTAAAATTCCGGAAAGTGCAGAAGGGTCGTCGCAACGGCCTGGCCTACCGTGGATCTGATGTAAGCTACGGAGATTTTGGGTTGCAAGCCCTGGCTCCGGGCTGGATCACCTCTCGCCAGCTGGAAGCTGGGCGTATCGCGCTCACGCGTCATGTGAAGCGTGGTGGAAAGATCTGGATTCGGGTCTATCCGCAGAAGCCGGTGACCAAGAAGGCGGCCGAAACCCGAATGGGTACCGGCAAAGGCAACCCGGAGTACTGGGTAGCCGTCGTCGAACCAGGTCGGATTCTCTACGAAATCGAGGGTGTCCCTGAAGAGGTAGCGCGTGAAGCGCTTCGACTGGCGAGCCACAAGCTGCCGCTCGAAACCCGATTTGTGCGTCGCGATGGAGGTGTATGATGGAGTTCTCCGATATCAATGCTCTCTCGGATGAGAGTCTGGTGCATCAGGAGATGGCGTGGCAGGACGAGCTCACTGGGGCTCTCCTTCGCCACCGACTCGGCAAGCTGGTGAACACCGCTTCCCTTCGGGGAGTCCGGCGTTCGGTGGCGCGCGCACAGACGGTCCTGACCGCTCGTGAGCGCGAAGCGGGCCTCTCTCTCGGAGCTCTCAAGGAAAAGTATCGGGCTAGCTATGTCCGGCCTTCTCCTGCGAGCAATGGTGGAGAAGGGACCGACTTCTTGAAGTCCCTTCTTGACGGTACCGAGCAGGCTAGTTAAGGCTGCGGCGCCAAAAGGCTTTTCGGAGTGTTGCGTCCGCCCTGCGGAGACCTCGCTCTACTGATTTTGATGAACATGGAGGCAATCTGATGTCCGAAGAGACTGGACAGGGCGGCAAGCGCCGTCTGCGGGGTCGTGTCGTCTCCGACAAGATGGACAAGACGGTGGTGGTGGCTGTAGAGCGTAAGTACAAGCACCCCCGTTACCGCAAGTACATCACTCGGATTCGGAAGTTCGCGGCGCACGATGAGGCGAACGCGTGTTCCGTCAACGATGTTGTTGTGATTGAAGAGTCCCGGCCGCTTTCGCGCACCAAGCGCTGGGTGGTTGTCGATCGTGTTGTGGCTATCTGACGAGCGGAGGCGGTTATGATTCAGATGCAGACCACGCTCGACGTGGCAGACAATTCGGGAGCTCGGCGTGTCCAGTGCATCAAGGTGCTGGGCGGTTCCAAGCGCAAGTACGCCTCCCTCGGCGACGTGATCGTTGTGAGTGTGAAAGAAGCATCTCCCAACGGGAAAGTAAAGAAGGGTGAGGTTGCCAAGGCTGTTGTTGTACGGACCGCGAAAGAGGTTCGCCGCATTGATGGCACCTACATCCGCTTCGACGCCAACGCGGCCGTGCTTCTCGATGAGAAGGGTGAGCCGATGGGAACCCGCATCTTTGGGCCTGTGGCCCGCGAGCTTCGGGCGCGGCAGTACATGAAAATCGTGGCGCTCGCGCCAGAAGTGCTGTGAGGCAAAAATGTCGAAGGTGAAGCTGAAGATCCGCAAGGACGACCATGTGGTGGTCATCAGCGGAAAGAACAAGGGCCGCCGCGGGAAGGTACTTGAAGTACTGCCCACCGAAGGGCGGGTCGTTGTGGAAGGTGTGGCGATGATCAAGCGGCACATGAAGGGCCAAGGCGATCAGCCTGGTCGGATTGTTGAGCGCGAATCCTCGGTGCATGTTTCGAACGTCGCGCTGTGGGACGATGTCGCGAAGAAGCCCCGGAAGGTTTCGATGCGGCACACCGAAGACGGGCTGGTTCGTGTGGACCGCAAGTCCGGCGAGAAGATCTGATTAGACTGGAGAGGGTGGTATGACGCCTAGGCTTTTGGAGCAATATCGCTCCTCCGTGGTGCCGGCCTTGAAGGCCGAGTTCAGCTACGGCAATGTAATGCAGGTTCCGCGCCTCACGAAGATCGTGGTTAACACCTCGATTAAGGAAGCGACGCAGAATGTTCGGCTGCTGGAGAATGCGGCTGAAGAGTTGGCAGCGATTACGGGTCAAAAGCCCCAAATGCGCCGCGCCCGTATGAGCATCGCCAACTTCAAGTTGCGCGAGGGAATGCCCATCGGGGCGCGTGTCACCCTGCGGGGTGATCGCATGTGGGAGTTCCTGGATCGGCTGGTGAATGTGGCGCTTCCGCGGACGCGTGACTTTCGTGGCGTGAGCCCGAAAGCCTTTGACGGGCGTGGCAATTACTCTCTCGGGCTGAATGAGCAGATCATTTTTCCCGAGATCAACTATGATAAGGTTCAGAAGGTGACTGGGATGAACATCGCCTTCGTGACCACGGCGCCGAGTGATCGGGAAGCCAAGGCGCTTCTCAAGCACCTTGGCATGCCTTTCCGGCAGTAGGAGATAGCTGCGATGGCGAAGAAATCGGATATGGCAAAGGCCAAGCGCACGCCCAAATTCAGTGCGCGCCGCCGCAATCGGTGTCCTCTGTGTGGTCGGCCCCGTGCCTTCTTGCGCGACTTTAACATGTGCCGTATTTGCTTTCGGAGTCTGTCCCTCAAGGGCGAGATTCCGGGTGTAATGAAGGCGAGCTGGTAGGCGGAGGTTCCTATGGCAATGACGGATCCTGTAGCCGACATGCTCACCCGCATCAGAAATGCTGGGCTTGTTGGTCATGAAACGGTAGCGATGCCCCGGTCGGGCCTCAAGGTTCAGATTCTCCGGATTCTGGAACAAGAAGGCTTTATCGGTGGTGTTCAGGATGACGGCCGCACTCTTCGGGTGCAGCTGCGGTTCGACCAGGGACGCCGCGCGGTGATCCAGGGTTTGAAGCGGGTCAGCACTCCTGGGCGTCGTACCTATGTTGGTAAGGACGAGATTCCCTATGTCCGTGATGGACTTGGTGTCGCGATCCTTACTACCCCTCGCGGAGTGCTCACCGACCGTGCCGCCCGTCAGGCGGGTGTCGGTGGTGAAGTGCTCTGTTACGTCTGGTAAAGGGAGTTTACCGATGTCTCGAATTGGGAAACTGCCGGTGGCGGTGCCACCGTCTGTAGACGTGACGATCACCGAAGGCTCGGTGCGTCTGAAGGGCCCGAAGGGCGAGCTGTCCCGCAGCGTCGCCTCAGGTGTCCGAATCGACCGCAATGGTGCTGAGCTGGTGGTTGTTCGGACCGGAGAAGACCGGCAAGCGCGTTCCAATCACGGATTGGTTCGTGCGCTGGTCAACAACATGGTGGTAGGCGTCACGAAGGGCTTTGAGCGTCGGCTCGATATCCAGGGCGTCGGCTTCAAGAGCGAGGTGAAGGGCAAAAACCTGATCCTCTCTCTGGGATACAGCCACCAGATTGACTTTCCGTTCCCAGACGGCGTGACCATCGAGGTTGCCGACAAGGGCGTGAAGTTGATCGTCCGTGGATGTGACCGTGAGGCCGTGGGTCAGACCGCTGCCCGCTTGAAGATGCTCCGGCCTCCGGACAGCTACAAGGGCAAGGGGGTCCGCTTTGAGGGAGAGAAAGTCCGCCTGAAGCAGGGCAAGACCGCCAAGAAGTGAGGTTGAGATGAGTGTGAAGAATAGTCAGGTTGCTCGCTCTCGACGCAAGCAGCGCATCCGGAAGAAGGTCCACGGAACTGCAGAGCGTCCGCGTATGACCGTGTACCGGGCCTCCGGGCATATGTATGTGCAGATCATCGACGATGATGCGGGCCACACTGTGGTGTCGGCCTCCACGTTGTCTGCGGAGCTGAAGTCCTTCGAAGGGCATCGCGGTAACATTCCTGCTGCGCAGGAAGTGGGCCGCCTTGCCGCGCGTAAGGCTCTTGAGGCTTCTGTGTCCAAGGTAGTTTTTGATCGTAATGGCTTCCTGTACCACGGGCGTGTGAAGGCTCTTGCTGACGCTGCTCGTGAGGCTGGCCTTGAGTTCTAACTGTCGGTGAGGGTATCGTGAACAAAAACGTTCGTCCCAAGAGGGCCTCTGAAGAGGTCACCCTCATTGAGAAGACTATCCACGTAAATCGCGTCGCGAAGGTCGTGAAGGGTGGTCGTCGGTTTGGTTTCAGCGCGCTCGTCGTGGTCGGCGATGGCCAGGGCCGGGTTGGTGTTGGTCATGGCAAGGCCAACGAGGTGCCTGAGGCAGTTCGCAAGGCTACCGAGCGTGCACGCAAAGAGATGATCAGCGTGCCGATCGTGAATTCCACCGTGCCCCACGAAGTCGTGGGCGAGTACGGAGCCGGTCGGGTGGTGATTCGTCCTGCGAGCTCCGGAACTGGCGTTATTGCCGGGCCCGTGGTGCGGGCGATCATGGACGCTGCGGGCTATCACAACATTCTTACCAAGAGTCTGGGAAGTTCGAATCCCCACAACGTGATGAGGGCTACTTTTGCGGCTCTCAACCAGATGGAGTCTCCTGAGCAGGTTGCTGCTCGACGGGGCATCCCTGTGGATCAGGTAGTGGCCGGGTACAAGCACGCTCAGGCTCGGCCGGCATAGGGGAGGCGAGATGGCAAATCTCAAAGTTACGCTCCTCCGGAGCACAATCGGCTGCGCTGAGCGCGTGCGGGCTACGGTTCGTGGGCTTGGCCTTCGCAAAGTTGGGAGCTCTCGCGAGCTGGAGAATACTCCGGCCGTGCGGGGCATGATCAAGTCGGTACTCCACCTGGTGCAGGTGGAAGAGAACATCCAGAGCTGAGGGCGGTGCCATGGCAAATGAACTTTCCAACCTGAAGCCGGTTCCCGGGTCAACTCGCCCCCGGACCCGTCTCGGAAGAGGCCAGGGGTCTGGCCTGGGCAAGACCGCTGGCAAGGGAACCAAGGGCCAAAAGGCTCGGGCGGGAGCCTCGAAGGGCAAGGGCTTCGAAGGCGGGCAGATTCCTCTGCGCCGGCGCCTTCCTAAGTTTGGCTTCACCAATATCTTCGCCAAGGACTACGCCGAGCTCAACGTCAGCGCACTTGCTGATGTGCCCGCGGGTACCAAGGTGGATGCGGCTTACCTGAAGGCCTCTGGCATCATCTCTCGCATCGGGAAGGATGGCGTCAAGCTGCTGGGCCGTGGTGAGCTCTCTGTAGCCCTTCATGTGGACGTTGCTGCGATCAGCGCGGGCGCGCGGGCGAAAGTGGAGGCCGCTGGCGGCACGGTAGCCTCTGCTGGAGCCGAGGCGGCTTCGTGAGCCGCTGGCTCCTTCTCATATACCAGATGCCAGATTTACGCAGCCGGGTGTTGTTCACACTCGGCATGCTGGCCGTTTTCCGGCTCGGTGTTCACATTCCGGCGCCGGGTGTGGATAGGGAGGCCTTGAAGCAGTTTGTAACCTCGAACAGCGATACGATGTTCGGGCTCTACGACATGTTCAGCGGCGGCGCACTCCAGCAGTATAGTGTGTTCTTCCTCGGGGTTATGCCCTACATTACTGCAAGCATCATGGTGCAGATTCTGACCGTGGTGTTTCCTCCGCTGGAGCGATTGTCCAAGGAAGGGCAGCAGGGGCGCAACCAAATCACGCAGTACACCCGCTACGGTACCATCGTAGTGGCGGTCATCCAGTCTTTGTTGGCGGCCATGCAGTTGGAGCAGATGTCCAACAATATGGTGCTGAATCCTGGCTGGCAGTTCCGGATCATCACAGTCCTGACGATGACCGCCGGAAGCTGCTTTGTAATGTGGCTTGGTGAGCAGATTTCCGAACGTGGTATCGGAAACGGCTCCAGTCTCATTATTACGGCGGGTATCGTTTCGCAGTTGCCACAATCTGCGTTTACGTTGGTCAAGAAAATCCAGGCTAATGAACTGGCGTTGACCGATGCTGCGGGTCTGCTGGTGTTGATGGTGGCCGTGGTGGGCGCGATTTGTTGGATTGAGCGTGCGCAGCGCCGTGTGCCGATTCACTACGCAAAGCGGGTCATCGGTCGCACCGTGTATGGTGGACAGACCAGTCATCTCCCGCTCAAGATCAATACGACGGGCGTTATCCCTCCGATTTTCGCTTCGTCGTTGTTGATGGCTCCGGCAACGGTGTTGAACTTTTGGGAGAACGAAAACGTGCAGGGTTTCGCGGCGTTGCTGCAGCCTGGCGCATGGTTCTACAACTACTCGTATGTAGGGCTCATTGTCTTCTTCTCCTACTTTTACACCGCGATCATGTTCAATCCAGTGGACGTGGCGGACAACCTGAAGAAGAGTGGCGCGTACATTCCGGGAATTCGTCCCGGTCGTCAGACGGCTGAGTACATCGATCGCCTCTTGATGCGTCTGAACGGAGCCGGGGCCTTTTATCTCTCGGGCGTGTGTATTCTGCCGACGATTCTTACCAGCGAAGGCGGAATTCCCTTCCACTTCGGCGGTACTGGACTATTGATTGTGGTGGGTGTGGCGTTGGACACTGTGGCTCAGATTGAGGCGCAGCTTCTCACCCGTCAGTACGACGGTTTGCAGGGTCCTCGGACGGGGGGGCGGCGGCGGTACCTCACTACCGGTTCGCGAGAGGCGCTATGATCAGCATGCTCTTTGGGCCTCCTGGCTGCGGCAAGGGAACGCAAGCCGCTTCCCTTGCAGGACACTTTTGTGTTCCGCACGTTGCAACTGGGGATATCTTTCGCAAGAACCTCAAAGACGGTACCCCCTTGGGGGTTGCTGCCAAGGGGTTCATGGAGAAGGGGCTCCTGGTCCCGGATGAGCTGACCTGTGAAATGGTTGCGGACCGGATCTCGGGAGCTGACTGTGCTTCCGGAGTTCTTTTTGATGGGTTTCCCCGGTCCCTGGCTCAGGCGCGCTGGCTGATCGGGGTTTCCGCTGGGAAGGCCGCGCAGGTGGTGAGCATCGAGGTGCCGACGGCCGTCCTCATCGACCGGATTGCCGGCAGGCGGGTTTCCTCCAAATGTTCCGCCACCTACCATGCCACCTACGATCCCCCTCCTGAGTTTTGTCGGAGCTGCGGATCTTCGAGCATTGTTCAAAGGCCGGACGATCAGGAAGATGTCGTACGTGCCCGCTTGGAAACCTATGCCCGTGACACCGCTCCGGTGTTGGACGTGCTCCGCAGTGCCTTTCCGGTGCATGTTGTAGACGGAGTGGGTTCTGTGGATCAGGTGGGTCAGCGGATTCTTCAAGCTCTCGGG